>ERZ773083.291-NODE-291-length-43671-cov-10.850307_pt1 | contig 43671 bp, 32 predicted proteins | sample MGYA00511465_ERZ773083 | MGnify/ENA primary metagenome ERZ773083 (study PRJEB29015, sample SAMEA2738001) | human oral metagenome | biome: human oral; feature: human-associated habitat; material: dental | place: China | collected 2060 ... | reverse complement strand
CTCAGTCCTGCTCAATACCGTCGCAAACAGCAAGTTGCATAACAAAAAAGCGCAGGAATTGCTTTCCTACGCTTTCAGGTCTAACTTTTGGGGGCACTACAAATTACTACAGTACTTGTATTTTATAACTATAGTTAATTTACTTTTACATCAGCTCTTTCTAGAATATTATAATCCTAAGTCTCCCATTTTTATTTCATCAACATATCCATGTTCTATTTCAAAAGCGAATCCTATTGTAGGATCTTCCTCTGAAAAATAAATATAGTCTTCTCCATAGATAAGACTTGGCTCTCCATAGATTTGTCGAAGTTCTGTGGTAGAGGTACCAATTCGAACACCTTTTCCTGAAGAAAGATTACTTCGATCTGAAATTTTTACTAAACGAACAGAACCATCTACTAAATCAATAGAGAGACTATCTGCATACTCATACTCAACTAGAGTTCTTCCCGCGTACCGCATAGAACGCTCAGATTCTATTTTAGTAGGAGCACCATAACGTGCGCGTACATCACTCTCCGAGGCACCGTAGGAAAGATCCCCTAAGATAAGCGCGTCTTTTACAAGACGTGAGGCTATTCTCTGTTCACTAGCGTGTTTGCGGAGAGATTCTGTTTCTCGTTTTGCAGCATCATCGGCAGATAATGTGCGTTCTACGTCTTCACGTGCAATAGTGATTGGTTTTCCATCTGATGAAATAGGAGGAGGCATCACTCTTGTACGAAATGTATCAATTACGAAACTTGAAACAACACCAGCCGTAACAGCAATCCCTATGAAGGCTGCGCACATCCGAGTATTCACTTTCTTTTCGCTCCATTCGGCTCTCTATCTATAAATTGTTCCCATCTCAATTTCATCTACGCGATTATGCTCAATTTCGAATACGAAACCAATTGTTTGATTACCATTAACATAATAAATATAATGGTCACCACGCACTGCATCTGGTTTTCCATAGGCAGCAAGCAACGTATTCACATCTGTTCCTACTGAAATATTTGCTTTTGTTCTGATACCGTTGGGTTCACCAATTTCGACACGGCGAACAAGTCCATCGATAAATATAATATCAAAACCATTGCCATACTCCCATTCAACTGCTTGACCACCAGAATAAAATGGATTATATTTCGTTTCTACTTCTCGTGGTACTCCATAAATACTGCGGACGTACTCCTCTGAAGCACCATATTCAACTCCTCCAACAACAAGTGTATCTGATGGGATAGAAGCGTTGACCACCCCTGTATTGAATATATTGACACAAAGTGCGAAAAGTGCAATTTTTTTACTAATAGTAAACATAATCTACAACTCCTTTTCTTAGAACACATTCCTGTTGCATTTTTGATCTATGGAAAATTATAGTCTAACACGCTGAAAAGCCTCTGAATAGTTTTTTCAGAGGCTTTTCAGGTATTGATATACCATATAGGGCAACAAAAATATAAATAGCCCTTCAAAAGAGAGCAATAGGAAATATTCACATACAAGCAGAATTATTCTTTTCCTGCAAGTTTTTTATAGTTGTTATATCGAGTTTCTGCATCCTTCTGTGTCTTCTCAAAGAGTGCCTCAGCCGCTTCTGGGAAACTGCTCTTTAGGCTAATATAGCGGTTTTCTCCAAGAAGAAATTCCTGGAACTTTGAGAAATCAGGCTCCTTGGAATCGAGACTGAATGGATTTTTTCCGCTGTCCACGAGCTGCGGATTATAGCGATAGTTTGCCCAATAACCGCATTCGACAGCAAGCTTACTCTCTAGCTGTGCACATCCCATACCTTTTCGGATACCATGATTGATACATGGAGAATATGCGATGATGAGAGAAGGTCCTTGATATGCCTCTGCCTCACTAATTGCTTTTAGTACTTGATTATGGTCGGCCCCCATATCAACCTGTGCAACATAGACATATCCATAGGACATTGCCATCATGCCAAGATCCTTCTTTTTTGTCTTTTTACCTGTTGCAGCAAATTCAGCAATAGCTGCTGCAGGTGTTGACTTCGATGCCTGACCGCCTGTATTCGAGTACACTTCTGTATCAAATACCATGATGTTGACATCCTCACCTGATGCGAGTACATGGTCTACGCCACCAAATCCAATGTCGTATGCCCATCCGTCGCCACCGAAGATCCAATGAGAACGTTTGACAAAATAGTCATGGTCATTATAGATCTGGCAAAGGAGTTCATCATCTCCTTTTTCCCGCTCAAGAATGCCACGCAGGAGATCTGCACGATCACGTGTTCCCTCTCCGCTGTTACGATTATCAAGCCAGAGCTGCATAGCCGACTGAAGCTCTGCAGATCCCTTCTTTTCTTCAATTGCCTGCGTCACAGCAGAGGCGATCGCCTCACGGATTGCCTTTGTGCCGAGGAACATGCCAAGTCCATACTCTGCATTGTCCTCAAACAAGGAGTTTGCCCATGCAGGACCGTGACCATCTGAGTTTTTCGTATATGGAATCGCAGGCGCGCTTGCTCCCCAAATAGAGGTACATCCCGTTGCATTCGCAATCATCATACGATCACCGAAAAGCTGTGTGATTAGCTTTGCATACGGCGTTTCACCGCATCCCGCACATGCGCCGGAGAATTCAAGCAAAGGTTTTTCGAACTGCGAACCAATGACTGTATTTTTCTTCATTGGGGTGTTTTTGATTGAAACTTTTGTTTCATCTACACCATAATCGAAATACTTCTGAGCATCGCGGAGATTGTCATCAAGCAATGTCATATCAAGAGCCTTGCCCGGACAGACCTGGGCACAGTTGCCGCAGCCAAGACAGTCAAGAGTCGATACCGCAATTGTAAAATTGAGTCCCTTTGCCGGCCGCGACTTCACAGATTGAAACCCTTCCGGCGCTGCTGCAAGCTCTTCGTCCGTCGTTAAAACGGGACGAATCGCTGCATGGGGACAAACAAAGGAGCATTGATTACACTGAATACATTTCTCTGGACGCCATACAGGAACAGAGATTGCTGTGCCACGTTTTTCAAACGCTGTACCGCCTACGGGGAATGTCCCATCTTCCATACTGAGGATATCAGAGATTTTGAGCTTATCTCCTTCTTGGCGGTTCATTATATTTTGAATCTTTGTAATAAATTCAGGCGTTTTCTCATTGACCGGCTGTTCTTCATCTACAGCATCTTTCCAACTCTCAGGAACATTAACACGGTGAAGCGATGTAATACCGTGATCAATCGCTCCGTTATTCATGTTGACAACCTTTTCGCCCTTACTTCCATAGGAGGTGAAAACTGCATCTTTGAGATACTTAACGGCATCATCTATGGGAATAATATTTGCAAGCTTAAAGAAACCGGACTGCATTACCATATTGAACCGCCCGCCAAGCCCTAGTTCACGTGCAATAGCAACTGCATTGACCGTATAGAATTCGATGTCATTCTCTGCAATATATCGCTTCATGGATGCCGGCAGATGCGTATTCAGCTCCTCATCGCTCCAAACTGTGTTAAGCAGGAACTTTCCGCCCTTTTTTAGGCCTGCAAGAAGATCATACTGTCGAACATAGGATTGCTGTGAACAAGAAATGAAGTCTGCCTTATTAATGAGATATGGACTCATAATAGGAGATTTTCCAAAGCGCAGATGACTCATTGTGATACCGCCTGACTTCTTTGAGTCATAGGCGAAATACGCCTGCGCATACATATCTGTCTTATCTCCGATGATTTTGATTGCACTCTTATTCGCCCCAACAGTGCCATCTGAGCCAAGTCCCCAGAATTTACATGCCGTTGTCCCCTCTTTCGTGAGGTTGATATCGCCATGAATCGGTGTAAGACTACGATGCGTCACATCATCATGAATCCCTATGGTAAAACCGTGCGTCGGCGCATCCTTCTTTAGTTCCTCATAGACTGCAAAAACCTGATCCGGGGTGATATCCTTACCGCCAAGACCATAACGACCTCCGACAATGATGGGGGTCATCCCGGAGCTGTAATATGCCGCCTTGACGTCGAGATAAAGCGGTTCACCAAGTGATCCCGGTTCTTTCGTACGATCAAGAACAGCAACTTTCTTTATCGTTTTCGGGAGATACTTAAAGAAGTGTTCTACAGAAAATGGCCGATAGAGATGAACCGAGAGAAGTCCCACTTTCTCTCCCTGTGCATTGAGATACTCTGCAACTTCTTGCGTCGTCTGACAAATCGATCCCATCGCAATAATGAGACGCTCTGCATCAGGTGCTCCGTAATAATCAAACAAATGATGTGTGCGTCCTGTGATTTTTGCCATCTCAGACATCGCTTCTTCGACAAGTTCCGGAATGGCATCGTAGTAACGATTGACGGCTTCACGCCCTTGGAAGTAGATATCCGGATTCTGTGCTGAACCACGAACGACCGGATGATCCGGATTAAGTGCACGACGGCGGAACTCATTGACTGCATCCCAGTCCAGGATCTTTGCGAGATCAGCATAATCAACAACTTCGATCTTCTGAATCTCATGTGATGTGCGAAAACCATCAAAGAAATTAATGAATGGAATCCGCCCCTTAATAGCAACGAGATGTGCCACCGCAGCAAGATCCATGACCTCTTGAACACTCGACTCCGCGAGCATAGCGACTCCTGTTTGGCGTGCTGCCATGACATCTTGATGATCGCCAAAAATATTCAGCGAGGATGCGGCAATTGCACGTGCGCTCACATGGAATACACCCGGCAATAATTCACCGGCAATCTTATACATATTTGGAATCATCAGCAGGAGCCCCTGTGATGCCGTATAAGTTGTCGTCAGCGCACCGGCTTGGAGCGATCCGTGTACCGCACCTGCCGCCCCTGCTTCGGACTGCATCTCAATGAGGCGTACCTTCTGTCCAAATAGATTTTTCATTCCTTTTGCAGCAAGGCTGTCAACATGTTCTGCCATCGGTGAAGACGGCGTAATCGGATAGATCGCCGCTACATCTGTAAAAGCATATGAAATATATCCGGCAGCGGTGTTCCCGTCCATTGTTTTCATTTTTTTGGCCATGTTATTGCTCCTCTCTTTTGAGAAATCTCCCTAGTATTTCCCAATGATCTAAAATATAATCACACAAGCAAAGAACATCATACTTTTCTACATAGAAAACTCCTTAATAAAAAGTAAGAATATCTATGAAGAAATATACGTTCAATACTTTTCATTTATTATACAACGGAAAAATGGTATTGTAAACAAGGTAGACATCATACAAAATGAAAAGTACAAATGTTTCCCATTGTTTTTTATGATGAAAATATCCAATAATGCTATAAAAACGAGCTGCCTATCAGCAGCTCGTTCGTCCCAATAATGGATGATTCGTTGGTCTAAGATCACGTACTCGTATGAGATGTAAAGCTTCTGTTAAATCAATATCTGCACGTTTCATTTCCTGCTCGTATACATATACGGGATATTCTGTACAAATCTCACCGCCAGGCATATAAACATACTCAGATGTATTTCTGTCACCAAATATAACACCTCTTCGCAACTGAGCTTCCTGCATCAAAACATATCTCTCCTCCAAAGCAAATAAACAGCTACTGACGAAACTCCTGTCGCAATTATAACAACATGCCCAAAACCAGCAGGATCGCCTTCAAATGGAATAGGTACATTCATCCCAAAAAAGCTTGAAATTACTGTTGGTATTGCGAGGATAATTGTAATGGCAGTAAGAAATTTCATGACAAGGTTCAGATTGTTCGAAACAATCGAAGAGAATGTATCAGCGAGACGAGCAAGAATCTTACTATACATCTCAACCATTTCACGCGCTTGTTTATTCTCAATAATGACATCCTCGAGCAGATCTTCATCCTCTTCATACATGCGAAAAATATGATTTACTGTTGTATTCGTCCGTAAACGCATCAAGCGGTCAAGTACAGCTCCGTTTGAGCGAAGTGCAGCGTTGAAATAGGTTAGTCCCTTTTGTAGCTGAAGCAAACGTAAAATTTCACTATTCTTCATATCATGGCGCAAACGATCCTCAATTTCCTCTGATAATTTACTAATTTGACGCAGATAACGTAGATAGAAAACATCTGATTTATAAAGGATTTGAAACAGGAACCGTGTCCGCTTATAGGTACGAAAGAACTTCGCTGTACGTTCATTGAATTCTGCCATCACAGGCGTTTCCTCAAGACAAACTGTAATAATATGCTCATCTGTAAGGATGATCGCAAGCGGCAGCGTATCATAGCTATCTTCGCCACGATAAACTGGTACATTCGTCAGAATCATTACTGAATCATCTTCGACATCTGTATGCGAGCGCTCCTCATCGTCGAGAGCTGATCTCAGGAAGTCAGGATCAACCTCGGTGAGCGCACTCACAACCTTCAGCTCGTATGGTGTTGGATTGACAATATTGATCCATGCACCTTTGGCAAGTGTCTTTAATGAAAGCTCTTGTAGAGGACCAGACTCCATAGATTTATAGATTTGCAGCAATGGATCTTGCTCCTTTCAGCGCACCTCTCTTAATCCATGAAAAGTAATCTGGCATTATGAAGAGAGGAGATATTCGATACATTAGGATTGTACTGTAAAGGTGTATCATCCATGCTCTTCACTTCCCTTCAACAAATGAACGACTGAATTGTAACGCAAAAGCCCCTTCTTGTCCAGTCAGCAATACCTAATATATAGAAATTTTCCTGCCTATCTAATAGTCAAACATTAAAACGGAAATTTACTACATCGCCATCACGCATTATATAGTCTTTTCCTTCAAGGCGGACAAGCCCTTTGTCACGTGCAGCAGCAACACTGCCAAGTTCCACAAGATCATCATAGTTTACAATCTCTGCACGGATAAAACCGCGCTCAAAGTCTGTATGGATCTTCCCTGCTGCCTTTGGTGCAGTTGTTCCATATGTGATCGTCCATGCGCGGCATTCATCCTGACCTGCTGTGAGAAATGTCTGAAGCCCCAAGAGTGAAAATGCCCCACGAATCAGCCTGTCAAGTCCGCTCTCAGAAAGACCTAAATCTGCTAAAAATAAGCTTGCCTCATCATCATCTAATTCAGCAATCTCTTCCTCTAGGCGCGCCGAAATCGTTACAACCTCTGCTTTCGTACGTGCTGCATAGTCTTTAACCTCCCGAACATATGGATTCTGTTCATTTCTCTTCGCATTCTCTCCTTCTCCTATATTTGCAATATAGAGAATTGGTTTTCGCGTGAGGAGATTCAGATCACGCAATAAAACCTGATCTTCATCTGAGAAGTCTATTTCGCGCACGGGATGCCCTTCATCGAGTGATGATTTGATCCGATCAAGTACGGCATATTCTTCTTTTGCTTCCTTGCTTCCAGATTTAAGTAGTTTCGTCACCTTAGCTATACGTTTTTCTACTGATTCAAGATCAGCAAGACATAGTTCTGTCTCAATGATGCTAATATCTCTCAGTGGATCGACACTTCCCTCTACGTGGGTTATATCTGTAGTATCAAAACATCGAACAACATGTGCTACTGCATCTACTTGTCGAATGTGTTCTAGGAATTTATTTCCCAATCCTTCTCCTTTTGAAGCTCCTTTTACTAATCCCGCTATATCTACAAAACGAATACTTGCAGGTGTCGTCTTTTTTGAATGATAGAGATTCGTTAATACTGAAAGACGTTCATCTGGTACAGCAACCACACCAACATTTGGTTCAATCGTACAGAATGGATAATTTGCTGACTCCGCTCCTGCCTTTGTAATAGCATTGAACAAGGTGCTTTTTCCAACATTTGGCAATCCCACAATACCTACTTCAAGATTACTCACAACAGTCCCTCTTTCTTATGATATAAGCACATGAAAAAAGAGATTGCCATACTGTAAAATGACAATCTCTTTGCTACAAAACTTAGTCTTTTGCCCACACGACAGCCATCAGATCCTCATGCACGGTTTCAAGCTGCTCCACAAGAATAGGGAGAAGCGTTTGGATCATTCTACTATCAAAAGTTTCGTCAACAAATGGAAGGCAAATATCAAGATAGATATTGTCATCCTCACGGAGGTAATACTTAAAAATTTTATACTCAGCATTCAATCCATTGAGATGATCCTTGATACGATCGGTATTTTTTGCATTGATACCTGTAGCGACCTGCGTACGAATAATTGTAAAAATACTATCATCAATGAAGATCGCCATAGGCATAACCTGCCCTTTTGCTTCAATACGTGAACGGAAAATTGTCGTGTGGAACTCATCTGTCAATGTCTGAGACTCAAAAAAATTGATGTCATTTTCTTTAAGAAATGCTTTGAATTTCTCCGCCTTCATGTTCCCCTGTTCCTCAGTCTCTGCTGACATCTTGTCCTTTGTTTCGTTATTCTCCATAAGATCCCGCCTTTCATTATATACATCAAATATATCAGAGACTATTGTAGCATATTTTTTTTAATTTGCAAGGAAAACGCAAATGGAGCAATAAAACAATGTAGTAGAATATATCTAGAAAATATGGAGTTAATGATCTTATTGATTAGAGTTTTTATTACGAAAGACAAACGCTCTAAAAAATAGACCTGTAAATAGAACAGCACATACAATACCGGCGGGATAGGCGATCTCAGTTGGCAATCCAAATCCTTCAGGAGCATACAAAAGATATGTCGTAGTAACTGCTGACATGAAAACCGCTGGTAATAGAGCAATGATATAGGCATAAGAACCAGGTTTATGCAAATAAAGATACGCTGTCCCCATCCATAATGTGATCATAGCGAGAGTTTGGTTTGCCCACGAAAAGTACCGCCAAATAATTGAAAAATCCATCTGTGAAAGAACAAGTCCGATGCCAAGCATTGGTACAGCAATGATAAGTCGTTTTGGAGCTTCCTTCTGTGGAATGTTCATCCAGTCTGCCAGTGTCAGACGCGCTGATCTGAATGCTGTATCACCAGATGTAATCGGACAAGCAATGACACCGAGCATAGCGAGAACAGCACCAATGCTGACGCTGCCGATGCCAATTCCTCCCATGAAGCCACGGCAGATCTCATAGACGACACCGCCAGGCCCCGCCTCTTTGAGTGCTGCACCAAGTCCTAAAGATCCATCATAAAAAGTTGCGCCAGCCGCTGCCCAACAGAGTGCAATAATACCTTCAGCAACCATGGCACCATAGAATACAGGTCGTCCCATACTCTCATCCTTCAAACAACGCGACATGATTGGTGACTGTGTGGCATGAAACCCTGAGACTGCGCCGCATGCAACTGTAATGAAGAGCAACGGCCAGATCGGCAGCTGTTTTGGATGCAGATTCTCAAGCGTCATCTCTGGCATAATGTGTCCACCAACTCCGAAGAGCATACCACCCATAATGCCCAGTGCCATGACGATGAGACAAATACCGAAGAGCGGATAGAAGCGTGCAATGATCTTATCAATTGGTAGGAGTGTTGCCATTGTATAGTATATGAAGATAACACCGAGCCACATGAGTACTTCCTGCCCTGTCAGTTTTGAGAGCAGCATTGCAGGACCTGTCATAAATACAACGCCAACAAGAATGAGCAGGATAATGGAGAAGATACGCATGATCTGGAGCATGATATTTCCTAGATTCTTTCCGACAATCTCTGATAGGCTTTTGCCATCCTCTCGAAACGAAATCATGCCAGAGAGATAGTCATGCACTCCGCCTGCGAAAATTGTACCAAATACAATCCAGAGATAGACGCTTGGTCCCCAAAGAGCACCCGCAAGTGCACCAAATATTGGGCCAAGTCCAGCAATGTTGAGTAATTGTATGAGGAAAACTTTCCACGTCGGTAAAGGTATGTAGTCCACGCCATCCTCAAGTCGCACTGATGGAGCTACCTCTCCTGTGCGGCCAAAAACCTTGTCCACAATTGCCCCATAGACAAGATAACCAACAATGAGCGTCGCAAGCGCACCAAGGAATGTAACCATTGCTTGTCACTTCTTTCTAGTGAATCAATAATTCTCTAGGTCAATGAACATACTTTGACGAAACTCATGAAACGAGAGATTTGCTTTTCCCTCCTTCCGTAAATTATGATAAAAGAAGCCATCCTACACTAAAATAAATTCCTAAAAATAAAAAACCAGCTTCTTTTGCTCCATCATATCATAAGAATGTACTCTTGTCTAATGCTTCCTTTATGTTATAATGAGCAGTATATTCTGGTCTTTGGGAGAAATTTTTATGGGCATAGATATTCTATTATTCCTCATACTTGGACTTTTCGTTGGAACATTCGGAACGCTTGTTGGTATTGGCGGAGGACTTATATGTGTTCCAATTTTCATTTTTTTTCTCTCAGATAACAGCATTTATCCATATTTCCATACAGCTGCACAGATTACAGGTACATCGCTTGTCATAGTTCTAGCAAATGCGCTCTCAGGCACGATGGCATATATTCGTCAGCATCGTGTATACTTTCCTGCCGCTATTCCATTTGCACTTGCAACTCTACCAGGAGCATTTCTTGGATCATATATTGTTGATGATTTCACAGGGACAATGCTCTATGCCACTTTTGGTGCATTCCTTTTGCTTATGGCTTGTATCATGGCATGGAATGCAACACATAAAAAACATGCAGATATGCATGATCTCCCTAAAAATTTTACATTTAGTCGATCTATTGGTGTGGCTTCTAGTACGGGCGTCGGTTTTCTCTCAAGTATCTTTGGAATCGGCGGTGGTGTTATCCATGTGCCTCTTATGGTATACTTGCTTGGATTCCCAGTTCATATGGCAACAGCAACTTCACATTTCGTTCTTGCCGCCTCCGCTGCATTTGGTGTGATTAGTCATATATGGCTTGGTCATGTCATCTGGATACCAGCCATCTGTATATCTATCGGTGCTGCCATAGGTGCACAAATTGGTGCCGCTTTATCTCAAAAAACAGAATCAAAGGTAATTCTTGTGCTACTTTCTTTTGCTATGTTTTTTCTTGGCTTGCGTCTCATATGGATGAGTGGTTTTTTGTGATAAAAGGTGTATCAGGACATCAAAGGATCTCTGTATTTAAGGGTTATGATAAAGAATGAAGGAGAAAGCAGTATGAAAATCATTGTTACAGGCGGCGCGGGATTTATTGGAGCAAATTTTATCTATTACGAGTTACATAAACATCCAAATGATGAGATTGTTTGTTATGACAAATTAACCTATGCAGGAAATATCGCAACACTAGATACAGCAAAACAATCGTCTCAGTTTACCTTCATACATGGAGATATTGCTGATCGCGCGAAGGTATATAGTCTCTTTGAACAGGAACATCCTGATATTATAGTAAATTTTGCTGCTGAATCACACGTAGACCGCTCAATAGAGACACCCGAAATTTTCTTACAAACCAATATCATTGGTACAAGTGTTTTGCTTGATGCTTGCCGAAAATACGGAATCAATCGTTATCATCAAGTTTCTACTGATGAAGTATATGGAGATCTTCCTCTCGATCAGCCTGAACTTATGTTTACAGAACATACCCCTCTCCATGCTTCTAGTCCATATTCATCGTCCAAAGCCTCTGCAGATCTCATTGTTCAGGCCTATCACAGAACTTATAACCTGCCTATAACAATTTCACGTTGCTCCAACAATTATGGTCCATTTCAATTCCCTGAAAAACTTATTCCTTTAATGCTCATTCGTGCCATGAAAGGAGAAGATCTCCCAGTCTATGGTGATGGTCTCAATGTCCGTGATTGGCTTTATGTTGAGGATCATTGTGCAGCAGTTGATGCTATCATACGTAATGGGCGCGTTGGAGAAGTTTACAATGTTGGTGGACACAATGAGAGATCTAATATTGATGTTGTCCGCACTATTCTTCATACGCTTGGCAAAGGAGATGAACTTATATCCTATGTGACTGATCGTAAAGGTCATGATCGACGCTATGCTATTGATCCGATCAAAATCAAGACTGAGCTTGGTTGGTATCCAGAAACAAATTTTAACGATGGAATTCAAAGTACAATTAAATGGTATCAAGAAAACACTGTATGGTGGGAGGATATATTAAGCGGAAATTATCAAGTACGGAATAGAAATTTACAAATCAAAACCACCAGTTGAACTGGAGGTTTGAACATTCCCGTATTTATACTTTAGGTTCGCGTGTCGGTCAAACACCATCAAGCTGCTTTTACTTTTCAAGTAGCCCATAAACCCAGAGACACTCATATGCGGCGGTATGGTTACCAGCATATGGATATGGTCTGGGCAACACTCTGCCTCCAAGATTTCTACACCTTTGCGTTCACACAGATCTCGTAGGATCTTTCCAATGTCGACCTTAATTTGGTTGTAGATTACTTGCCGTCGATATTTTGGGGCGAACACAATATGATATTTACATCTCCATTTACTGTGTGATAAACTTTTTACGTCATTCATTGACAAGCGCCTCCTATGCTATTCTTCATTTGTGGTTGTCAGGCCACTTCTAGTTTAGCATAGGAGGCGCATCCCTTTTCTATTTTTCTCTACCCCCAGTTGAACTGGGGGATTTATCATGCCTATTCGGTGGCCAACAAAAAGCGCAGGAAATTGCTTTCTTACGCTTTCATGTCTAACTTCTGAGGGCACTACATCGCAACAGCCCCTTTTAGGTGTAGCTTTTCAGAGCCGCTGGAGGTTTCTCTAATGGTCGCTGTACTGCTTTTAATGATTGAACATATTACGCAGCGCCTGCTTGTTGACCTCACGGTTTAGTTGTGCAAGATGCTGCGTAAGCTTAATACCCTTTGGACAAACGCGCTCGCAGTTTTGGCTGTTGCCGCAGCTTGTAATACCGCCTTTCTCCATCAGTGCATTCAGACGTGTCGGTGCATCGAATTTTCCGAGCGGATGCAAGTTGAAAAGGAGCGCCTGTGCCGTTGGTGCAGGACCAATAAAGTCAGACTGCGGTCCAACATTTGGACATGCTTCAAGGCAGCAGCCGCAGGTCATGCAATGTGACAGTTCATAGCAAGTCTCTGCTGTATATGGATTTTGAATGGGGGCATCCTTCACATCCCATGTACCATCTACCTCAATCCATCCATGAATGCGCTTTAGGCTCTCAAACATAACCGAACGATCGATAAGAAGATCACGGATGACCGGGAACGTGCGTGCAGGCTGTACACGAATCGGCTGTGTGAGGTTATCAATCAGTGCACAGCATGCCTGCTGCGCATAACCGTTGATGACCATCATACAAGCACCGCAGACCTTCTCAAGACAGTTGCACTCCCAGACTGGCGGCGGGACGCGCTTGCCGTCCATTGTCACAGGATTCTTTTGAATCTCCATGAGGGATGCAACAACATTGAGACCAGGACGATAGTCGACTTCGAACTCCTGCGTGTACGGCTTTTCTCCGGGACCATCCTGACGCTCAATAATAAAATGGACTTTTTTCTGTTCTGCCATGACTTCTATCCTCCCTTACTCCTTCTTGGCGACGGCATAGTTACGCGCACGTGCCTTAATGAGCGAATGATCAAAATCCATGTAGCTGACGATCGGCTCTTCCGTCTTCGGGTCATAGTCCACAATAGAGGTCTTCATGAAACGCTCATCATCGCGTCCATAAAATACAAGCTCACCATCTGCATCCGTCATACGCTCTCCCTTATCATCGAGCATGATTTTTGCGTGCGCACCACGGCTTTCGTCGCGCGACCGAGCCGCCTTTGTCACAGCCATGGCATAGAGGATCATATTGCGAAGCTGACGAACGAACATGGCTTCCTGATTTGCCCACATACCATGATCTGTAACACCAATATCATCCCACCGCTTTAGGATTCCCTTCAGTTTTTCAAGACAGATATCAAGTCCCTTGTTATCGCGTTCAATGGAGACATAGTCATACATGATCTCGCCCATCTCTTGATGAAGCTGATGTGCATTAACAGGACCTGTCATGTTACGGATTCTGTCGAATTCTTCCACAGCCTCTTTGCGTGCGCGCTCCATCTCTTCATCGGTAAGTGCCTCTCCAAGTTCGCCGCTGCGTGCCCAGCGCAGTGCCTCAGGACCTGCGACATAGCCGGAGTAGCTTGCTGATAGAAGCGAATTCGCGCCAAGACGGTTCGCGCCGTGATACTGATGATCGCACTCACCTGCTGCCATGAGCCCCGGAATGTTTGTATGGTGCATACGATCGACCCAAATACCGCCCATCGAGTAGTGTACTGACGGGAAGATCTCCATGGGCACCTTGCGCGGATCCTGCCCGACAAATTCCGAGTACATCTCAAGGATGCCGCCGAGCTTGTGTTCAAGGTAGTCGGCAGAAATGTGTGAGAGATCAAGATAGACACGACGTTCATTGTTGATGCCCAGCCCCATGTGTACGCATACTTTGAAAATCGCACGCGAAGCAACATCGCGCGGGACGAGATTGCCATACGCCGGGTACATCTCCTCAAGAAAATACCATGGCTTTCCATCTTTATATGTCCAAATACGACCGCCCTCACCGCGGCAAGCCTCTGACATCAAGCGGTTTTTATCCGTTCCTGGAATTGCTGTCGGATGGATCTGAATGAACTCCGGATTGCCAATGTGCGCTCCCTGCTGATATGCCGAGGAAACCGCAGATCCATTGCAGATCGTAGATGCCGTACAACGACCGAACACCTGCCCGGGGCCACCGGTCGCAAGCATGACCACATCAGCACGAAATGACTTGATCTCATTTGAGTTCATATTTTGTGCGACAATTCCACGAACAATGCCGTCCTTGTTCTTAATCGCACGAATGTACTCCCAAAACTCGTACTTCGTAACTTTTCCCTGAACTTCCCAACGACGCACCTGCTCATCGAGTGCATAGAGGAGCTGCTGCCCTGTCGTCGAACCGGCGAACACCGTGCGCTTATTCTTCTGTCCACCAAAGTTGCGCAGATCAAGCACACCCTCATGCGTGCGGTTAAATGGGACGCCCATGCGATCGAACATCTTAACGAGTTTGGGAGCAGCTTCAACCATGCCTTTGACAGCAATCTGATCCGCAAGGAAGTCACCGCCATATACCGTATCATCAAAATGCTCATAAACACTGTCATGCTCGCCCTTTGTATCCATACAGGCATTCATGCCGCCCTGTGCACAGAGTGAATGAGAACGCTTCACCGGGCAGTAGGAAAAGAGATCGACCGTGCCGCCGCCCTCACAGACCTTAAGTGCAGCCAGAAGACCCGCCAGACCGCCGCCAACGATGATTACCTTATTTTCTGGTACTTTAGCCATTCTAACTCTCCTTTGCTGCGATTCTTACATGAAATAACTGGCCATGAAGGCAAGTGTAACAAGACTCATCAATGTGCAGAGCCCCATTGCCATTGCATTGATGACAGACTGGGCGCGCGGTCCCTTGGCAATCCCCCATGTCATGCAAAACGTCGAGATACCATTACAGAAGTGAAAAATCGCTGCGAGCATACCGATCGTATACAGCACCATATGGAGGATCGCATAGTCTCCCGTCACAAAGTAGGTGTAGAGCAGGTCATAGTTGACATGCGTCCCCATGACCCCCTTCTCCCAAATACGCATATAGCCAACATGCCAAATGAGAAAGGGGATCAGCAGCCACGCCGTATAACGTTGTACAGCGAACTGCCAATTACGCACATATCCATAATGACTTGGGTTGTTCTTCGCCTGCGCCGCAATATAGATCCCGTAAATTGCATGAAAGAGCAGCGGAAGAGCAATGGCGAAGATCTCAAGTCCATAAAATACAGGACGGGGAATGAGCTCCATCATAGCAAGCGAGTCATTAAACGCTTTTGCTCCATGGAGTACTGTCGAATTCGTAAAAACGTGTTCAAAGAGAAACACGCCAACAACAACAAGCCCAACCAGTGAATGCAGCCGCCGCATGTAAAAGGTTGTGTGGAACATTTCATACCTCCTAAATATGTAGATCCCTGGAAACTGCTGAGAAATAGCCGCTCCTCTGATTCAGAAGCTTCCTTAGATTTGTCATGCACCAACCCATGAAATAAATACAGATCAGAGCCTGCGGTAGGGCTTTTGCCCAATTTCGTAGAAATCATTCCCCTCCGAGTCAATCACGACAATACAGGGAAAATCTTCAACTGTCAATTTTGCAACAGCTTCTGGTCCGAGTTCCGGATATCCCACTACCTCATATTTTTTAACTGATTTTGCTATCAGCGCCGCTGCTCCACCAACGGCGGCAAAGTAGGTGACACCATTCTTCTTCATTGCATCAACGACTTCCGGTGAACGCGATCCCTTGCCAACCATCCCCTTGATCCCCTGTGCAAGCATCGTCGGTGTATAGGCATCCATGCGCCCGGAGGTCGTTGGCCCGCAAGAACCAATCGGATCTCCCGGTTTTGCGGGTGTAGGGCCAAGGTAGTAGACAATTTGGTCATGCCAGTCAACAGGCAGAGACTCCCCTTTTGCAAGAGCTTCCGTCATCGCCTTATGCGCTGCATCACGTGCACTGATGATCGTCCCTGTAATCAGCACGCTGTCTCCGGCTCTCAATTTTCGAGACATTTCCTCTGTGAATGGAGTAGTGATACGGATACTTTCTGCCATTGGGTATTCCTCCCTAAATATACACAGTTCAGCCGTCAGAGATCATAGCACGCGATGCGCATGTCTGAGTGCATGACAGCAGATGGTAACAGCAACGGGCAGACCTGCGATATGCGTTGCCCCCCATTCAATATTGACCGCAATTGCCGTCGTCGTTCCACCAAGCTGCGGTCCAATGCCTGTTTTGTTGATCTCCTGGAGAAGTTCACGCTCAAGGTTTGCATACTCCGGTGTGGCATTGCGGGAGTCAACGGGACGAGTCAGTGCCTTTTTCGAGAGCAGCGCTGCCTGATCCATCGTTCCGCCAATGCCAATGCCAACCACCATCGGCGGACATGGATTCGGTCCCGCATGCTGAATGATCTCCATCACAGCTTTCTTCACACCATCGACCCCATCCGCAGGAACGAGCATTTTCACACCGGATTTATTCTCAGAGCCGAACCCCTTTGGTGCAATCGTAATATCGAGCCGATCTCCCGGAACAATCTTCGTGTAAATGATCCCAGGTGTGTTGTCCTGTGTGTTCTTGCGATTGAAAAGTGGTTCTGCAACAACAGATTTGCGCAGATACCCCTCTGTATACCCCTTTGCAATCCCCTCATTGATTGCATCATTGAGCAGTTTTCCTGTGATGTGAAGATCCTGCCCGATCTCTACAAACACAATAGTCATCCCCGTATCTTGACAGTACGGACGATCTTCTTCGCGTGCAATTTCAGCATTGCGAATGATTTGATCCAAAACAACCTTTCCTACCGGAGACTCTTCCGTTTCTCTCCCCCTTTTGAGCCCCTCGTAGACATCATGAGGAAGGTAATATGCCGCCTCTTTGCACATCGCGGCAATATTCTCCGTGATTTCTTTTGCATCTAGCTCTCGCAAAATAACCCCTCCTATAAATATAAGTTATACACATGTTAGATAAATCATAACATATTTTTCTCTTGCTTTCAAGCTTTTCAAATCAAGCATAACACCTTATAAAAAGTGAATCCTATTCAATTTTCTAGACCATTCCATACCTTATTCCCCTATAAACTTTATTATTTTTTCTTTCTATTTTATTCCATTATTGATAAATTTTTTTTATCATTTCTCCTCCTTGCCTCTGCTATGTCAAATTTGTATGGATATAATTCTTTCCCCCTTACGGTAAACGGATCAAGTTTACCTGCGGCGGCTCTTTTTCTGCAACCTCTATGAGCATAAATGACCCATGCTGTGCATCACGCGGACGTGCAATACTTCCTGGATTGAGAATGATAACATCACCATGTTCCTCATATGCGATATGTGTATGTCCAAAAACGGCAATATCGGCTCCAGCTTCACGAGCGGCCATCGCAAGCCTCTCTGTTCCGAAGCGAACATGAAACAGATGCCCATGTGTTAGAAAAATACGATGCCCTGCCACATCTACCGTTGTTTCATCATAAATGCCATCCACGTAAGAATCACAATTACCAAGAACGCATGGAACCTTCTTGCCTGTACGCTCTGCCAGAACCTTCGCATCTACTGCAAAATCCCCCGCATGGAGCCACAGCGCAACATCTTCCGTGCCTGGAACTGCAAGCATATCTTCAAATACAGACAATACCCCATGACTGTCACTAACAACCCCAATTTTCATACCAAAAATCCCCCATCATCTGAAAACAGTTCATATTTTTTAGTGAATACCCTAATAACCTTATGGGTATAAAGGAGTATAACAGATGCTTGTTCCCCTCACAATGACAAGCATCTCATTATACATCACACCCCTCTTAATGCATTGGAAGATCCTTCTACTTCGGTATGGATCGCTTCTTGGAACTTGCCCCACAACTCACATGCGGGTACTACAGCTGCAACTTCATCGACAAGTGGACAAATACCCCTGTACTTAAGACACATAAACTCATCCGCTCGACGGCAAGAAAATTGCTCTCATCGGCATGACCACGCCCGAGACATTGATCTCCTCCACGCCAAAATTCTTTCAGGATAAAAACGGAAAATTCATCTATGGATTCTGCGAGGGTGAAGACGGGAGCAAACTATACACACAGGTTCAAAGGACACATTGAGGATAGTAAACGCATCCTTTTCTATAAGCATTTTTATACCACCATCGGACAGACATCTGATACATATAACCATGCTGCATCCTAATGTATGCCAATATATTGACGCCATTGAAAGCAATCCATCAACAAAGGGATCAAACGGAGGTCACAGAAAATAAAAAATGCAGAGAACCTTGATATACAAGGCACTCTGCGCTTATTTTTACTATTCAAGTTCAATTGTTGCAGGCGGCTTCCCTGTACAATCATAGAGCACACGATTGACACCGCGGACTTCATTAACGATACGTGTGGTGACTTTACTCAGTACATCCCATGGAATCTGTGCTGCTTCTGCTGTCATAAAATCACTGGTATTTACAGCACGAAGGACGATGGCATAATCGTAGGTACGTCCATCCCCCATGACTCCGACAGACCGCATATTGGTCAACGCTGCAAAGTATTGCCCTAGGATTTTATGCAGACCTGCATTTATAATTTCTTCACGGTAAATTGCATCTGCTTCCTGTACGATATGTACTTTTTCCGCAGTAACCTCACCGATGATACGAATCCCAAGTCCAGGTCCCGGAAAAGGCTGTCGGTCAACAAGTTGTTCTGGAAGTCCAAGCTCACGTCCTGCCGCGCGCACCTCATCCTTAAAAAGCAGACGAAGAGGCTCTACAATCTCTTTGAAGTCCACATGGTCAGGCAGACCTCCAACATTGTGGTGAGATTTTATCACAGCTGATTTTCCAAGACCGCTTTCTATGACATCCGGATAGATCGTCCCCTGCACGAGAAAATCCACGGCGCCAATCTCACGTGCAGCTTCTTCAAAAACACGAATAAACTCTGCACCTATGATCTTGCGCTTTTGCTCTGGCTCAGTTACGCCTTTCAGTTTTTCATAAAAACGATCACGGGCATTGATACGGATAAAGTTGACATCATAGGCACCTGAAGTACCAAAAACAGCTTCTACTTCATCCCCCTCTCCTTTGCGCAGCAACCCATGATCCACAAAAACACAGGTAAGCTGCTGCCCGATTGCTTTTGAGAGAAGCACTGCCGCAACAGAAGAATCAACACCGCCTGAAAGAGCACAGAGTGCACGCCCTGTTCCTATTTTCAGACGCAGCTCCTCTATGGTTTTCTGGACAAAGGAATCCATGCGCCATGTTCCTGTGCAGCCGCAGATGCGATAGACAAAGTTTCGCAGGATCTGAGCCCCATGCTCTGTATGCAAGACCTCAGGGTGAAATTGAACGGCATAGAGACGCTTATTCGCATTTTCCATCGCCGCTATAGGACAAACCGGCGTATGCGCTGTTGCATGGAAATCTCCAGGAAGTGCACTGATGTAGTCTGTATGGCTCATCCAGCAGATATTTTTCTCAGGGATGTCCTCAAAGATCAGCGAATCTTGCCCCGTGACAACGACCTCTGTCCTCCCGTATTCACTTGTCGGAGCAGTTTCGACGTGTCCGCCAAGGAGATGCGCCATGAGCTGAGCGCCATAACAGATACCAAGCACAGGAATCCCGAGGGAAAATAGTTCCTTCGGGGCGGCCACGGCATCTTTCCCATAGACGCTGTTTGGCCCGCCTGTCAAAATGATGCCACGCGGAGCAAGCGCCCGAATGCGCTCCAATGTCAGTGTATGTGAATGTACTTCGCAGTAAACATGATTTTCACGTACGCGGCGCGCAATGAGTTGATTATACTGCCCGCCAAAATCAAGCACCAAAATCATTTCTGAGGAGCCGGCAGCAGCTCTATTCATGATGGAATCCCTTTCTGCTATTCTTCTTCACTCTCTGCATAATACCGAACGGCAGCACGCGCCACATCGACTGAAAATCCCTTCTGATAGAGATTCGCCATCATTTTCTGCGGCTGCGCCGACGGTTTGAATTTCAATGTAAGTACGCGTTTTGCCGCCGCAATTTCACGCTCTCTTGTATCATCCGGAATAACGCTCCGAATAAGATCCTTATCAAAACCGCGTTGGATTAGTTTGATATAGATTTGACGAACGGAACTGCGGCTCTCATTGTAAAGATACATAAATTGCTGTGTGCACAGCTCCCGATCATCAAGGTAATGCCGCTGTATGAGCCGTGCAATTGCTGCATCGATCTCTTCTTCTGAAAAGCCCTTGCGTTCGAGCTTCTCACGGAGCTTTTTTTCACTGTGCGCCTGTCGCGCCAGATAATCGACGGCAGTGATGAGCGCTGTTTTCTGCTTGGATTTTATCCCTCGCTGATGTGGCTCTCCCTGATCCTTTATCATGCATCCGTCCCCGCTTCGATCTGCCCTTCCGATTGCTGTGCATCCTCTTTAGAATTCTCTTTGACGCCCGATTCTTTTGTGAGAAGTTCTGCTCGAATCTTCGCATCGATCTCGGCAATCAGCTCTGGCTGCTGTTCAAGGGTTGTTTTTGCATTTTCCTTGCCCTGCCCAAGCCGTATTCCTTCATAGGAATACCAAGAGCCGCTCTTATCTACGATGTTAAGCTCTGCACCTATATCAATCAGTGTCCCCATACGAGAAACGCCCTCGCCGTAAATAATATCAAACTCAGCGGTCTTAAACGGGGGTGCAACCTTATTCTTTACGATTCTTGCTCTGGTGCGATTGCCAAGGGATTCTGTTCCCTGTTTGATAGAATCAATGCGGCGCACGTCGATGCGAACAGAGGAATAGAATTTCAATGCACGCCCCCCTGTCGTCGTTTCGGAATTACCATAGGTGACACCAATCTTTTCGCGAAGCTGATTGATAAAGACTGCAACGGTACGCGTTTTGCTGATAATGCCTGTAAGCTTGCGCATCGCTTGGCTCATGAGACGCGCTTGAAGACCAACATGCGCAGAGCCCATATCTTCTTCGATCTCCGATTTTGGGACCAGTGCTGCCACAGAATCCACAACAATGATGTCAACTGCACTGCTGTGCACCAGTGCATCCACGATCTCAAGAGCCTGTTCTCCCGTGTCCGGCTGTGAGATGAGGAGTTCCTCGATATTCACACCAAGTTTATGTGCATACTCGGGATCAAGCGCATGCTCTGCATCAATGAACGCCGCGACACCGCCCATACGCTGCGCCTCAGCAATCATGTGGAGGGTAACGGTTGTCTTGCCGGAGGACTCAGGGCCAAACACTTCGATGATGCGCCCACGCGGTATTCCACCAACGCCAAGTGCAATATCGAGCGGCAGAATGCCTGTGGATATGACCTCGATATTCATATTCGCCTGTGCTTCACCCAGACGCATAATAGAGCCTTTGCCATGTGCTTTTTCGATTTTTTCCAGTGCCTGTGCCAAAGCCTCCTCCCGGGTCATTGGTTTGTCTTTCTTATTTTTCTCCTTTTCTGCCATATCATTTAACTCCTTCACGATTGTTATTTTTTCAATTATACGAAAATCCCCAATGCTTTGTCAAAATAATTACATCAGAAAGCATGGGGATTTCCTTGATAGGGCAGATTAATGGAGCAGTGAACGGACAATCTCCTGCACGAGTTTGCCGTTAGCACGTCCCTGCACACGCGGCATAAGCACGCCCATCACCTTCCCCATATCTTTTGCTGTCTGGGCACCGACCTCTGCAACAGCCGCTTCTGCAAGCGTTTTCACGGCATCCTCGCTGAGCTGCTCGGGCAGATAGGGCATGAGGATGGCAATCTCTGCCTGTGCCTTTGCAACGAGATCGGGACGGCTTCCGCGTTCAAACTCCTCGATGGAATCGCGGCGCATCTTAACCTCTTTATTGATAACGGAAACGACCTCATCATCCGTTAACGTTTTCTTTCCATCAATTTCTGCCTGTCGGACAGCCCCACGTACCAAACGAATCACGGAGAGGCGTTCCTTTTCTCCTTGCTTCATGGCTTCTTTCATATCAGCAGTAAGCTGCTCCATTAATGACATGATGGTTCATCCTTTCCCTTTGTACAGCATTTATGTTTTGCTCAGACAAAAAAACATCCGTGACCAGCGTCCACGGATGCCTTTTGCAATCAGCCTCTGTATTTGCGTTTACGCGCTGCCTCAGACTTCTTTTTGCGGCGAACGCTCGGTTTCTCGTAATGTTCACGCTTTCGAACTTCGGCAAGAGTGCCGGCCTTCTGTGACATACGCTTAAAGCGGCGGAGAGCACTGTCGATCGACTCATTCTTGCCGACCTTGATTTCATTTGCCATGCATTTCCCCTCCCTCCACGCGCGGAGTAGTTTCGCGCCAATGATATGACGCTTTTCTATTATACTCTATGGGGATAATCCATGTCAATCACTGTATAAAATTTCCACAAACATTCATTCGATACATGGAACATTATCCCGGTGGCCAAGTGAGCAGACGCCCGCCAAGGACATGAAAGTGCAGATGTCCGACTGTCTGCCCGCCCTCTTCTCCTGTGTTCGTGACAACACGAAAGCCGCGGGAATCAATGTGGCATGTACGTGCAATCTGCGGAATGACCTCTGTCATGATATGCGCTGCAAGATGCTGATCCTCTGATGCATTAAATGCAAGAATATTTTCGATATGCTTTTTAGGGATAACGAGTATATGCTCCGGTGCCTGCGGATCAAGGTCACGGAATGCAAGCGCCATATCATCTTCGTATACCTTTGCTGACGGAATCTCTCCCTGCACGATTTTGCAGAAAATACAATCAGACATATCAGCACTTCCTCTCTTTACGAATTAAATTTCGCCAAAAAAGATGTTTTTCCTTCCACAGCCCTGCATGCAGCATGATGATTTCCTGCTTCACAGTTTCACTGCCTGTCCCACATCAAGTAAGAAAATATAACGTTCTGCAATCGGCTTATCTAAAATAGCTGTCACTGCCTCGCTGTATAAATTGATTTGAAACTGGTAGCGTGCCCGCGCCCGATCGGCTGAGATTTTTCGATCCGTCTTATAGTCAAGGAGGATATAGCTGCCATTTTCCTCTTCGAAGAGAACATCAATGATCCCCTGTAAAAAGATTCTGTCCGTCTCATCCTGCGCTTCTTCGTAGTAACGTTTGGCCGGCAGAAGCCGACTAAATGGCAGTTCACGATAAATGGCCTTTGCTTCCCGCATGCGCCGCCCAAGATCAGATGTTACAAACTTCCACACATTCTCAATATGGATGCATCCATGCTCTGCATTCGTTAAGATCCCACGATTGTACAGTTCATCCACCTGCCGCATGATGGCCTCTTTGCTCAATACATCTGAAAAATCAAGCTGCTGCATAACAGTATGCATCGCCGTTCCACGTTCCAGCGGCGTAAGACGCTTTTCATCTGTATCGCGGAGGAATCTCGGCACCTCCCAGATTGCCTCCTCCATATTTTCTATACCAAGAAGCGGTGCAAATGGAACAAACGCATCAATATCGACATCTCTCTGACGCTTTAACTCAGTAACACTGGTTTTGGCATGAATGTTCTGTGTTCCTCTCGCATCATACCGCCAATCGAGTACCGCAGTGACATGTGCCGCATGCTCACTTGAAGGAAGCGGCCGATCTTCTCTCACAGCAGAAAGAATCGGATCATCTGCATGATCCATATCACGTGTATGCAAGAGATCCGCCCCCTCTATGACGCGAACGGAAAAACTGGCTGCGGGGGATTCCGGCGGACGGCAAACAATATCATCAGCTCCAAAGAGAGACGCTGTATCTGGATGGCGGAGAAGCGCCAATGCGATCCAATCAAGATAACTCATCCCTTCCAAGATCGCTGTATCAGGAAGTTTTTCATGCTCCTCCGATTTCCACTTGAGACACCGTTCACGCAATTTTTCCAGTCCATCCCCTCCACGGCGTGAAACAGATATATTTCCTGTTAAGATAAGCTTTTCCTGGGCGCGCGTCATAGCAACATAGAGAATGCGCATCTCCTCTGCTTTGCTCTCCCGCTCAATCGCCGCACGCACACTGCGACGCGAAAGTGTGTCGTATTTCTGCCGCCCCACAGCGCTGCTCTCATAGACACGCAGTCCAATGCCCTCCCGCGCATGATAAAGGAAATCGCCATGCGTATCGGACATATTGAACTGTCCCCCAATATTTGAGAGAAATACGACTGGAAATTCAAGTCCCTTGCTTTTATGAATGGTCATAATACGAACGACATTTTCACTTGCTCCCAATGTACGAGCAACTGAAAGATCCGTATCACGCCGGCGCAGGGCATCAACGTAACGCAGAAAACGGAAAAGTCCGCGTTCATTCGTATGCTCAAATTCGGCTGCACGATCAATCAGCATACGCAGATTCGCCTGCCGCAGTGTGCCGCCCGGAAGTGCACCTACATAATCATAATACCCCGTTTCCCGATAGAGCATCCACAACAGTTCGGGCACGCTGTGGGTAAGTGCATAACTACGCCAACGACAGATGCGCTCTGCGATCTTTCCCGTTCGCACAAGAAGCGCATCTGGTATACCAGATGCTGCTGTCAGCGTGTCATAAATGCTGCCGCCCGGGCAGCCGATACGCAGCAGCGCAAGTTCCTCCATGGTAAGACCAATCATCGGCGAGACGAGCAATGCGGTCAGGGGAATATCCTGACGTACATTGTCAAGTGCTGCGAGTGCAGAGAGAACCATACGAATCTCGCTTGCCTCAAAATATCCGGCGGTTTCATCTGCATAGGCGGGTATTTCTTCCATACGCAGTTCCTCTAGCAAAACATTGGCTCTCTGCTTTGCTGCACGCAGGAGAATCACTATATCACGATAGGCAAGAGGACGCTCCTCTGTGCCATCGTGGACAACATATCCGGATTTCATGAGCTGCCGAATACGCTGCGCAATATAACGCGCCTCAATCCCAAAAGAGCTGAGTTCTTCCTCTTCTCCCTCATCTGCACTAAAGGTATCTTCGGAGCGATTTACATGAATGAGGTCAATCTCCAGCGGCCCTGCAAGAGAACAACCTGCTAAGACAGGCTCAAAAACACGTCCTGGATTAAGCCGTGCTTTTGAATCATATTCGATCTCAACGGCAGAACCGGACATCAGCTGAGAAAAAATATAATTGATGGGCTCCAGTACCTCGGCGCGGCTGCGGAAATTCTCGGACATCGTAATAAGTGCCCCTGCTGCATGGTCCTCACGATAGGTATGGTACGCATGCTGAAAGAGGGCCGGATCTGCCAGTCGGAACCGATAGATACTCTGCTTTACATCACCGACAATAAAACGGTTGGATTCCCGCGCAATCTGGCGCAATATCCCCTCCTGCAAACCATTCGTATCCTGATATTCGTCGACCATGATGGCATCATAATGTGCACGTAATGCTTTTGCAATTTCTGTCGGGGCAGAGATCGTCGGATCGTTCTGCAAGCACTCCGGATGCTTGCAGAGAAGAGTTAATGCTGTATGTTCGAGATCACTGAAATCCAGTATACCGCGCATTATTTTTTCACGCTGAAAAGCACGGTGAAAATCTATTGTCAGCTGCGCATATTGACGTATGGCGGTATTTGCTCGATTCTCTATCGCGCAAAGTTCCTCCGACGTTTTCGGCAGGAGCGCCATGCACGCATCCCATGGCTTATGTATCTCATGCAGCAGTGCATCCAGTGCCTCCCCCACGCCGACATTGATATTGCGTATCGGCTTAAGCAAAATACGCTTACGAAGTTTCCTCGCTTCATCCGAGCGGTGAACAAAACGTACCCAATCAGAGGAATCCCGTCCCTCCAGCATAATCTGCATATCATTTTGTACATCTTCGTAGAGCGCAAGATTATGGATCAGTGCATCACGGCATTTTTCAGCAGCAGCATAAACTGCGGGATCTCCCCCCGATGTGAGCGCCGCCGCTTCCCAATACCGCAAAAGCAGCTGATCTATTGTCTGCACAAGCTCCTTTGCAAGCAAGTCAAATCCGGTGCGCTCTGTATAAGAGGCAGTATCCGACTGATTTCCCTGTGCCGCAAGCCATGTTTCCGGCGAGGGTTGGCTGAGAGAAAAGGCATGGAGTGCAATGACCGCCTGCTGAACCCTCACATCATCCCCCTTGGCACTTCCATAGGCATCGGTAAAGGAGAGGAACGCATCCCTATCATGCCCTGCCGCAGCAGTATATCTTTCCTCCATGAGGGTTTCAAACACCTCATTTTTCAGCAGACGAATTTCCTGCTCCCCAGCAATACGAAAAGTTGGTGAAATATCTGTTGCTTCAATATGTGCCTGTAAGATACGCTGACAGAAGGCATGGAAGGTCGAAATATCCGCTCCTGTCAAGAGCACCCGCTGCCGTTCGAGCTTTGCAATCTCCTGCTGTACCGCATCGCTTCCATCCGCTTTCAAAAGATCGTCAATTTCTGCATGAAGTGCCCGCTCAATGCGCTCACGCATCTCCTCGGCAGCAACTTTTGTAAAAGTGAGCACAAGAATATGGTCGAGAGAGAGCTCCCCGCTGCGCACCTGTGTAATAATCCGTTCAACGAGTACGCGCGTCTTTCCTGAGCCGGCTGCCGCCGCAACGAGAATATTACAGCCGCGCAGCGTAATCGCCTGCTGTTGATCCGCTGTAAATGCCATCTCATGTGCCATCTGGCTCCCCCTCCCCCTGCACAGCACGGCGTATCTCCTCCATCATATCATCTTCTGTCCCTTTGATACTGCGGTAGGTGTCTCCCCTGCCCAGCTCCGGATCAAAGGCGCAGACAGCACGATAGGCACAGTAGGTACACGCATTTTTTCCATCCAATCGGTAGGGTGAAACACGTATATCGCCGCGCAGAATATCCTCAGCCGTCTCACACAAAAGCAGCGGCAAAAATGCAAGCAGCTGCTGAAACTCATCCTTTGTACGCACATACTGCTCTTGTGACTTCTTCGAAAGACTGAAATCCTTATTGAATACAATGCAGATATGCGCAGCACCTTCATCAATACGCCGAATGATCTCCGGGTCATCAATCAGCCATCCGGTTAATAATAATTTTTTTGTGATTTGATTGGTCAGCTCCTCATCGGTCAGCCGACGTTTTTCTGTAATGACCGGATTCTCCACCGGTGCATAGAACATTCCTGCCGGAGCACTTCCTCTTTGCGCGAGAAGCCGACGAACAACAAAGAGGTAAAGCAAAAGCTGCATTTTCAGTCCATGGCGAATTTCGAGCAGAGACAAGGAAGACGCCCCTGTCTTATAATCCAGTACAATATAGTATGCACCATCGGCTGTTACATCAAGACGGTCAATCTGTCCACGCAGTGAAAGTGTCATTCCCCCCTCAAGCGGAAATTCAGCAAGCGGAACTGTATCGTCGGGGCGTCCAAAGCTAAGCTCAAACCCATACGGATGAAATGAGGACGCCGCCGCCCATGATGTGAGATGACGAATGACTTGCTGTGCTGTTCGGCGAATGCGCTCCATACGGTGCCTCCCTCCGGCACTGCTTATCAAAACGGCGCTCCGCACCTGTGGAGCAAGCTCCTCTAAGAGCGCATCAATTTTCTCCTGCCCCTGCATCTCTGCTGCCTTCCAGTCATTGGCATATGCGGTACGCACCCATTCTCCATAACCACGCAAAACACCATGCAGAAGTGATCCAAAATCATTGCTTTGAAAAGAAAATACCTCGCGTTCCTGTAAATTCAGTCCATATGAAACAAAGTGCCGAAATGGACATTGATGAAATGTCTCAAGCCGTGTCGTGCTTCCGCTGAACCTTTTTCCATACGTAAAAAGCCGCGCCGCAGTTCGCTCTGAAAGATAAGACACACGCGGCGTTGGAAAGAGCCCCCCCAGCATGCGATGCAACGGCTCTTTCAGCGACTCCTGCATTCTCATCCAGTTATAAACATCTCTCCATAGGGGCTGCATAATCCCCCGTTCCCGCTGTCCAAGGAGCGCTCCTGCAAGGGAAGAAAGCGCCGGATTCGGCGCCGCCAGAACGAACGCATCCGTACGCTCTACTGTGGCAAGCGGAATAGAAATAAACTGCGGCTGCAAATGGCGTATACGTGCTATAAGAGGGGCCGGCGAGAGTGCTGTCCCATCGCTTGCCGAAAGCGCATAGGAGACACACAAGTAGGAACGTGCCTCCGTAAAACCACGGTAGAGCTGACGGCGCTCCAAAAAATTTTGCTCTTTGCCTCCGCCAAAAACACCCTGTGTGGCATTGGGAATAAGTGCACAAACAGATTCATTGATCGAAAGTCGATCGGCATCTGAAAGAACGCCCTGCGGTATATTGATACGCGGCATTGTCCCCGCATTTGCGCCAACGATATATACAGCCCGTGTCCCGGCGAGACTATTCTGGTCAAAAGAGGCAATCGTCACATGATCGAGTCCCGGCGGGATCAGTGAAATCTGCATGGCATCCAGCCCATCGGAAAGGATTTCCTCATAATCACGTGCGGAGATCTCCTCATCTCCTCCAACCTCGATAATCTGGTCGAAAATACTCATGCAGGAACTCCAGATCTGGCGATGTGCGGCTGCATCTGCAAGGCGCCCCTCAGCATCCGCCTCCTTTTTCCATGTGTCCAAAGTCTGCGTAACGCGCAGCGCAGAAAGAAACTCATACAGTGCACAGATACGCTCCCGCACGGTTGCCCTCTTTTTTTTGAGGATATGTGTCAACTGTGCAAGCGGAGGTGCAATCCGTCTGCGCAAGGCGTTTATCATCTCTTCCTCAGCAAGGCGCTGTTTCTCCCGCTCCGTCCGGCAGCGCCCCCCTTCCAGTGTACGGCCTACATAGTTCCAATCCTCCTCTGCCGTCCACTGACGTTCTGTGCGAATCCCATAGGCAATACAGTAGTTTTCAAGGTAATCCACCGCATCCTGCCAATCATGGCATATCACAGAAAACACCTGTGCATCCTCGTTCTTTGATGCCAAAAGATCGTCCATCAAAGGGAAAAATCCCGTACGCAGTGCACGGAACATGACCTCATACCCCCATCCCCGCCATGCCGCCTGGAGAACGGCACGCAGCAATTCGGCAAAGGGATGATGTATGCTGGGGCGCTTAGCATCAACATAAAACGGAACACCAAAATCCGTAAACACGAGCGTTAAAATATCACCATAGCGCTCCATATCGCGCACAAGAACCGCAATATCCCGGTAACGATACGCCTCCTCTCGTGCAAGGCGCAGGATGTCCGAAGCGACAGTCTCCGCCTCAATGCGCGGATTTGCAGCCTCGATAACCTTTACCCCCCCATCCGGCATGGGAGAAAGCTGTCCATGACCAAACAGGTTCTCCTCAACCGCAGCAAGAGAGTCTCGTTCAGCACGCTGCTGACCTGTAAGCAGCGTGATCTCAATATGAGCTGTCGGATCTTTTGCAAGCAGTTCGCTTTCCAAACTGCGCATCATATGATAGCTCTGTGTGAACAGCCCCGTCTCAATCGTATTTTCCGGAAGATTGACCAATACGCTCTGATCATCATGTCTGCCCTCCATTGTGAGTGACACATGAATATGATCCGCCACATCAAAAAGTGCACCAAAAACCGCACGCTCCTGCGGTGTGAAAAAATCAAAGCCATCGACCCATATTTCAGCACCGCGCAGAAAAGGAGCGTCTTTCAGCTGCTGTGCCAGACGCTCCATACGGTCTTCATGATCGCTGAGACGTCCTTCCATACACACTGCAAGATCATCCATAACAGTGGAGAGCTCTAGGAGTTTTTGTCCTAAACGCGCATGATCTGCATCAATCACTCCTGCCACATCACGAAGCAGATCCGAGGACAGACGACAGCGCTTAAGCTCGGAGATGGTTCTTCCCAAGGTTTCCGTAAATCCACGTTTATGTACAGAACGCGCAAATACAGAAAGTTCATCTGAGCGTTGCATGAGAATTCGTTTCAGCAAAATACGGCGCCCGATGTCACTGATCCGCGGCAGATGCTCCCCACCGGTTTCGAGGAGCACTTGACGCGCAAATCGACGGAATCCAAAGACATACGCCTGCAAAAAGCCTGCTCCGTTGGTCAGATGTTCGGCAAGTGCACGCTCTGCGTGATAGGTCATATGTTCCGGCACCAGGAGAATACGCTGTCTGCCAAGCGGCTCCCTGCTGAGGCGCTCTTTCATCGCAGACATACAAGCATATGTCTTTCCCGTACCTGCGCGCCCAATGATAAATTCCAGTTTCGCCGCCATAAGCACCCGCTCCCTTATGCAAAATACGCCCGACTTCCGTTCCCTGACCGTAAGACTTCCAAATGAACAGGAATCCGCGTACGCAATTCTTCAACATGCGAGATGATCCCAACAAGACGTCCACTTTCTTGCTGTACATCGAGCAGTGCGCGCATGGCGACATCGAGTGTCTCGCTGTCAAGAGAGCCAAACCCTTCATCAATGAAAATCATATCCAGATGCATTCCACCCGCATAGTGCTGCACTACATCTGAAAGTCCAAGGGCAAGCGCAAGGGACGCAAGAAAGGTTTCTCCTCCCGAAAGTGTACGGGACAGCCGTGCAATCCCTGTATATTCGTCAAAAACATCAATCTCAAGACCCCACCATTTATTTTTATGTCTCCCCTCCCCGTGAATCAGACGATAACGGCCGCGGCTCATCATCACAAGACGCTGATTCGCCGCCTCGATAACATCGCTCAGAATTGATCGGAGCACATATGTTTGAAAGTGCGTCTGATAAGGCGATTTCGCTGCTGCAACATGGGCTAATTTTCCCACGATGCGGTAACGGGCATCCCGCTTCTCCCCCGTCCGCAGCATCGTATCAATCTCCTTCATGATGCGCTGCAAAGCTTTCAGACGAGTCATGCGGCTGCCCTGTTCTTTCATGCAGTTCCGCACGCTTTCATCTGCCTCACGCTCCGCTGAGAGCAGAGAAGGCATATCGGGTGCGGAGAGCCCTTTGACTGCTGCCTGTGCTTTTTGAAGCAGTGCCTCTGCAGTCTTGCGCTCTGTATCATACCTTTTGATACGGTCTCCTTCGGATGCCAAATATGCCGCATCTGACCATTTTCCTGCGATGCTTTCGCGATAGTCCTGCTCAGACGCAAACCCTGCTTCTTCGCGTGCTGCACGAAATGCGTTCTGTGCCTCCTTACTCTGCTGAAGCGCCTCGACAGCTGAACGCACATCCGCTGCGTGTGCCGTCTCCGCACTTGCAAGAAAGGTACTTGCCAATTTTTCGTTCTGCTGTGCCTCCTGATATAAATTTTTCTGATGTTCTGCAAACTGCTGCAGTTTTGAAATCTCACGCTCCAACCTGTTTATATCACGACATTCCTCTGGAATTTGCTTTTCAAGGGATGCCTTCTCTCCTTCTCTCATGCGCAGAAGATCGTGCGCACGCTGCATGGCATTTTCTTGATCTTTCCGTTCCTTCTGCACCGACAGCATCTTGCTCTTTTTTTGTTCGAGGAGAGGTAGTGAGGCATTGTATTCCTTCTCCGCATGCAGCAGATGCTCGCGCTGCTCTGCCACACGCTTTTCGAATACTGAAAGTGTGTCTTGTCCAAGCAGTTCCTCCAGCATTTCTTTTTTCTCTGCGCATTCCCGCTGACTGCCCTCATATTTGAACTTTGCATCTGCGGCCTGCTGCCGCAGTTTCTGTAGTTCCAGCTCCGCCTTTTCTACAGCATCTGCACAGTATTCGAGCTGTGCATCTGAAGGAATATCCTCATCATGCATCGCGGGTACTGGATGTGTAAGGGAACCACAAACGGGGCAGGGCGCTCCATCTGTCAATGTCTGCGCAAGTCTGGATGCACTGCCGAGATGGTAGTGCAGCTGCATTCGTTTAAGCTTGTCACGCTCCACTAAAAGTGCATTTGCTGCACGCTCTGCCGCTGCCTGTGACGCACTTTCTGCCGTCTGCAAGCGGGGCAGATTCGACATAAGCGCATTGATTTGCTCTGCTGTTTTAAGTACACGGGAAAGACGTTCCTGCTCCTGCATGACAGCTTTTTTCCCTGCACATATCTTTTCCAGCTCAAAAATCCGCGTCTGAAGCGCCTCAATCTCCTCAGTCAGTACATGCTCTGATGCCTCGGCAGCACCTCTTTTCTCATCTGCTTGCTGTACGTACACTTTGGTTTCTGCAAGCGCTTTCATACATGCCCTAAGCTGCTTTGCCTGTTCTGTATACCCCAGCAGCATCTGTATGCGCTCCGTACATTTGAGACGTTCCGGCTCACGCGCCTCTGCATGACGCAGCGCTTCCTGTGCCAATCGGAACTTTTCTTTGGCAGCAGCATACTTCTTTGCGGCATGCTCACGTGCGGCAGTTTTTTGCGCCGCCTGCTCCGCAAGACGTATGGCCTCCCTCTCTTTATAGCAGGAAGGGAGCGCACGCTGTGCGTTCTCAAAACGGACGCGGAGTGCACGCATATCCTCCTCTTGCTCACGCACCCGCGCAATACGCTTTTCTGCCTCCTGTACCTCCTGCAACTTGATGCGTGCAGCCTGCCCGGCTTCACGTGCCTGCCGCGCGGTGCGAAGACGCTGTTCCAACACGCTAAGCCGCGCAGCATGTGCCTCTTCCTCTTTTTCCATCTGCACAATACGCGCACGCAGCTCCTGCGGAGAGGCAGCCTCCTCGGCACGCAGGAGACGATCCATCTGCGCCCGATCTTCGTCTGCCTCCCGCGCAAGTGCAAGCGCTTCCCGGTCAAGAGCATCTTCAAGCCGCTGATAGCGCTCCGTACGAAAAATGCGCTGCATAATGGCACTGCGATCCTTCACCTCTGCAAGCAGAAAGCGCTCAAACTGTCCCTGTGGCAGCAGAACAACCTGCCTAAACTGGTCTGCGTCAAAACCGATGAGCTGACTAATTCTTTTGGAAACCTCCGTTACACCAGAGTCCAATAGAACTTCTTCACCCGTTTCTCCCACATCAGGAAGCCGATAGAGCTGCCCTGAGGCGGCACGTCGTGTATGGTTTCCCCGTGAGGAGATTCGTTCATATGCAGGTGAACGGTAGACACGGTACCGCCGACGCCCAAGCGCAAAGGTGTACTCCACCTCCGTTACGCGTTCCGCCGGTGCAGAGGCGGAACGCAGCATAGGGCCCTCACGTACATCCCCGCTGGACTCGCCATATAACGCAAAGACAATGGCATCCAGAATGGTGGTTTTCCCAGCGCCGGTCACCCCATGAATCAGCACAAAAGGCGCATCTGCAAGTGCCTTTTCAAAGTCAAGAACCTGTTCTTCAACATAGGAACCAAAAGCCTGCATACGCAGCAGCAGCGGTTTCATGCGTTCCTCTCCTCTCGTTCGAGTGCATCAATGATACAGATAAGTTCACGTTCCTGTTCATCTGTCAAAGACTCTGAGGTCATCGCCGTATAGAAATCCGAGAAGAGATGCAGATCCGATTTTCCCTGTTCGTAAGTCCGAGTCTCTGCAGAAAGCTGTCCGATGTACATATGAGGGCGTGTGATGGAAACGAGGTTGGGATAAATCTGCCGCAGCTTCTCATGTGCAGCGAGTACGGCCTCCGTATCGAGCAGCTCCACACAGACATAATCATCGTGCGGAGCAGGATCAAATCCATCCATCAAGAGTTCATCCATTCTGCCGCGAACGATGCGTACATCATGACGTGGCGTGAGTGGATAAAATGTATGTGACGACATGCCCTGCGCATCCAGCTCGACAAGGACGGCTCCTTTTTTTTGTGCAGCCTCATCAAACGAATATTTAAGCAGCGAACCAGAATAGCGAATCTGCTCTGCTCCTGCGCGCTGCGGTGCATGCAAATGTCCAAGTGCTGTATAAGAATACGAAGAAAAATGATGTGCGCTTACCTGATCCGATCCGCCGACAGAGAGTGGCCGCTCCGACTCAGAAGACTGCCCCCCTATAACAAATGCATGCGCGACAGCAACACTCCGTACACCGCTTGGAATCTGTGCACGTGCCGCCTGCACCTGCACGCCCATCGCCGCATCAAACGACGGCATTTCCGTCAATGTGAACGCCTCGCGCATATGCGGCGGGTCTGCATAGGGAAGCAGAGAAAAATATACTTCACCAAAGGAGTCAGAAAGTATAATCGGCGGATCTGCAGCATGTACCGCCCCTGTGAGATACACGCCGGAGGAACGAAATAAATCTGCACCAAAGCCCAGGCGTACAGCACTGTCATGATTGCCCGCGATAAAGAGCACTTTACTCCCCTGTTCAACGAGCTTTGAGAGTGTCTCACTAAACAGTCCGACGGCTTCGGGTGGAGGTACAGCACGGTCATATACATCCCCTGCAATAATAAGTGCCTCTGCCCGTGTATCCTTGACCAAACGTATCAATTCATCCAAAACATATGCCTGATCTTCTGTCATATGCCGCTGTCCGAAAAGCTTTCCTAAATGCCAATCTGCTGTATGGATAAAGCGCATGTATCTCCCTCATCCCGTTTCTTTGACTGCCGCATCTATGATCTCTCTATGAAACTGATTCTTCGGCAAGGATAGTTGCAACAGACGAACTGCCAATGCCCAATCGGGCAACACCCATCTCTACGAATTTTTTTGCGGTTTGATAGTCTCGAATACCACCCGACGCCTTGACCTTACACCGCCCCTGTGCTGTGTCCAACATCACACGCAACTGCTCCTCCGTTGCTCCCGCGCCAAAAAATCCAGTCGCTGTCTTGACAAAATCTGCCTGTGCTGAAATGCAGATCTCTGTGGCGCGGACAATTTCCTCCGGGCAGAGCTGACTGGCCTCAAATATGACCTTGACAAGTACATTGCGTGCATGTGCAGCATCGACAACGGCGCGAATCTCCTCCTCTACCTCATGCCAACGAGCAGAGCGGGCAAGCCCATAGTTCATCACCATATCAATTTCATCCACGCCATATTCTATATAATATCTTGCCTGCATCTCCTTGATGGCGCGCGGTGCTCTTCCGTGCGGGAAGTCCAACACTGTACACACGCGCGTCTGCGTTGCACGGCAAAGCTTTACGGCAAGCGGAATATCAGATGGCTGAACACAAACGGAACAGCACTCCTGCGCGATGGCAGTCTCAATTGCTGCGTGCACCTCATCTATACGCATGGATGGAGACAGCGGAGATGCGTCAATGTATCTGCTGAGTTTCATATTTTTCCCTTCATTCTGTACGCACAATCATATCCCTAAGTGCCTCCTCATCCAGAATTGGTATCCCAAGATCTTCTGCCTTTTGGAGTTTACTGCCCGCAGACGCACCTGCCACGAGATAATCGGTCTTTTTGGATACAGCCCCCTTCACACTTCCGCCATGCGCGGTAATAAGTGCGGCGCATTCCTCTCTGGAGAGCGTCGGCAGCGTACCTGTAATGACAAAACTCTTGCCACTGAGCGCACTTCCCACACGCTCCTCTGCCGCACTCTCAAAATTCACACCTGCGGTACGCAGTTTTGCAAGAAGCGTCTGTCCGGTCTGAGATGTAAAGAACTCCACAAGGCGCTGCACACTGACCTCCCCCATGTCGGGTACAGCACGAATGCGTTCCGGCTCCTCCTGAGCCGCCTGTGACAGGGCATCAATGGATGGGAATGCCCGCATCAATGCCGCTGCTGCTGCACGCCCAATGCCCGCAATCCCAAGTCCCGTGAGCAATCGTTCGGGAGAATTTGATTTACTCGCTTCAATGGCAGCAAGGCGGCTCTCCACACTTTTCTCCCGACCAATCACCCCGGATGAAACCAGTTCTGCACGATGTTCATGCAGCGTATAAATATCTGCAATATCATGCAGATACCCGCCGCGCGTGAGCGCCTCAATAGATGATGCTCCAAACCCCTTAATATCCATCGCCGTTCGGCTGACGAAGTTCAGCAGGTGATTCTCCACCTGTGCCGGGCAGACTGGATTTCGACATTTTATGTCAGCCGTCTCTTCCTCGCGTACAGCCTGTGCACCACAGACAGGACAGATGTTTTGAATCACATACGGCTCTGTTCCTTGAGGGCGTTTCTCTTTGATGACGGCCTTTACACGAGGGATAATTTCACCTGACTTATAGACGAGAATTGTGTCTTTGAGCCGCACATCGAGGTTCTTGATATAATCTTGATTATGCAGCGTCGCACGCTCAACGCGTGTCCCGCAAAGCTGTACGGGATCGAATACCGCTGTTGGCGTAATACGCCCCGTGCGTCCAACAGACAGTTCAATCGCACGCAGCACAGTCTGCTTTTCCTCCGGCGGGTATTTGTAAGCGATTGCCCAACGCGGTGCTTTGGCAGTAGCGCCTAGTTCCTCACGCATGGCAAAACTGTTCACTTTAACAACCGCACCATCAATGTCATAGGGGAGCTGCCCGCGCCGCTGTCCAATCTCATCAATCGCTGACAATACCTCATCTGAGGTACGGCAAACGTAGTACCGTGCAATAATTTTCATCCCCTGTGCCTGCATAAATGCATAAGCTTCTGTATGCGTATCAAAAGAACGCCCCGTCACCCGCTGCAGATTAAACAGAAACATAGAGAGCCTGCGCTCCCTTGTGACGCGCGCATCAAGCTGACGCAATGTTCCTGCCGCGCAGTTGCGCGGATTTGCAAACGGCTTTAGGCCGAGAAGTTCCTGTCGGTCATTCACTGCCGAAAATGCTGACCGCTCCATATATACCTCGCCACGCACCTCAAAATAGGGGACGGGGTCATGCAGCTGCTCCACAACATCGTCGATGACACGCGCGTTTGTGGTCACATCCTCTCCCTGTACCGTCCCATCCCCACGCGTAACTGCACGCACCAGAACGCCATTCTCATAGCGAAGAGCAAGTGAAAGTCCGTCAATCTTCTCCTCAACAACAAACTCTGCTGCTGGAAACTGACATAAAATACCATCAACAAATGTACGGATTTCCTCTGCACTGAATACATCCTGCAAGGAGAGCATCGGGACATCATGTGGTACGAGGACGCCCACTGTACGCTGCGCAGAGCCGCCAACTTTTTGGGTCGGCGAATTCTTCGTGATGAGTTCAGGGTACTGCGCTTCAAGATTTTTTAGACGCAGCATCAACTGATCAAAGTCATAGTCTGAAATGTCAGATGCATTATCATCATAATATTGCTTGGAGTATCGCCGAATCTTCCTGCGCAGCTCTGAAAGCTCTGCTTTGATTTCATGAATGTTGTCCATACTTGCCTCATAGTTTCAAAATCGGTGCGTACTTCTGTATAAACTTCTTAATCCCTTCTCCGGGAAATGCAATTGTAAGCTCTGCTTCTTCACCCGCGCCGCGTATGGAGACAATGCGACCATCCCCCCATTTGCTGTGGCGCACAGCATCTCCTTCGATAAACTTAGCCGTCACATCGGGACGAATAACACTCCCATCCGCTGCCGTATGCTGCGGCGGCGATATGAGCACATGTTTTTCCATCCCCCTATGCCCCCAGACATTCGTCCGGCTGCTCATATGCTGTGTCTCTGCTAAAAAGTCTGCCTGCACACGCTCGATCAGTTCCTCTGGAATTTCCGCAAGGAACCGAGATGGGCGGGACATTTCCGTACGGCCATAGATGGTTCTTTGCCGTGCATATGTCAGATACAGACGCCGCTCGGCACGTGTGATCCCAACATAGCATGTGCGCCGCTCCTCTTCAATCTCCGTTTCATCAAGCAGAGTACGCGCGTGTGGAAACAATCCCTCCTCCATGCCTGCCATAAATACGGCAGGAAATTCCAGTCCCTTGGCCGCATGAAAGGTCATAAGTGTAACACTGCCATCGCTCTCCTCTGTTTCGTCTGCATCTGAAATCAAAGAAATCTGCGCAAGAAAATCGGCAATACCATTCTCCCCCTCTGCGGCCCCATCCTCAAAGTTCTTTGCAACACTGATAAATTCCCGCAGGTTCTCCAACCGTTCCCTGTTTTCCTCTTTTTTCTCCTCCTCCAAAGCTGCGGCATACCCTGATTCTTCAATCATATCTGCAACGATTTCATGAAGGGGACGCGTACTCAGCTGTCCCATAAAAGTGAAGATCAATGCAGAGAAGTCCTCCAATGCAGCCTTCACTTTTGCTGACAGCTTTGGGATTTTATTGAGAAGCTGCACATCTGTAATGACATCAAATAAGGAGATCTGATATTCTGTCGCCGTTTCAAGCATACGGCTCAGTGTCGTCGGCCCGAGCCCACGACGCGGTACATTGATGATGCGCAGAAGGCTTAATGTATCACGCGGATTATAGACGACACGCAGATATGCAATGATGTCCTTGATCTCACGCCTATCATAAAAACGCATCGCGCCCACCATCGAGTAGCGGATGCCTGCCGCATAAAACGCCTCCTCAATATTGCGCGACTGTGCATTCGTACGATAGAGCACAGCAACATCCCCATATTTAATATGATATATCGTATGCAGGCGCTCCACCTCACGCACGATATAAGATGCTTCATTTTTTTCCGTAAATCCCTCATAGATGACAATGGGATCGCCTTCTGCATTATTCGTCCAAAGTTTCTTTTTCTTCCGCTCTATATTATTCTCGATGACTGCATTTGCCGCCATCAATATATTTTTGGTCGAACGGTAATTCTGCTCCAACAGAATTACCGTTGCCTCCGGATAGTCTCGCTCAAAGTTCAAGATATTCCGCATATCTGCACCGCGCCAACCGTAGATAGACTGATCCGCATCGCCGACAACGCAGATATTGTGGTGTCCCGCCGCAAGCAGTTTCGTTATCTGATACTGTGCACCATTCGTATCTTGGTACTCGTCAACAAGAATATAACGGAACTTTTCCTGATATTTCGTCCGCACTGCCTCATTCTTTGAGAGCAGTTCAACCGTCAGCATCAGCAAATCATCGAAGTCAAGCGCATTGTTTGCAGCGAGTTTCGATTGATAAAGCTCATATACTTTTGCAACCTGCTGTGAAAAAAAATCCTCTGCCTGCACCGTAAACTGCTTTACCCCGAGCAAACGGTTCTTCGCGTCTGAAATATGAGCCTGCACTGCCCCCGGTGCTGTATGTTTTTCATCGAGATTCAGCTCTTTTAAGCATTCACGAATAAGCCCTTTGCTGTCTGACGCATCATAGATGACAAAGTTTTTTTCATACCCGCCAAGATGCTCGATCTCCACACGCAGGAGACGTGCACAAAATGCATGAAACGTACTCAGCCAAATATCATGCGCTGCCTCACCGATCAGTGTATCTACACGGTCCCGCATTTCACGCGCTGCCTTGTTCGTAAAAGTAATGGCCAGAATACGATATGCTGCTACGCCATGTGCAAGAAGATTGGCAATGCGGTAAGTGAGTACACGTGTCTTTCCGGAGCCTGCTCCGGCCACAATGAGAAGCGGCCCTTCAAGACAGGCAACAGCTTCCTGCTGCGCGTCATTCAGGCCTTGAAACAGATCCATGACGTCTCCTTTTTCATCCAAAAAGAAAGGCGGGGCCGCCACACATGGCAAACTCCGCCCCTACCATTCTGTCAGATTCATCCACTCTATTATGTTTTAATGCGTTTCACTGCCTCTGAGAGCGGAGGAATGATTTGTTTCTTCCGCGACATAACCCCCGGCAGATAAAGATGCGTTCCGCTCGTATCCTTGCGAAATGCTTCACCAATCAGCGTGCGCGGCGATCCGCTATAGAGCAAATAGGTCGCTTCTTCGAGTATATCTGTAATCATTACGAGACTTAAGTCAAATCCCTCACTGTCACAGATGGACTTCATCGCCGCAAGCAATTCGTCCTCTTTCGCCATGATTTCCTTCGTATCCATGACGGAAGTTTGGCTGACAATGACGCGGTAGGAACCGATGGTAAACTCTTTGAGATCATTGCGCACGATCTCCATCGGCGTCATATTGCTGACACTGGAACCTGCTTTGAGCATCTCAAGACCATATTCATTAATATCTACATCTGCAATGTCCGCTAAACGCTCCGCCACCTGCTTGTCAACAGGCGTACAGGTTGGAGACTTAAAGAGCACGGTATCAGAGATGATCGCCGACAGCAAAAGCCCCGCAATGGACGGCGGAATGTCTATGTCATTTTGCCAGTGCATATTAGATACAATGGTCGCTGTACATCCGACCGGCTCTGCGTGGGTATAAATCGGCTCACTGGTACTGATTCCACCGAACCGATGGTGATCGATGATCTCAATAATTTTTGCTTCCTCAATACCTTCGACCGCTTGATTACGTTCATTATGATCGACCAAAATCACTTGGGCAGGCTCAGAAACAACGAGACGATCACGGCTGACAAGACCGACAATCCGACCATTTTCGAGGACAGGATAATTACGGAAATTTGTCTCCTCCATAGTCCCCTTAATATCCGAAAGAAGATCAAGCGGCTTAAAACAGATCGGATGTTCATGCATAATACGGCGTACAGGTACACATTGGTTGATGAGACGCGCCACAGTATAAGTATCGTAGGGCGTTGAGAGAACAAAAATACCGCGCTTCTCTGCCTCTTCGAGCGCTTCTGCGGGAACCCTCCCATCTCCTGTCACAATGAGACAGGAGATCCCCTGCTTGATGCAAGAGAGGACGGTCTGTGTCCGCCGATCTCCAACCAAAACAATATCATATTCCTTAACGAGTTTGTGAATGGTCTCCACACTGCCGGCAGCAATACGAATCTGCCCCTTGATCGTGTCGCCCTCTTCACCGGAAACGAGGACGGTACTGTCCGTCGCACGGATGATATCTCGATAGCGCACGCGCATGTCTGAAAGATTCGTCATGCCAAGTTCTTGGAAATAGCGCTTTGCAAGATCACTGACCGAAACGATTCCGACAAGAAAGCCCTTGCTGTCCGTCACCGGTATGGAACGCAGATCATTTTCACGCAAAATCTCACCGAGATTGCGCAGCGTATCATGCTGGCGGACGACAATCTTGCAGTCCATGGCTATATCCTTGACCCTAGGATAGAGATCCGGAATGAGCAGCGGCTGTTCTACGTGAAAATACTCTAGGGCGAACTTCGTTTCCTTATTCACTTTTCCGGCCCGCGCAGCAATGGCATTCACGCCCATCGCCTGCTTTAGATGCGCATATCCAATCGCCGAGCAGATAGAATCTGTATCGGGATTGCGATGTCCGATCACATAGATCGGCTTTGCAACATTCAAAGTCATACCTCCCTACTGCGGCTCCACGCGCCGCTTACTTTGTCTGTATTATAACATACTCCCCTCATGGATTCAATGAGACACCTCTGCATATAGCATTTTTGTTATGAATCATTTTATATTTCTGTAAAATATAGTATAAGTCCTGCTGCCGGCAGAGCATCCTTTCAATGATAAAAGCCCTGCACTTTGATGCAGGGCTTAATGACAGCGATGGTGCGCTCGGCGGGAGTCGAACCCACGCTTTCAGCTCCGGAGGCTAACGTCCTATCCACTGGACTACGAGCGCAATTTCCCTGTACTATATCATGAAATCCAACCCATGTCAATTTAATCTTCCTCTTGTCTTTCCTCCGGCAAGTTGCAAGTTTAATTGTCACGGGAAGATGTTAAACGATTCTCAAGAACAATCCATGTATAAGGAACAGTAGGCCATTTCAAGGAAAAATTCGGATAGCAAATCTACGCAAATTGAACGAATTCTTATCAGTGATTCCTAATGCCCCCTGTATCGCACTCTCAAAGCGAATACAGGGGCTTTTCTGTCATTACAGACTACTTACTCCTTCGCACATCTCTCACCAAACTGCTCTTCAAGCTGTTTCAGATACGCTGCGAGATGCACACGGCTGCCCTCGCGTGCCAGTTGTGCAATCATCGCCATATGATGACTGAGATCGTGGCGCATACGGCGCGATTTACGCCAGAGTGCGAGCATCGTGTGATAGCGTGCCTCCTCGGACTTGCGAATCATCTGCTCGTGAAGCTGCTGCTGATGCAGTGCATTTCTTTCCTCCGCATAGCGAGTGAGGAGGGTGGACACGCGCAGATATTGGACGAGTGCGAGCGGGAGCAGCAGCCGCGCAGCAATGATCGTCGGCTGCACCGACGTACTCGATGGATCAGCGGCAACGGCGAGCGCGACGAGGATCACCTCATAGCCGCAGAGATAGCACCAGAGCCGCCGATCGTTCACATGCAGCATCGGTGTGAGCAGATGACGGATTGTATGCAGCGCGGCGGGCAGGATGAGGAGGAACATCATGGGGACGAGCAGACACTTCCACAGCCCCGGTGGCAGTCCCTCACCGAAGAAATGCTCTGCCATCGCTCCAATCGTACTCGCAAGCATCAGGAGCGGATATACGAGCAGGGCGATCGATAGCACACGCAGGGGGCGATCACGTATCGCCGCCATCATATAGAGCACGGCAAGTGGGCGGCACAGGAGCCCCGTCAGCGACATATCCAGACCTGCCGTCATCTGAACGAACTGTGTCAGCGCGAGCAGGAGAATATAGCCGACAAGGATATAGACCTGCGCAAAGCGCAGCCGATTACGAAAAATATAGAAAATCAAAAGATCGAATGGAGGCACACATACGAGCGTATGCAGCAAGCGAATCTCAAACTCACTCATGAAGCGTCGTGCACCTCCTCATCGTCCGTACGCATGGTTGTTGTCGTCAGTGCAATCGACACTTCGAACAAACCATCCTCTGCAGTGAATTCCATCATGCCGTGATAGTGTGCGAGACTTACGTATATGCTCTCCATCCCGACACCGCGCTCACGATAGGATCGCTTGGACGAGAGGAGGCCACCCTCGGCATCATAACAGAGGTCTCCGTTAAAACTGTTGTCCACCGTAAGAAAAAGATTGTCTGCATGATGCACGAGTGCAAGCCGCAGAATGTGGGGCATATCGGGAGAGAGCCGTTCCAATGCCTCGGCAGCGTTACGGAGCAAATTGCCGAGGATCGCTGAACCACAGTCAATAGAGTAGACACAAAAAAGAGCAACTAAACTGATGAGAAGCGGTTGAAGAAATCAGCTTCAAATTCATTAGGGGTTTTATATGCAAGAGATCCATGAGGAAGCCGATTGTTATAAAGATTCTCGA
>ERZ773083.289-NODE-289-length-43880-cov-10.677764_pt1 | contig 43880 bp, 51 predicted proteins | sample MGYA00511465_ERZ773083 | MGnify/ENA primary metagenome ERZ773083 (study PRJEB29015, sample SAMEA2738001) | human oral metagenome | biome: human oral; feature: human-associated habitat; material: dental | place: China | collected 2060 ... | reverse complement strand
TCGCATTTGCAGCAACCGCCGCGAGCAAGGTGTCCGCCGCTGCCATGCCCCAAAGGCCTAAAAAGAGGACTGCTCCGAGCATCGCATCGAGGACAAAAGGCGCATCCATCAGAATGAGGATGAGCGGCAGGACAATTACGGTGAGGACAAGCAGCGTAACAAAATGCGCCGCCATCTTGCCAAAGAGCACCGCCTGCGCTGGAACATAGATCCGCAGAAAGAGCAGTGTGCCCGCCGCCGCCTCCTCCGCAAAGAGCCGTTCTCCCTGCAGTGTTGCCGCAAAAAAGATAACCACCCAGAGCAGTGCCGCCGTGAGGCGCCCGTCCGCCATGCTGCCGGCAAGCGACATGCTCATGAAGGCAATCACGGTCAGGGCAAACATTCCCATCGTCACATATCCGGCACGGTGACGGACACCGTCGAGGAGTTCCTTGTACGCAAGTCTGCGCGCTGCCTCAAAGCTCGACACACGCATCTGCTGCCTCCCTCTCCTCACGGTCGTTCGTCGCCCACAGGACAAGCCGTCCGCGCTCCGCCGCCCTGCGCACCTCATTCATGAGGAGTGCGCGCCCGCGCTCGTCGAGTGCAAGCCCAGGCTCATCGAGCAGCCAAATCTCAGCATCGACACCGAGGAGAACGGCAAGGCGCACGCGCTGGCGCATCCCTGTCGAGAGCTGTCCCACCGTGCGCGGCAAGACCTCCGGTGGGAGTCCCACGCGTGCAGTCAGGGCCTTCAGATCCTCTTCCCCGCATGCAGCGCCGCGCGCCGAGAGGAGGAACGAGAGATTTTCCCGCACCGTAAGACGCGTATAGAGCTCCATCTCCGGTGTCGCCATCGAGAGGATTGAGCGGTATTCCGCACCTCCCACAGGAGCACCGTCACGGATGGTGTCAACTGTCCCCGACGAGGGGAGCATGAGCCGTGCAGCAATCCGCAGCAGGGTCGATTTCCCGCTCCCATTGGCTCCGGTGACTGCCGTCACCTGGCCGCCATGAAAGGAACACGTTATCTGATGAAGAACTGCGCGCCCCTCAAATACCTGGCTGACATGATTTAGATGAATTTCAACCATAATATATTCCTCTCATAACTTTGATTTATTTTAACACGTCTCTGAAAGGAAAATGAAATACATATTTCATATTAACTCTTCTTATAGATGTAGACTATTTCAAATATGAATTCACTTCATTATCTTCTAAGTTTAGGAATGTACGAATGTAGTTTTCTAACCGAATGGGAAAATGACTTTACTGTATGCCATTTATGAAAAGCAAAAATGCTCTATCCTTTGCATGGATTTTGAGCACTTTTTTATCGAATATACCATATATAAATTTTATCACATCATAGTGAATTCATTTTCTATCTGTGTTATTTTTATCACTTTTTTGAACGCATTATCCCAAAGACCTCTGACATCGGAATATCGGCAAGTTTTGCATCTATAGCAGAAACTTCTTCTCTTGAAAGAACAATATCCGTGGCCCCAACATTCTCAACAAGACGTGTATGCTTACGGGTTCCCGGAATCGGTACAATATACGGCTTCTTACAGAGCATCCACGCGAGCGCAATCTGCCCACATGTCGCGTTCTTTTCCTCCGCAATGTTACAAAGGAAAGATAACAGATGTCGATTCTCCTCCATCGCTGCTGCACTGAACTGAGGCATCCGCGCACGCATATCCCCCTCCGCAAACACGGAAGATTTTTCATAGGCTCCTGTAAGTACGCCGTTCGCAAAGGGTGAAAACGCAACAAAGCCGATGGTCAATTCCTCAAGTACGGGAAAAAGAGATTCATATGCGCGCGCCATCATGGAGTAGCGGTTCTGCACTGCCGTGAGTGGACAAACGACGTGTGCACGACGAATATCCTCCTCCGTTGCCTCGGAGATGCCCCAGTAGCGAATCTTTCCTTCCTTTATAAGATCACCCATCACGCCCGCAACCTCCTCAGCGGGAACTTTCGGGTCAACGCGGTGCTGATAGTAGAGATCGATATAGTCCGTACCAAGTCTCTGCAATGACGCATCCACAGACGTACGGATGGTTTCGGGGCGCGCATCGGGAACAATCGGGCTTTTCCCGTGTTTGAGCAGGCTCATATCGAAGTGAATGCCGAATTTCGTCGCAAGAACAATTTCCTCACGATAGGGCGCAAGTGCTGGCCCGACCAGTTTTTCATTGTCATACGGATCATCCGGTGTTCCGTATACCTCTGCTGTATCGAAAAGTGTAATGCCCAAGTCCACGGCAGCAGCGATCAGCTCACGCATCTCCCTTTTATCGGCGGGCGCACCATAGCTCTGGCTCATGCCCATGCAGCCAAGTCCGACCGACGAGATTGTAAGATCTCCAAGTTTGCGGTAGTTCAATGTAAATCCTCCCTATACAGCTTCTGCAAAATCATAAGAAATATTATATCACATTTATGCGCCATCCTATTACTTTCCCTTTCTTGGAAAGTGCTCTGATACAGATGAAGTTATGTTATACTGTTTACAATAAAACTTTGTACACATTTAAAGAGAAAGGATCATCATGAACATCGTAGAAATGGCAAATTATATCACGAATGTATTTCCAGAAAACAAACAGTATTACAAAGAGCATATTAGGGACTACGGAACCGTGCTGGCTCACGTTTTTGCAATCGAGACCATAAATATTCCGATGGAAAAGGATTTCAATGTGGGTTCAGAGAGCGAAACATTTCGGAAATATTGCATGCTGATCCAATCTCTATGGGAAAATGGTGATGATGAAGTCAGAAATGTGATCGATGTAACCATCCTTGAAAGCATCTCAAATCATGAACGTATGTGGAAGGCTTTCAGCAGATATATCTCACAAGAATTCATTGACTATATCAACAATGAAGTACTAACAGAAAATATTCTCATGGACAGTATCCCTCCTTTGCCGGAAAATGAATTAAGTGGGAAAATCGACGTTCTTTTTAACAGATACTGGGATGAAGAACTGTCTGAGGACGATCAATATCAACTGGAAGCCGATGCTGTAAATCTTGTAAAAACACATGGATGGAGCGACGTATACCGTGCATCATGTGATTATTTGCATACAAACTGCAAAACGCCTGAAGCCGTAATAAACTTTGCGCACCTCTATTGGATCTATGAGTGGCATAAAAATCCCATCCCGAACCCGTATGAATTTCTCGGATATTTCTATGCCCGGATTGACCTGAACACCGATAAATACGACGAAATGGACATTCTGGACAGCCTTGCATTGGACATTTTGCCAAGATCCGGTAATCGGAAAGTAACTCTATACGATAATCCACAATATTTGCCGGAAACAGATCCATTACTCTTGTATGCTGTAAAAGTACATAGAAAACAAATGTGAAGTGGTAAGCTAAAACTGGGATTGCGAGGGTAAATAGTGCTTCCAAGATATCAGGGGTATTACATTTTTGCTTTTGTCAATATTATTTCTTCAACGCTGCATTCTTCTAAAGGATGAGAGTGAAGAGTCCGGAGCCTGCCGGAAGTTCTGTACAGTGCATAATCGCCTTCTCGAGCCCATACTCCTTTATATAGCTCTGCATATCAACGCCTCTGGATCATCTGCATAATCGAAACGGAAGGCGGTAGCGATGACGGTTGCAAGTACATCTGGCTTCCTGCCGCGCTCTATGAGCTGTACCACCAGAAAGACGAGGCGATCATTCAAAAAAGTATTCCAGTTCGCGGCGAATCTTCACCATATTTCTATACAGTTGCCCATGTATACACACGCATCTCCATGTGCCTGCTTCCTTCCGACTACTTATAGATTCCATCCGTATAACGGATGGAATACATGTTTTCAATGAAAAGGCCTTGCTCTTTGTCATAAAATCTTATGCGCAAATAAAAAAATTCCACCACACACATATGGTGGAAGAAACACCCTAAAACTCTATGTAAAATCAAGTCCAGGAACGGCGTTCAGATAGAGGTCACTATACTTTCCTGCCGCCGCTTGATATGCACCACGGCAGGCAATCATAGCTGCGTTGTCCGTGCAAAGGCGTGGCGGCGGATAGAGATAACGGATGCCCTGCTCCTCTGCCATCTCGCGCAGACGCTTCTCAAGAGCAGTATTCGCAGCAACTCCGCCTGCAAGGCAAAGCGTATCGCGCCCCGTCTCACAAAGCGCCTCGAATGCCTTGTACACGAGCACTTCTACTACGGCATCCTGAAACGATGCAGCAATATCAGCCTTGTTCAGCACATGCCCCTTCATCGTCTCGCTGTTGATATAGTTCAACACAGCAGATTTCAGTCCGCTGAAGCTGAACTCATAGTTCCTTTCTTGTGCAAGTGCACGCGGGAAGTCAATCGCCGAGGGATCGCCCACACGCGCAAGTATATCGATCTCTGGACCACCTGGATAGGGCAGCCCCATCACGCGTGCGATCTTGTCGAATGCCTCGCCGGCTGCATCGTCACGTGTTCTGCCCATAAGGCGGAATGTTTCGTAATCCGCTACATCGATGAGTGCCGTATGTCCCCCCGAGACAACAAGCGCCATGAAAGGTGGCGTGAGATCCTTCTCTGCAAGGAAATTCGCAAAGATATGCCCCTCAAGATGATTCACACCGATGAGCGGCACATCGAGAGAAAAAGCGAGTGATTTCGCCGCTGATACACCGACTAGAAGAGCCCCGACCAGTCCTGGACCATAGGTAACGGCAACTTGATCAATATCTTCTAGGGAAACGCTCGCTTCTTCAAGCGACTGCACAATGATTGGCAGAATGCTTAAGATGTGGTTACGTGAGGCAATCTCTGGCACAACGCCACCGTATTTCTGATGAATCGGAATCTGCGTGGCGATGACACACGAGCGGAGGTCGCGCATACCGCGCAGAACCGCTGCCGAGGTCTCATCACAGCTCGTTTCAATCCCGAGGGTCAGTTTCTCCTGCACATCTTTCATTTACAAAATCCTTCAATTTCGTATGCCACATCAGGATCGCGTCCTCGCCATTGTCCTGATAATATCCTTTACGTACACCGACCGCAGAGAATCCCAATCTCTCGTAGAGGCGAATCGCAGGCGTATTCGATGGTCGCACTTCGAGCGTCATGCGCTCTGCGCCGCGTGCCACTGCCGCACACATCATCTGCTCCATAAGAAATTTCCCACACCCCTTATTGCGCTGCATTGCGGTCACAGCAATATTTGTCACCTGTGCCTCTTCAAACGAGATCCAACAACCTGCGAAGCCGATGATGTCTGTGTCCTCGAGCGCAACGATGTAGCAGGTAAAATCGTTCGACGCCTCACGCCAGAAATCCTCACGTGACCATGGCGTCGCAAAGCTCTCGTGCTCTATGTACGCAACGGCATTCGCATCGTCAGGTGCCATTGCGCGAAAGGAAATCATGATGCCGCCTCCGTTCCATGACGCCTGTCCCAAAGCACCTCCGCCTCACTGCGCCGTAGGTAGAGTGGTGCAGCTGTCACAGGATCATCCGACACGCCGCACCCGAGGCGAACAAGCCCCGCGAGCCCTACACATGCAGCGCGCGGCATACATGCATGAATCGGCGCAAGACGCACGCCTGTGGGCAGAGCAATGGCTGCTTTCTTCTGCATGGCATCCCCAAGCAGGAGCACCTGTTCCTTCGTCCCTTCAAGACTTGCGATAACATCCGCGAGCGGTACAATCGACAGGGAGCGGACTTCCCGCAGTGTCAGCCCATCATTTCTCTGTTCCCACATAAATTCTTGGGCATAAACATTGCCCTTCTGCGCATCCATCATAGGAATGAGACGCACTCCCGTACATATGCAGTGATGGGCAAGTGCCTCGAGAGTCGGTACACAGACAAGTGGAGTGTGCAGGGCATAAGCCATTATCTTTGCAGTTGCAAGTCCGATACGCAGTCCTGTGAACGAACCAGGGCCAATGCTGACAGCAATTCCTTTGAGCTCTCCCTTTTTCACACGTGCCATGTGTAGTGCAGTTTCAATATGCGGCATTAACGTCTCTGAGTGCGTCAGCGCTCCCTGCATACTGATCTCTGCCGCAATACGCTCTCCTGAGAGGACAGCAACACTCGATACCTGCGAAGATGTGTCAATGCTCACAATCGACAATGCTGCTCAACTCCTCCAAGAGTGCTGTACTCTTCTCCCCCTCGGCGGCAAAGGTAAACTGTCGCTCTTCGCCATCCAGTGCGTCAATACGCACCTGAAGTCGATCTGCGGGCATTGCCTCCGGGAATTTCTCCGCCCACTCAATGAGGACGATTCCCTCTGTAGCCTCCACATATTCATGAAAACCAATGTCCTCAAGCTCCTCCTCGGATGTAAGGCGATAGAGGTCAAAATGCACAATGGGACAGGCTGCCTCATAGAGATTCATGAGATTGAACGTCGGGCTTGTTACGTCGCTTTCCACACCAAGTGTACGCGAAAGTGCCCGTACGAAGAGGGTTTTGCCCACCCCAAGTTCCCCATCAAGACAGATCACTGTTCCCTCATGGATGATTTTTCCGATTGTTCCCGCTAAATGCGCAGTCTCTTCGGGAGAATGCGTGATACAGGTGAGCATATTCTGTCCCCTTTTGAATGAAAAACCGAAACATTTGATACATTATATCACGAGCGACACTTTTCCGCAAAGAAAAAGCGGAGCGGAGAGAATCCTCCCCGTCCGCCTACTCAGGCAGCCGTACTGTCATACGCCCATCAGCTAGATCAATCGCACACACGACCGTCCTAAGAGCAGGCACGAGCAGATCGCGCCCTTCCTCTGTACGCACAACATAAACATCGTTGCTGCCCGTATGCAGAACATTATCAATCGTGCCGATTGCATTGTCCATTTCATCATATACTGTCAGTCCAACGATGTCAAAGACATAGTATTCGCCATCATCGAGAGGCATCGCCTCTTCGCGTGCCACTGTGAGGAGACGTCCCGTGAGCTGCTGTGCTTCCTCACGAGTAGGGTATTCCCGAAAGCGCATAAGGATATTCCTGCCCTGTGGTCTTATACTCTCGACATGTAGGTGATCACTGCCCACCATCACATCGTGCATATCAGAAAATCGATCAGGAAAGTCCGTCAACGGAATAATGCGCACCTCGCCGCGTACACCATGCGGCCTACCAACACGCCCGATGATGACGCGATCTTTAGGAACGAATGGCGACAATTTTATCATCTTCCACTAAGATTTCGACGTTCATCAGTTCACGCATATCATCGCCGATCTTTGCCTCAACCTGACGTTCAAGTGTTCCTTGAACAATCTCCGCCCCCTCAGCGAATTTCTGCAGTTCCTCTTGTTGGGCACGTGTTTGCTCCATATAATCCATTCGACGCTGACGCTCTTGCCGAATGTTGTTGATGTGCTGAATTGCCTGTGGCGTAAGCTCTCCCTGCTCCGCCTCCTGCATCACTCTCTTCTCCTGAATACCTAGCTGCTGAAGCTCCAATTCAGCACGGCTAAGCCCTTCTTCCATCTCCTTAAGCATCTTCGCGCGCAGCTTCTCTGTCAGCTTTGCCTTGACAGTAACAGGTACTTTAATCGAAATAGAATCCACTGTATCTCTCCTTAAAAGGAATCACTGATAAATTCAGCCCGATCATCTCGACACATTTTTTGCTCTGCTGCTCTGGATAAATCCCCACAAAAACATCTCTTTATGTTCAGTTTGTTTTCTTAGCAAGACAAAATCTATACCAAACTCTGACAGACTTCATTTTATCAGTGATTCCTAAAAACGGCGCTCGTCTAAGACGCACGCCGTTCCATGGGCTCAGCCGATTTCAACTGTCGCCCGCTTATTCTCCTTTGTGGCAGCAGCTTTAACAACACTGCGCAAAGCCTTTGCAATACGCCCCTGCTTGCCGATGACTTTCCCCATGTCATCTTCTGCCACACGAAGTCTCAATATGATCTCTCGATCATCCTGCGTTTCGTCTACGACGACAGCTTCCGGATGATCTACCAAGGATTTTGCAATAACCTCAACTATCTCTTTCATGCTTGCCGTCTCTCTTCATTGCAGAGCAGAAATTTTCGGATAAGAATTCCTCCATGAAATGAAGGAACTCCATCGAAAATATTTGCTCAATCCTTTTGACGCTTTGACGCAGCAAACTTTGCCATCGTTCCATTCTTGCTCAGAATATTTCGGACGGTGTCTGTCGGCTGCGCACCCTTTTTCATCCAGTCGATTGCCTTCTCCTCGTCAATGTTGACGACGGCGGGCTGTTTCGATGGATCATAGTTTCCAAGGATCTCGATGAACCGACCATCACGCGGTGCACGTGAGTCAGCAACCACAATGCGATAAAATGGATTTTTCTTCGCACCCATGCGGTTAAGTCGAATCTTGACTGCCATATCTTCACCACCTTTCGTTGTAAAATCACTATTATTTGAAAAATGGTATCTTTGGAAGTCCCATACCACCAAACGAGGGGCTTCCACTTTTCCCCTTCATCTTTTTCATCTTCTTTATCATCTTGCGCATTTCATCAAATTGCTTGAGAAGTTTGTTTACATCCTGTACACGTGTCCCGCTACCCGCTGCAATTCGTTTGCGGCGACTGCCATTGATGATGGTTATATCGGCACGCTCCTTTGGCGTCATTGCACGAATAATAGCCTCAAGACGGCGCATTTCCTTTCCATCGAGATTGAGTTCTTGGTCTCCAAGCTTTTTTTTGAGCCCCCCCATCCCTGGAATCATGCTGAGGATGTTATTGAGCGATCCAAGCTTTTTGACTTGCTGAAGTTGGTCGAGGAAATCGTCGAGCGTAAAGTCGTTACGCCGAATTTTCTCCTCCATCTTTTTCGCATTCTCGAGGTCAAAATTTTCTTGTGCCTTCTCAACAAGAGAGAGCACATCCCCCATACCGAGAATACGCGAGGCCATACGATCCGGATGAAACACCTCAAGCGGTTCGAGTTTCTCCCCCATACCGACGAATTTCAATGAACATCCTGTTACTGCCTTAATCGAGAGTGCTGCTCCACCGCGTGCATCGCCGTCGAGCTTTGTCATGATGACACCATCGAGGCCAAGTGATTCATCAAATGCCTGTGCTACATTAACTGCTTCCTGTCCAGTCATTGCATCGACGACGAGCAGGATTTCATGGGGACTCACTGCTGCCTTAATATCGCGCAGTTCCTGCATCAGTCCCTCGTCAATTTGAAGCCGCCCCGCTGTATCAATGATAACGACATCATTGGCATGAGATTCCGAGTGTATGATTGAGGCACGGGCAATCGCTACTGCATCCTCTTTCCCTTGGGAGAACACAGGTACATCGACCTGTGCACCAATAACTTCAAGTTGTTTAATTGCGGCAGGTCGATATATATCGTCTGCGACGAGGAGGGGACGCTTGCCTTGCTTTTTGAGCATGAGTGCGAGCTTCCCCGCCGAAGTCGTCTTGCCAGAGCCTTGTAGACCTACGAGCATGATGACTGTTGGTGGATTCGAACTGATGTTAAGTCGGCTCTCCGTACCGCCCATGAGCGCAGTCAGTTCCTCATCCACAATCTTGACGACAGTCTGTGCCGCTGTTAATGTGTCAAGTACTTCCTGTCCAATGGCACGTTCCTTCACACGTTTTACGAAGTCCTTCACAACTTTGAAATTGACATCTGCCTCGAGGAGCGCCATACGAATCTCACGCATGGCCTCATTCACGTCATCCTCAGTTAGTTTGCCGTGTCCACGCAGTTTCTTAAAGATCCCCTGCAGACGATCAGACAGATTCTCAAATAGCATCACGTCACCTCCTTCTTTTCCATATCCATAGTAGTATATTTCCGCAGTGTGTCCGCAATGCGTTGTACAGCATCACGCGTAATAGGTTCCTCAAGAGCGCAGAGCTCCGCACAGATCGAACCGATCACATGATCCTGAGCAGAATGGCGTGCGACAAGCCCTAACCGATGTTCCATTTCATCGAGAGCACGTTCTGCACGACGAATATTGTCATGTGCTGCCTGACGTGTAATACTGAGTTCTTCACCGATTTCCGCAAGCGAAAAATCCTCGATGAGATGCAAACGCAGGCACTCCTGTTGTTTCTTCGAGAGCAACACACCATAATAGTCAAACAACTGTGCAATATAGTAGCGCCGCTCCATTATGTATCATCCATTCTTTGGAGAACACTGTAACAACTCTCCAAACACTTTTGCGATTATAACGGTAAATGAAAATCATGTCAAGTATTTTTCTTGACAGGTAATTCTATTCAAAAAATAGGAGTACACATATAAAATATTATATACGCCAAGAATTGGATTGCAAACTCAATAAATAAAAACAAGCCTTCTCGCAAAAAAGATGAGGAGGACACCAATTATCATACTGGAAACCATATAGAACACAACAAGAAAAAACTTTCCTTGCTGAACCAGCAAGAATACTTCAAGAGAAAATGTAGAAAAAGTTGTAAAACCGCCACAAAGCCCGGTTTGTAAAAAAAGCAGGATACGCGGATGAATACCAACATACTTTTCTGTACCTGCTGTGATAAGTCCGATAATAAAACATCCAAGGAGGTTGATACAAAAAGTGCCTATCGGGAATCCACTGCCACATTTTGGAATTATATGACAAAGAAGATAGCGAAAAACAGCACCAATTGCACCGCCGACGCATACAGCAAGTACATTTAACATGATACACATAAATGTGCAGTATCATTGACAAGATCGACAACAGCAAAGCCATCATCTTCAAAGCGAATGCGATTTACGGCAGTATTATACTGTGCAATATGCCAAACGGAACGAATTGGCATGGATAGAATATCTGCCAGTAAAATACGAATGGCTGCACCATGTGAGACAAGAATTATACGCTTACCATGCCATTTATTTACAATCTCACGCACACGTCCACTCACACGCTGCTGAAAATCAGTAAAGCTCTCACTCTCTGGAATCTCTACATTTTCAGGATCTCTATAAAAACGCTTCATAATATCTGGATATTCTGCGTTGATATCACGAAAATATCGTCCCTCCCACGCACCAAAATGAAGTTCCCTCAGGGCTGGATCAGGCTCAACATCAAGTCCAAAACGATTGGCAAGAGGACGTGCTGTTTCCATGGCACGTACAAGGTCACTTGCATAGATCTTATCCACACGATCCATGATAAGATTTCGGCTGAGGGCTTGTGCCTGTAATATCCCATTCTCTGTCAGCGGAATATCTGAATGTCCTTGAAAACGGCCTGTTCTATTCCATTCCGTTTCACCATGGCGAATGAGCATAATTTCCGTCATATCTCACGCCTCCATTTATGCTTTTATTTCACAAATTACGCCCCCTGGAATGAGGCGTGCTGTCTGTAGGTAAGAAAATTGTCCGTCGAAAAGATGAGCCAGTCGCTCTGTACGACGCGATACATCTGCCGCAGACATCGCGGAAGCCCAAAGGACACCAACAACTGTTCCGCTATGCGCAACAGTTACACCAAGAGCCCCTTCATCCTGAGTTGCATGGATAAGCTCCTTTAGTCCTTCTTTTTTTAGATGTTCTTGATTGAGCAATGCGCTTTCTGTTGCGGCCATCCCAAGAAGCGCTTCCCTGCGATGTCCTCCGGCGTGAAATGCACGGTCAATCATATTCAGAAGACGCTGATATTCTATATTTTGATTCCTTTGATTGCTTTTACTCTGGTAATATGCAATCGTATCTACCATCCCACCAACATCATAAATAGATATATGAAGAAGAGGAACATCGCTATATTGCGCAAAAAGCTTGCCCGTGGTATGACTGACATGAGCAAGACCTTCAAAACAGATGCCATCACTGGGTTCTATTGCAATGGCAATATCCATCATTTCCTGTGGTGTGAGCTTCCATCCTAAAGTCCGTGCAACAGCATAAGATACAGCTGCTATATCTGCACTAGAAGAAGCCATTCCCTTTCCCTGCGGAATCTTCGAGTCGAGGCGAATCCCCCAAGGAAGTTTTTTTTCTCCAATATGTTGGAGTGTTCGTTCCATTGCTTCTCGTGCTTTTTCACCAAGACCATGTACACCTGTGAAGGTATCTGATACTGTCACCTCTGCGTACATACTAATGGGGCAAGTAACAAGAAAAGGGGTTCCATCTATAACCCCTTCAATCAATTCACCGCAAGATGCCGGTGCTTTCGTAATTATTTCCATAACAGCCCCCAAATATTCGGATATGATGATGCCATCGAAAATATAAATAAAACGCCTGTCTCTGTTAATACCGTTGTTGCACCATATACATCCCCTGTTACCCCGCCAAGCATGCGCGTCATCATTCTACAGAATATGAGGGAAAATAGTACACCAACGATCAATGAAATGGTTGCAAGGAGCCCACACGGAAGAACGAGAACAGCCGTTGTTGCTCCAGCAATAAGAACAGTCTTATCATCTGCCATATCAGCAAAGGTCTTCCCCATTCCCTCAGCACGTGCATAGGGAAAAAAGGCAATCGATAATACCATGGCAAATCTTCCAATAATCGGCATAATAAAAAGCGCAGGAACGAGCAGTAATGGATGCATATCTGAAAGAAGCGCATATTGAAAGAACATATGTATAACGAAAGAAACGACACCAAATGCTCCGACGCGGCTATCCTTCATAATTTCTAGCCTTCGCTCACGCTTACGTCCAGAAAACACACCATCTGCGGTGTCCATGAACCCATCTGCATGAAGCCCCCCTGTGAGTATAAGCGGTAAAATCAACAATACAACAATTGTAAGTGTCCGCATACCAAGAAAATAAATGAGCGTCCATGCTGAAATCATGTAACAAAGACCCAAAACAAAACCTACGAGAGGAAAAAAGCGTGTACTTCGTCCAAAATCCTCTGCCGTCCATTCTGTTTGAGATACGATGTGAATACGTGTTAGAAACTGAAGCCCGACTAGAAAGGAATGCATAAAAGAGCCTCTAATCATATAGAGAGATGAGATACCAGAACAACAAGAAAAGTATCGTTGCTGTATACATAAGGCGTATTGCACCCAATATATGCTTTGATGAGATGACCATATGGGCATCCCCCATATAGGAACGAAAATGCCGTTCCCCGAAGTAATAATTGACCCCTCCGAGCCGAATATGAAGTGCCCCTGCAACAGGGGCTTCTGCATATCCTCCATTTGGACTTGGGTGCACAGAAGCATCCCGTACAAGCATATGAAAAGCATTTCGTGCATCATATCCAAGCACAAAAGCCGCCATTACAAAAAGTATGCCTGTAATCCGTGCAGGTACGAAACCAAGTACATCATCTATGCGCGCTGCCATACGTCCAAAGTATAGATAACGAGCATTTTTATAACCTATCATGGAGTCCATCGTATTCGCTGCACGGTAGAGTACGGCGAGTGGCGCTCCTCCAACAGCAAAGAAAAACAGAGGTGCAATTACACCATCTACGGTATTCTCGGCAATAGTTTCAATCGCTGCACGCGCAACATCCGCTTCATCAAGATTGTTCGTATCTCGTCCCACAATCCAACCGACATGTTCTCGTGCCGCTGCTAGATTTTCTTTGGTAAGAAGAACATAAATATCTCGCCCCGCTTGTGCCAACATATGTGGTGAAATCGTAAAATAAAGCAATACAATACTAACGACATCAACCGCCCACCAAACAGGAACAAGGCGCATAATGAGAAGCGCTCCTTCCGCTGCCGCATAAGAAAAGGATAGAACCAACACTGTCAGCAGCGCGCCCTTGGCAAATCTTCTGTTGTCTCCCCCTTGCACTGGATAAAGCAGCTTCTCCAGACATGAGATACCTCGTCCGAGGAGTGCCACAGGATGCCAACGAGTCTGTGGATCACCTAAGAGCGTATCCATGAAGAATGCTGCCATCGCGGCGACTGCCGCACTCATCATACATTTTCCTCCACACCGATGACAGACATGAGCTTCTTCATATCAAGACTCCCCCGTACAGTATCGGCGAGGCGGTTGTAAGCATGTTCCTTTTCTGCACGGTAATGATACTGGATGGGAAGTTCTGCCCATCCATGTTGTATGCGCAGACGATTCAAAAATGTACGGCGAAATGTATCATCGTCGAAAATACCGTGAATGTATGTCCCTATAACAAGCCCATCTGCAGAAAGTGCGCCATCCATAATACAGGTTTCCTGCTCAGCTGCTCGAACAATACGGAAGGGACGATGAACATTCTCTTTTGTAAAAAATGTTTCGCCCATGTGAATTTCATATCCAATAAGTCCTTTACCAACAAGCTGCACTCCAAGAAACGGAAAGTCTGCGCACTCTGCCACGACCTGTCTCAAATGTTTATGGGCGGCAAAGGTCGTAACCATAGGGAGGTATTCAAACCCTTTGATTTCACTATATTCAGACTCTGTGTGCATAGGGTCACGTATCAGATGCCCAAGCATCTGATAACCACCACAGATACCAAAGAGCGGTGTCCCATACGAAACGCATTTCTTGATAGATTCTTCAAGCCCTGTACTTCTGATATACAGCAAATCTTCTGTCGTATTCTTTGAGCCCGGAAGTAAAATCAGATCTGGAGTTCCAAGTTCCTCCACAGAGCTTACATAGTAGAGTGCAACATCCGGTTCATTCGCTAGTGCATCAAAATCTGTAAAGTTTGATAGTTTTGGTGTACGAATCACAGAAATATGGATTAGATCTGCATCATCTGCCGAAACACCATAAGGTTTCTCGTCAAGCGATACAGAATCTTCCTCATCGATACCGAGGCTTTCTATATGAGGAATGACACCAAGAACTGGTTTTCCTGTTTTTTCTTCCAAAAAAGACAGCGCAGGTGTTAAGAGTGTCACATCACCACGAAATTTATTGATAATAAGCCCTTTGACAAGTGCACGTTCCTCCTCATCAAGAAGCTCAAGAGTCCCAACAAGAGAGGCAATGGCACCACCACGGTCGATGTCAGCGATGAGAAGTACCGGTGCATTTAGATGCTTCGCAACACGCATATTAACGATGTCATTTGCCTTGAGATTGATTTCAGCTGGACTTCCTGCTCCTTCAATCACAAGAATTTCATACTCCTTGTCAAGCCTATCAAGTGAGTTCTGTACTGCCTTCCATGCCTTTAGGGAATATCCCTGATGATACTCGCGCGCACTCATATTTCCTACAGGCTCACCTTGTATAATGACCTGTGATTGCGCGTTTCCAGTAGGTTTCAGAAGGACAGGATTCATATCAACAACAGGGACAAGTCCCGCTGCTTCTGCCTGAGCGACTTGTGCCCGTCCCATCTCTCGTCCATCGAGTGTAACATAAGAATTCAGCGCCATATTCTGTGCCTTAAATGGGACAACATGGTGACCTTGTTGGTAAAATATACGGCAAAGTGCTGTTGTAAGAATACTCTTGCCAACATGTGAGCTCGTCCCCATGAGCATAATACTCTTTGCCATTTTATATCTCCTCCGCGACTTTTTTTAAGTCAATCGCAAGTCCACACGCAACAAGATAAACACAGGCTGAGCGATGTGCCAACTTCTGATTGACAAGCCCTGCCATATCCCGATAAAGTCTAGCCAAACGATTTTCCGGAACAATTCCTGCACCAACTTCATTGGTAACAAATATCGTCACTGCATCTACGGATATGGCAGCCCGTATCAGCTCTTCAGCACATTCCTCTACATAATCTATAAAGGTATCACTTTTCTGGCTCTCCTCTGAGCATTGCAGAATATGGTTGCTTAAAAACATCGTAACACAGTCAAACAGCAGGATGCCATGTTTCTTCCCTGCTTCTCGAATCGCAGCAGCAGCTTCAAAAGGAGCCTCATAGGTAGTCCAGTCGGAAGGGCGTCTGGATTGATGCAGTCCAACTCGTTGGCGCATCTCTTCATCGTAGATCTGTGCAGTAGCAATATAGGCAACGCAGGCACTGTTTTCTTGAGCACAGCGCACCGCATACCGTTCCGCAAAAGCAGACTTACCAGAGCGCGCACCTCCTGTGATAAGGATCATCCGTCCCATGATCTGCATGCCTCTACAAATGCCTGTGCCGCTTGCGGACATCCCGCAAAATGCAAGTGCAGGTAACTTCCGAGGGTCTTTTTATATACATGCCCTGCCGGATAGCGAGAACCATTACGCAGTTTTGTAAACGTAAATGGGCGCACAAGATCTGATCCGTGACACGATTTTTCGACAGAGAAATGGAATTCATGTCCATGAAGTGAAAGACCTGCTCTTCCAAGCACAGTATCTATTTCCTGATATGCTTCCACATAACCGACCATTTGAAGTCTCTCTGTCATATGAGCCTCACTTGAAAATATACCGACCATTGGATATGCCATGCCCGAAAAGTCAACCAAGGTCTCCATGAGATACATGTATCCGCCGCACTCAGCATAAATAGGCATACCCCGGTCAGCACAGATACGTATTTCTGTGCGCATTGATTCATTTGCTGACAGTTGCTTTGCAAACATCTCAGGAAATCCCCCGCCGATGATAAGCCCATCTATCTCCGGCAGGGTCTCATCGTGCAGTGGACTGAATGGAATGAGTTCTGCGCCATTTTCCTCTAGTTCTGCAAGGCTTGCGGCATAATAAAAGGAGAATGCATCATCTCGTGCCACACCAATACGACATGTTACTTTTTTTCTCTGTATATGCCCATCTATAAAAGAAAACATTGGTGCACTGCGTGCGAATGTAAGAATCTTGTCAATATCGACAGCATTCCCCACACAATCCCCTATGGAGCAGATCGTTGCCATGGCCTCATGCTCCTCTACTGGAGTAAGGCCAAGATGACGTTCCGGCAATGCCAGTTTCATATCCCGCCGCAGTACACCACAGACAGGAATATGAATGTCTGCCATTGCTTCGCGGATCATCGCTTCATGTGTTTCACTGCCGATGCGATTAAGAAGAACCCCGACAAGATTGACTTCTGTATCATAAAGGCGAAAACCAAGTGCCGTCGCAGCTGCCGATGCTCCAACAGACTTTGCATCGATAACGAGAAGTACAGGTGAATGGAGTTCTTTTGCAATTTCAGCCGTCGAACTGATACCACTGCGTCCGCCATCATAGAGTCCCATAACCCCTTCGATAACTGCAATATCGGCTCCTGTACATTCGCGGGCAAATATTTCTGCCAAACGTTCTTTGGGAACGAGCCATGTATCCAGGTTGTGCCCAGTGCACCCACTCGCAATGCGATGATAGCCCAGGTCTATATAGTCAGGGCCTACTTTGAATGACTGCACATGTAAACCGCGCGCTCTTAAAGCTGCGAGAAGGCCTGTGACAAGTGTGGTTTTACCTGCTCCTGACTGTGTGGCAGCAATGACAATGCGAGGTATATTCCACTGCATGTTCTGTATTCTCTCTTACTCTTATGGACGTGTATTATCGATCAAATACATCATCGCATTAACCGCAGCTGCCGCAATAGGACTTCCGCCCTTTGTTCCCGCGACAGTGATATAAGGAACAATACCATTTTCCGCAAGCTCTGCTTTAGACTCCGCAGCACCAACAAAGCCAACAGGAATACCAACAATGCATGCAGGGCGTATGCCTTCTTCATGAACGAGACGAAGAACCTCAAAAAGAGCTGTCGGTGCATTGCCGATGGCGACAATACTGCCATTCAAATCCTTACCGAACTGGCGCATGGCAACCATCGAACGAGTAACGCCCTCTTTCTTCGCACGTGCTGCAATATCCGGGTCCGCAACCAGGCAGTGTACTTCTCCGCCAAACGAAGCAAGTTTTTTCTTATTGATTCCCGTGCGAACCATCTCAACATCAGTATAGACATGTGCACCGCCGCGCAGTGCTTCAATGGCAGTATCAATCGCCTCCGGAGAGACACGTATGATCGGTGCGTAGTCTACATCTCCGGAAGCATGAATAATACGGGAATACACCTTCGTTGCGCGCTCATCAAGACCAAGCCCCGAAAGATGCGGAGCGATCAGTTCCATGCTGCGGTTCTCAATTACCATTGGTTCTTTGATAAAATCCATGATAGTTCTCCCTCTATTTCAATGCTCCGATGATGGAGTTTACAAACGACTCTACTTCTGAAAATGTATGTGCCATATTGGGATATTCGAGTACAGGCCGATCGATGACAACAACAGGAATATCAAGATCCTTTGCTGCTTGGAATTTCTCATCAGTTCCACCAATCGTACCGCTGTTCTTCGTCACAATGACATCTGCACCGTACTTCTCATACATCGCACGATTTAGTTCACGTGAGAACGGTCCCTGCATAGCAATAATTTGTGCCGGGGTAAGTCCAAGATGCGCACAGAGCCCAACAACATCTTCTGTCGGCAAAACGCGTGCAATCAGGGTACACTCTGCAAGTGCAGGAGCTTTCACAAAGCGTTCGAGATTTCTGCTGCCTGTCGTCAAAAACACAGTTTTCCCAAGGTCTGCTGACACCTCTGCAGCTTCCTCGTAACCATGGACAAGATAAACCTTCTCATAGGAAACATCTGTAATATCCCGTTCATAACGAATATAAGGTATCTGAGATGATGCACATGCCGTCATGGCATTACGCGACACATTGACGGCGTAGGGATGTGTGGCATCTACAAAGACACGAATATCATGCGCCGCAAAAAAAGAGTGTAGTCCACTTTCATCTAGGGGACTGTCATTGATGAGCAGCTGCCCCCCACTTGCTTTTTTCTGTGCAGCAAGCAATTGTTCCCCATAGGAACTGACAACTGAAGCTACTACATTATGTCCCGTATTACATAACCGACGCACCAATTCGCGTCCATCCTGCGTGCCTGCTGCTACGAAAATCAAAGTCCTGGCTCCCTCTTTTGATAGCCTCGTGGTGTAATCATCCAATCATCCACGATACGAGTTTTGGAGTTCCCAATAATGACAATCGAAAACATATTAATATCTTCTTTTGTAAAAGTACCGAGTGTAGATATTTTTTTGCCTTCGTTCTCACGGCTTGCACCTGTCACAATGCCGACCGGTGTATCGGATGAGCGGTGCCGTAGGAAAATATCCTGTACAATGTCAATTTGGTTCACACGCTTGTTACTGCGCGGATTATAAAGCGCAACGACGAAATCTCCCTTTGCAGCAAGCTCTGCTCGTTCTTGAATGATCTCCCAAGGAGTAAGCAGATCGGATAGGCTGATCACCACAAAATCATGCATAATAGGTGCGCCCAAAAGCGCGGCCGCCGCACTCATTGCCGATACGCCCGGAACTACACCGCCAAAATCAGGACGAGATGCCGGTTCCATCTTCACAAGAAGTTCAAGAACAAGTCCTGCCATGCCATAAATACCGGAGTCCCCACTTGAGATAACAACAACGCTCTCTCCTGCCGAGGCTTCCCTCAAAGCAGCACGACAGCGATCAATCTCTTGTGTCATGCCTGTATCCAGCACTTTCTTTCCTGCAATAAGCTCTTTTATAAGTTCTACATACCGCTTGTATCCAACAACGACAGACGCCTCTTCAATCGTCCGTCGTGCACGATATGTCATATCATCCAAACTGCCGGGGCCAATGCCTACAACGCTTATTTTTCCCATAAGAGTGCTACCGTCACTTTCCCAAAAATCGTTTTCCCGAGCGCTATACGCCCGCCTTCCTTACCAGCTGCACAAAGTGCAGCCGCCTCTGAAACATTCCCGACACCAATGGTCTTTTTCACGAAATTGGATTCTATGAGTCCATATTTCTCTACCATATACATGAGCTCATCTTGTGTATAAAAACATATATCCCGATCAAGAGTTCGTGCTGCTGCAAGAAGCCCCGCTTCGTTACTCTTGACCTCCGTACTTGCCAGAAAATCAATCCATGATATATCTCTGTCAATCATACGGCAAGCCTCTGTGAGTGCATGCAGTATATCTTCCTCAGGAACACCCGCACGACACCCAACACCTGCAATCAAACGACGTGGGACAAGATACAATGTATGTTCTGGAATCTCCGTTTCCTGCGGAACGTATACTGCCGATGTTATAATGACATGATATTCTCCATCAGATGGGAGTGGCGGGACATTGTGAAATGGCACGACAGAAATGTCTTCCCTAGAAAGAGCAGACGTATAAAATTCTCCGTGTAAAAGTTCTATATCCAGCAGATATTTTATTCTACGCCCCTCTAAAAGAGCAGTATTTAGTATCTGGATTGCTCTTTTGGGCACAGGACGTAACGCAAGCTGTGCTGCCACAGCATCCGGTGCCAATCGCCCCGTTACATCTGTAGCTGTTGTGATAACGGGATCAGCACCCACAGCAGAACAGAGTTTTTTTGTAAGCGTATTCGCTCCACCGATATGCCCGGAAAGAAGGCTGATTCCATGTTGTCCCTGTTCATCAAAGACCAATACGGCTGGGTCATATAACTTACTTTTTACATAGGGAGCTATCATGCGGACAACAATTCCCGTTGCCATCACAAAGACCAGGACATCATAGCGAGTGAATGCAGTACATATCACTTCAGATAGGCGCTTAAAATATTGCACACTGCACTTTGCCGGAATATGATGCTGTATACGTTCAGGCAAGAATAGAAATGCCTCTGTCATCGCATCGCACAGACGCAGAGCAAGATGTCCTCCCTCTGGTGTAAGTGCAAATATAGCTGTTCTCACTGTTTTGCATCCCGGAACATATGTGAAAATCCAGGTGCATAGAGCTTAGATAATTCATATTCAGCACCTAGACAGTCCCCCACCACAATCATTGCTGTGCGGCCAATTTCCTCAGCCGCAACCTGTTCTGCAATCGTCGCAAGTGTACCGCGCAGAATCTTTTGCTCCGGCCATGTCGCCCGCTGCACAATAGCGACAGGTGTCGTATGCTCATAACCACCAGAAATGAGTTCTGCAGCAACTTCGTCAATCATCGAAATGGATAAAAAGATACACATGGTCGCACGGTGTGCCGCGAGACTACGCAGTTTCTCCCTCTCCGGAACAGGTGTCCTGCCTTCATTTCGTGTGATAATAACTGTCTGCGAAATACCTGGCAATGTATATTCTTGACGGAGCACCGCCGCCGTTCCTAGGAAAGAACTCACACCAGGCACGACATCATATTCAAAGCCACGTTTTTCCCACACATCCATTTGCTCTTGGATTGCACCATAAATAGCAGGATCACCTGTATGCAAACGAACAGTCATCTTCCCCTCAGATTCTGCACGGGCAATCACATCCACCACTTCATCCAAAGTCATATGTGCAGAGTTATGGATCTCTGCCCCTTTTTTACAAAGGTTCAGCAAGGCAGGGTTCACAAGAGAACCTGCATAGATAATAACATCTGCTTCTGCAAGATAGCGTGCCCCTTTGACTGTAATAAGATCTGGATCCCCAGGACCCGCCCCAACAATATGAATCATACATCTCCCTCACTTTCTCTCTGCTGTAATAATATAAATAGGATTGAGTGCCTTTGCCATATCATATGGACCGACACGTTCAAGTCGACTGATTTGTACCTGTATGGCCTCGTATATGTAACGATCTGCATTTGAGTGGAAATAGCTAAGACATGCAGCAACAGTCTGCACTGTAATTGCATTCATTACAATATGTCCATCCGGACGCAAACGCTCGCTGAGAATATCGAGGATCTCTGCCAAACGCTGACCACTCCCCCCAATGATTGCAACATCAAGAGGTGGAAGCCCAGAAAGAGCATCGGGCGCTGCCCCTTCAACCACTGTAATATTTTCTACATGAAAACGCTTTGCATTTTCTATAATAAGCTTTGTTCCCTCTGGATTTTTCTCAATTGCGTATACATGCCCATCAGACGCAAGCCGTGCTGCCTCAATAGAGATCGATCCAGTTCCTGCACCTACATCATATACAGTTGCAGAAGGTTTAATATTAGCCTTTGCAAGTGTGAGGATTCTTATCTCCTCTTTCGTCATAGGCACCTTTCCACGTATAAAGTCATCATCTTTAATTCCAATATTCATACTCTATTCTCCTCGGCCGCACAGACAATGAGAACACCATGTCCAACCCCAGGTTCTTGTGCCGCTGTACCAAGTGTTTTCTCCACTATCTCCTCATCTTCATAAGAAAGATGTGTACAAATGTACATTTTGTCATAGACATGCCAACCATGTGTAAGAAGGCATTGCGCGATTAGTCTTGAATCATTGTGCCCATCCGACAACATGCCAAGAACAGATGAGGGGTTATAATCTAATTCTTCCGAACTAGGCAATCGCCCATGAAAACTCAGCAGCCGTGCATGATGCCAAGGAAGAGCAAGCCGTGCAAAGGCAAGCTGAAAGGAACTGAGCCCAGGGACAACCTCAATTTGCTCGGCACTAAATGTGCGGCGCAGCGCATCAAGCAGAGAATAGTACCCAGGGTCACCAGATACCATTACCACAACATCATCCTCTTTGAGAGAACTGCGAATAAAATTGAGTACCGCTGGTATATCCGCCCCCACAGTGCATTCTTTTGCATGACCTGATGAAAAATCGGAAAGGGCACGACGACCGCCTACCAGTATACGTGCATTTTGGATAATATTCAATGCTTTGGGCAAAATATAGGAAGCATCCCCAGGCCCTATCCCGACTACAATAATTTTATGTATCATTCCCAAAGTCTCCAGCCATGTTCACGCGCAATTGACTTCGCCGCATCATCTATCCCAAGAAGATCTCCAGCAAAATTCACCATAACGGCACCGACACGAACCTTTCCAAAGAGATACCGCTCTGCACGTATATGAACACGCTCCGCAATAACATGGCATACAGATTCCATGAGACCCGATGCAGCGATAATCTCCATCGCATCTTCTGTCGTATTTGCTGCAAGCACAGCACGTACATTCTCTATCCCAAGACCTTCTGCCGCAGCATAGGCTGCAAGGGTTTCAAGACGTGCGTCTGCCATGCGATTGTGTGTATGAAATACGCCAGCTGCAATTTTAACAAGCTTCCCAGTATGCCCAAGAATCAAAATATTCTTAACTTTGCGTTCTACTGATCGATCAAGCATGAAACCTATAAAATTACTTGTCTCAATGATTGCCGATTTAGGAATGCCCCATGCAAGTGCGATTCGTTCACCAATTTTTCCAGGAACAAAAACGAGGCAATCTTCTCCCGCCGCAAGAGCTACATCAATCTGCGGCACGAGAGAATCTTTGAACGCCTCTTCCGACATAGGACGCAGAACACCCGTCGTCCCGATGACTGAAATTCCTCCCTCTATCCCAAGTACAGGATTAAGTGTCTTTTTCGCAAGTTCTGTCCCTGCAGGAATCGAAATTGTCACCACAGCACCAAAATTGTCCTGACCAGTCATCTCTGCGACAACTTGACGAATGAGTTCACGTGGCCCCTTATTGATCGAAGGTTCTCCAACCGGCAAACTCATTCCACGCTTTGTAACTGTTCCGACACCTTCGCCTGCACGAAACTCAATGCCAGGAACCCCATCGCGCATTTGTACTGTCGTGAATACAGAAACCCCATTCGTAATGTCCGGATCGTCTCCAGAAAATTTTACAACCTCTGCACAAATTCCATCGACTGTATGAATGACATTTTTCACTGGAATCATAAGAGGCGTACCATCTAGAGCCGTAAGAGACACCTCACGCCAGTCCTCTCCTGCATGAAATAAAAAAGCTGCCTTAACACCTGCAGCAGCGCAGGCTCCTGTTGTATATCCACTTCGCAGTTCTGTTTTTTCCATATGTCATCCTATCGTAAAAGAAAAACAGAGTTATTATAACATTCTTCCGATAAAAAGAAAAGAGCGCCACGCCCCTGCATGACACCCATATGTCTATACACCCTACTATATGTGCCGATACAACCCAATCACTTTGCCAAGAATACTGACATCTGTTTCATAGAATGGTTCCATGAAATCATTTTCTGGCTGTAGGCGAATACAGTCTTTTTCACGAAAAAAACGCTTTACTGTTGCGGTCTCACCATCAATCAATGCAACAACAATATCACCATTATCTGCTGTTGGCTGCTGACGAACAAGAACATAATCTCCATCAAATATACCAACATTAATCATACTCTCGCCTTGAACTCGCAACATAAAAACCTCTTCTGAGGTTCCAAGCAATGCCCGTGGAAAAGAAAAAACTTCCTCAACATTTTGTTCTGCAAGAATCGGTTCGCCGGCTGTTACCGTTCCGACAAGGGGAACAGGAATTGTACGTCCCCATGGGTTCTCCCCCATGATATCAATGGCACGTGGTTTTGTTGGATTGCGACGAATTGCTCCATTGTCTTCCAACATCGCAAGATAACGGTGTACAGTAGAACTCGACTTAAGTCCAACTGCCATACCAATCTCACGCACCGATGGCGGATATCCGTTATCGATCAGAAAATCTTTGATATACTGTAAAATCTCCGACTGACGCCGTGTAGATATTCTAGTTTTCTTCACGATTACACCCCCTAACAGGATATGCACAGATCTCCGTAGTTATTATATCATATATATGTTCTAAAAAAAAGATATAAAAATTAATTTGTATCGAATTTCTTCTCCGCATCATAAAGAATGCGGTCACGACGTTCTTTAGCCGCCATAAAATAATTAAAAATTGCCTGCCGATCCCCCTTTTCAACAGAGGAAATGAGCTCGTTAAGAACAAGCTGTAACTCACGCAGTCCATCAATGATTGGTCCCTGGTTGGTCATACAAATATCCGCCCACATATCTGCATTGGATGAAGCAATACGTGTTGTATCCTTGAAACCACCACCGATAAGTTTTAGACATGCTTCCAGATCATCACCGCTGCGGTTGAGCAGTGTAACAAGCGCTGCTGCTGTAAGGTGCGGAACGTGGCTGATCACTGCCGCGCAGCGGTCATGCCGCGCGAGATCCAGTGACGTAAAATTTGCTCCTGTATACTTCAGGAGCTGCATCAGCCGATCTTTTACAGACTGTGGCACAGTAGGATCATCAATGATGACATATGCCTTCCCAACAAAGAGATCCTTCATTGCAGCTTTAACACCGCTCTTCTCCCTTCCCGTCATTGGATGCCCTGCAATATAATAGATATGCGGCGGTAAAATATGTTTTAGATGTTCACATAAATACCCTTTTGTACTGCCGGCATCTGTAAGGATTGCACCTTTTTTTAGAAAAGGAAGAATCTGATCGACCATAGGAACAATTTGCAGGACAGGTGTGCTGAGAAAAATAATATCTGCCTCTCCCACAACCTCTGCAAAGTGAGTAGAGGCACTGTCCACTGCACCAATTTCGATAGCTTCGTGCATAGACTTCTCTGTCCGACACAGCCCTGTAATATATATATCATCTCCGAGTTTATCTTTGAGACAAAGTCCGAGTGAGCCGCCGATAAGCCCAACACCGATGATAGCAAGCTTTGTCCTCATATACGGCGCCCAACGGAAGGTGCGATTTGGCGCACCTCATCCATGAGCATCTCAAATTTCTGTGGAATGAGGCTCTGATCACCATCTGAGAGTGCAAGTTCCGGATTACAGTGTACCTCGACGATGAGACCATCCGCCCCAACAGCAACTGATGCGCGCGCAAGTGGTCTAACCAGCTGCCACCGACCAGTTCCGTGACTGGGGTCGGCAATGATCGGAAAATGTGTGAGTTCTTTAAGCGCCGCAACGGCATTGAGATCCATCGTATTGCGGGTATAATTTTCATAGGTTCGAATACCACGCTCACAGAAAATGATATTCCCATTGCCGCCTGATGCAATATACTCAGCAGCATTCAGCCATTCACTGATGGTTGCCGAAAGACCTCGCTTAAAAAGAACAGGCTTTTTCGCCTTGCCAAGTGCTTTTAACATCTGGAAATTCTGCATATTGCGCGCACCGACCTGCAACAAGTCGGCATATTCAGATACCATGTCAATATCGTCCTTATCTACGATTTCTGTAACAACACGCAGACCTGTCTTTTCTCCTACCTTACGGAGAATTTTTAATCCCTCAAGACCAAGCCCTTGAAAATCATAAGGGCTTGTACGCGGCTTAAATGCTCCACCACGCAGGAACTGAGCACCAGCTTCCTTTACCTTAACGGCAATATCATAAAGTTGGTCATAGCTTTCGACAGAGCAAGGTCCCGCCATAATTGCAAGTGTTTCCCCACCGACTGGAAACCCTGCCACATCTACAATCGTATCAGCAGGGTGAAAATCTCGACTGACAAGTTTGTATTTTTCTGTAATGCGAACTGTTTTCTCCACACCTTCCATCATATTCATTTCCAGTCTTGCAATACGATTCTTGTCACCGATGACGCCAATAATAATGCGATCTTCTCCTTTGGAAGGATGCGTACGCAAGCCTGCCTGCTCGATCTTTGCGACGACCTGGTCAATATTTTCCTGTGTGGCTCTTGGATTCATAACAACTATCATAGCAAACCTACCTCCATTATACCTTTATCATGGCAATTTCATCGCAGTTTGGATATTTAGGGCAATCGATGCACTCTTTCCAAACTTTCTGCGGAAGCTCCTCACGGCTGATACGGATAAACCCCAGACGATGAAAAAATTCAGGTTTATAGGTCAGTGTAAAAACCTTCTCAATGCCAAGTGATTCTCCTTCCGCAAGCAAACGGCGAACAATCTCGGCACCAATCCCCTGTCTTATATGTGTGGAAGCAATCGCCATCATACGCACCTCTGCAAGCCTATCCCACATAATATGCAGTGATCCGACACCAACGACCCCTTCATGCTCCTCCGCGACAACCATATCTCTCAAATTCTCATAGAGCGTATTCCGTGAGCGCGGGAGCATCTCTCCTCTCATGGCATATCTATGAATTAAATCGTATATATGCTCAACATCACCAAAACGTGCCTTTCGATAAATCATCCCGCTCCCTTCTCTCTATGCCACTGCTGCACTTGGGCAAATGAGATTCAACGGACACTTTTCGCAGAGCGGCTTGCGTGCCTTGCAAAGTTGACGCCCATGCAGAATTAACCAATGATGTGCATCGCTCCAACTCTTGCGTGGAATCACTTTCTGGAGACCTTTTTCGACCTCTAAGGGTGTCTTCCCGATGGCTAGATGAAGACGGTTAGATACACGAAATACATGAGTGTCTACGGCAATTGCGGGTTCATGAAATGCCACACTCATAACAACATTCGCCGTTTTACGTCCAACGCCCGGGAGTTTCTGCAATGCCTCGAAATCTGCTGGGACTTCCCCGCCATACTGCTGTAAAATAATATCACAAGTCTCAAGAATATGCTTTGCCTTCATGCGGAAAAATCCACAATCATGAATAGCCGTCTCAAGTTCCTCTTGACTAAGTGCCGCAATTGCTTCCGGCGTGTTTGCTTTAAGAAAAAGCCTCTCTGTCACGATATTGACACGAACATCCGTACATTGTGCGGACAGAATCACTGCAATCAAAAGTTCAAATGGACTGTTAAAGTGCAGTGCGGGTTTTGCATTCGGATAGGTTTCTTTAAGAATGCGGAGCTGCTCTGCTTTAATTGCTTTTGTTACTCTCATCGCTAATTTGTCATGGAACGCGTCGGTGCAGGGATCCGCCCGCCCCGCGCAATAAACGCGGATGAACTAAAAGTACTGCGTACGGGAACAATTGGTGAGTAACCTAGAAGCCCGCCAAACGATACCCCCTCACCGACTTTCTTCCCGGGAACCGGAATAATCCGTACGGCTGTTGTCTTATTATTCACCATACCAATGGCAGCCTCATCGGCAATGATACTTGCAATCGTCGCTGCCGGGGTATCTCCCTCTATGGCAATCATATCAAGGCCAACGGAGCAAACACAGGTCATCGCTTCGAGTTTTTCAATTGATAGACTGCCGCGCTGCACAGCATCAATCATTCCCTCGTCTTCACTCACGGGAATGAACGCCCCCGAAAGCCCACCAACATGTGAACTTGCCATGAGCCCCCCTTTCTTGACAGCATCATTAAGCAGTGCAAGTGCCGCCGTTGTTCCCGGTGCACCACAGCTCTCAATCCCCATTTCCTCTAAGATACGTGCAACGCTGTCCCCTACCTCAGAAGTCGGGGCAAGAGAAAGATCGATAATGCCAAACGGGACACCAAGTCGCCGCGATGCCTCACGTGCAACGAGTTGTCCAACGCGTGTAATCTTAAATGCAGTACGTTTAATTGTTTCTGCAACCTCGGTAAAATCCGCTCCCTTCAGATCTTCCAAGGCATGCTTTACAACGCCGGGACCGCTGACACCAACATTAATGACACGATCTCCCTCAGCAACACCATGGAATGCACCTGCCATAAAAGGATTGTCTCCAGGCGCATTGCAAAATACAACGATCTTTGCACACCCAAGAGCTTCTTGTTCCCGTGTGAGTTCTGCTGTGCGTTTGATCGTATCCCCCATCTCACGCACAGCGTCCATATTGATCCCCGCTTTTGTTGATCCTATGTTCACTGATGAACATACAATATCCGTTGATGCCATGGCCTGTGGAATAGAATCAATTAGTACACGGTCACCATGTGTCATCCCTTTTTCAACGAGTGCTGAAAACCCACCAATAAAATTAACACCAACTGCCTTTCCTGCGCGGTCAAGTACTTCTGCTACTGGAACAAAGGAATCCGTTTTACAGGCATCCGCTGCAATCGCAATTGGTGTGACCGAAATACGTTTATTGATAATGGGAATTCCATATTCCATTTCAATATCTTCACCAGTACGTACAAGAAATTCTGCTGCATGTGTAATTTTTTCATAGATGTTCTGGCAAAATTGGTCAATATTAGGATGTGAACAATCACGCAGAGAAATCCCCATTGTGATGGTACGTACATCGAGTCGGTTTTCTGTAATCATCCGATTGGTTTCTCGGATATCCTCAAAAGTAATCACGCTGCTGCCCCTCTCTCAGATGCTATGCATAACCTGAAAGATCTCTTGATGTTGGAGTTTGATCTCAAGCCCCCGCTCCTCTCCTTTTTGGCGCAAGAGCTCCTGCAGGTCCTTAAGACGAATGCCTGCATGATCCGGCATCTCTGCAATCATTACCATATTAAAAAAACCATCCATGATATTCTGGTTGACATTGAGAATATTGACACGCTGCTCTGCCAGAAGTCCACTTACCATCGCTACAATACCAACCTGATCTCGCCCGACAATGGTCACAACCAACTTCATTTTTATCGCTCCTTGTGACATTACCATATACCACCATACATACTATGTTATCCATTGATAGGTTTCATTGTTGGAAAAAGTAAGACATCACGGATAGATGGGCTATCCGTCAGCAGCATCACAAGGCGATCGATGCCAATGCCTAATCCGCCTGTTGGCGGCAAGCCATACTCAAGTGCTGTAATAAAGTCACGATCCATAACATGTGCTTCTGCGTCTCCGGCTGCACGCTGCTGAAGCTGCTCTAAGAAACGCTGTTCTTGATCAATAGGATCATTCAGCTCCGTAAACCCATTTGCAAGCTCACGACCGTAAACAAAAAATTCAAATCGATCGGTGATGCGCGGATCATCTGGATTTTTCTTAGCCAGAGGTGATATTTCTGTTGGATGACCAATGATAAATGTGGGTTGAATGAGTTTTTCTTCTACCCTATCCTCAAATACTGCATTTAAGATCCCACCGATACCGTGACGTTCCTCGAAAGGAACTTGAAGTTCCTTTGCTGCTTGCCGCGCCTCGTCCAATGTTTTATAAGACAGAAAATTTTTCCCCGTCACATCATAAACCGCATCATTCATGCTGATGGTACGTATCTGTCCAAGATCAATATCCGTTCCTTGATAATGGATCTTCGTTGTGCCGAGAACATCCAGAGCAGCCTGACAAACGATTCCCTCAGTGATATTCATGAGATCGCGGTAATCGGCAAATGCTTGATAAATTTCAATTGATGTGAATTCAGGATTGTGACGTATATCCATCCCCTCATTGCGGAAAATACGGCCCATTTCATAAACACGGTCTAATCCGCCAACAATTAAACGCTTAAGGCTAAGCTCTGTCGCAATACGGAGATACAAATCAATATCAAGTGCATTATGATGTGTGATAAAAGGACGCGCTGCTGCCCCTCCTGCAATCGTAGATAAAACAGGTGTCTCGACTTCAAGAAAATCCCGTTCATCAAGATAGCGACGAATGGACTGTATGATTTTAGTCCGTTTTCGGAATATATCACGTATCTCATAATTTACCATAAGATCGAGATAGCGTTGACGATAGCGTGTATCAACATCCTTTAGCCCATGGAATTTTTCTGGAAGCGGACGGAGTGATTTTGAAAGGAGTTCAAAATCTTCTACACGGACGGTCACCTCACCCCGGCGTGTCTTAAATACGGTTCCAGAAACGCCAACAATATCTCCAATATCCAGACGCTTAAATTCTTCTTTATATTTCCGTTCACCAAGAATATCCAACTTAAAATAAATCTGGATATTTCCTGTACGGTCATTAAGCGTAGAAAAAGAAGCTTTTCCATGACCACGAATCGCCATAAGACGACCGGCTATACGTGTTTTCCCACCTTCTTCATCTTCTTCGAGATAAGCATACTGTTTCTGAAGATCCGCAGCATAATCAGCAACATCGAATCGATGTCCGAAAGGTGCTACTCCCATCGCGCGAAAATCTTCCATTTTTTCGCGACGAACACGCATCATTTCACTCAGATCTTGATCTATTAAATTTTCCAGATTCTCCTTTTCCTCCGCCATAGATGTTCCTCTCACTTCTTAATATCAATAATCTTATACCGGATGATCCCTGCCGGTGCATGAACCTGAATTACTTTTCCGATTTTCTGTCCAAGAAGCACCATCCCGAGTGGCGACTCATTAGAAATTTTCCCTTCATCTGGGTCAGCCTCTGTCGAACCAACGATAAGGAATGTTTCATCTTCATCAAACTCTATATCCTTTACAGTGACGCGGCTGCCCATTGTAACGGTTTTCCCATCGCCTGCTTTGATAATATCAGAATTCCGTATTTTAGTTTCAAGCTCTTGAATCTCACCTTCAAGAAATGCCTGCTCATTTTTAGCATCATCATACTCAGAGTTCTCAGAAAGATCCCCAAGTGCGATGGCTGCCTTTAGACGTTCCGCTACTTCGATACGGCGGACGCTTTTTAGGTAGTTCAGCTTTTCAACGAGTTTATTATATCCGTCTTCCGTTAACATGACCTTTTTTTCTGTCATGAAATTACCTCCTTTATCATATTTATCCGAGAATGTGGAATGGCTTATTCCTTCTCCAAGCACACAGGTATTAACACAGCTGAGCAGTGCTCTCATCGGTTCATTTGATTGTCTGCTGTGCACAAGAGAGAGTCTCTCATTCCGCCGAAGTTTTTTAAGTTGACATTCTCGTTTTTGTGCATCTTCTCTTCGTGAAAATTCTTCTGCATACACGAAGTACACCGGCCGCCTACTGCGCGTATACCTTGCTCCGTTTCCCTTATTATGCGCACGCAATCGACGTTCAAGATCATTTGTCCATCCTGCATAAAGCGTTCCATCTGCACATAACAAAAGATAAGCATAATTCATTCCTGTGCTTTTTTGATCGTGAGCTTTTCAATCGTGACATCATGGACGGGACGGTCTGCATAACCAGTTTTTGTATGTCCTATATCGTGCACAACATCCATCCCGTGAATGACTTTTCCAAAGACAGCATGATGATTGTCAAGCCATGGTGTCGCTGCAAGTGTAATAAAAAATTGACTTCCCCCTGTATTCGGTCCTGCATTCGCCATGGAGAGAATCCCCTCATCATCGTGGCGAAGTTCTGGATCAAACTCATCCGGAATATGATATCCAGGTCCTCCTGTACCGTTGCCGTTCGGATCACCGCCTTGAATCATAAATCCATCAATGACGCGGTGAAAAATAAGACCATCATAAAATCCTTTTTCTGCAAGATCAATAAAATTCTTTGTTGTTATTGGTGCTTTATCCTCAAACAATTCTACCTCAAAGGTTCCTTTATTCGTCTTAAATACTGCAATGCGATTTTCCACGACTGCACTCTCTCCTTCTTTTTGGTCATCTAAAAGCATGTGAAATGACATTCCTGCACTTCCACTATGACTTGCAGCAAAGAATACTGCAGCACCAATAAGCATAAAAAGTACAAGAAGATAAATTTTCTTACTCATTCTACCGAAAGCCCTCCTATATTTCAATACAAATTTCAAAAAGAATGCTGCTCTCCCGGGGTACGCGGTGACCAAACAGGAATTTTATGGCCCAATGCAAAAAAATCTGAAGGCGGTCTCCAAACAGGATAACCAACAGAGTGCATGGTCACCAGTGCATGAGTGTCTGTCTCCTTACAGAACACCTCAGCACCACGTGCCATTGAATCTTCCAAACGCCCATCGACAGGAAAAAATGCCACATCAAAGGATAATCCTGCCAAATGTTTCATTTGTTTACGAAATGCGTTCTCTGCAAGTTTTCGATTCTCAGCTGTATCTCCCAGCCAGTCCCACCAGTTAAAATCACCTGCATGAAATATTTTTCTGTCTGCGGCCTCAACCAGAAATGAAGTCCCCTCATCTGTAGAAGAAAATGAAGTTACCTGTATAAAATCATCCTTCCACGAGTCATAGACAGGCATCCATATTGTCTTATCAGGAGGCATACGACCAGCGGAAGGCAACTGTTTTATATCATCGCTTAGAATATAAAATGATACCTCATTCGTAAACTGCATAATGTTTGGGCTGAAATGATCGAAATGCGAATGAGAACAAAAAAAATAAAGCCGTGCATAATCATTTTTCTTCACTGCTTCGAGAACTGTGCCAGAAGGATCATCAAAGTCGTCAAAGACAAGCAAAATATCATTGACACGTACAAGAAATCCACTGTTAAGAATATAGGTTACATCAATACAAAGCTGTGACACAGCATTCACTTCCTCTCATTGCCATCATCCAAGTCGTCTGCCGCTGAAGGATCATTTTGATTGATACGGCCAAAGCCACGTCCCATAACTTCATTCGCAGCCATTATGATAACAAATGCATGTGGGTCAACGCTGTGAACAATCATCTTCAACTTTCCCACTTGTGTTGTCCCAACCGCAACAAAAACGAGGTTTCTCTCCCTGCGGGTATAAGCTCCCTGCCCATGTAAAAATGTTACACCACGATGCATCTCATCAATAATACTTTCTGCAATCTCCTTGTATTTATCTGAGACAATAAGCACCGCCTTACGGTGATTGAAGCCCGCAATAATTTTATCCACTACAGTTGCGTTAATAAACATATATAAAAGCGTGAACATGGCGGGCGCCATACCAAAGAGAAATGCTGCAACCAACATGATAAGACAATTCAGAGAAAAAAGAACACCACCCATATGCAGGTCATAATATTTCCGTACAATGGCCGCGAGAATATCAAATCCCCCCGTACTGCCATTCATACGAAATACAAGACCATACCCTAATCCAGCAAATACACCACCATAGACAGTCGTCAGCATCATATCGCTGACAGGCGCATACGCATTAAATGGCCGCGTGAGATCGAGGAAAAAAGAGAATATTGCCGTTCCAATAATAATATCAACAGTATAACTCGCGCCCATGAGTTTCCACGCCATAAAAAGAAGTGGGATATTATAAATAAAAGTCTGAAGACCGATTGGCAGCCCAAATAGATAGTAAACAATCATCGCGATGCCAGTTGCACCGCCAGTGAGCAGATGTGCTGGGATTAAGAACAGATTGATTGCACTGCTCGCAATAAAGCACCCCAGTGCCATCCCGGCATAACGCATGATACGATGTCCAAGAACACGCATGTGCAAATGGTGCATCATTTCCAAATTACCTCCAAAGTCAACTTTATATTTTTTAATTGACTGATATACTTCACTTTATCATATATTGAGTCCTCTTACAACATTATATCAAAGCGCTCATGTTATCAAAAACTTAAAAATCTATAGTCTTGGGTTGACAGGATAGACTACAATCTGATATAATCCACCTTGTCGTTTGAACAGTGTTCGAACAAGGGGTTATAGCTCAGTTGGTTAGAGTGTCTCGTTGACATCGAGGAGGTCACAAGTTCGAATCTTGTTAACCCCACCATTTTTTCTCGTCCGCAGTCGTGCGGATTTTTTTATCAGTGCTTCCCTTAGGCTCACTTAGCTCAGTTGGTAGAGCATCTCCGTCACATGGAGGGGGTCGGGGGTTCGAATCCCTCAGTGAGCACCATCGTATATGATAACCGCCTTAAGCAGGGCGGTTTTTTTGTGCACTTTTCTTTTACAGTCTGTGCTATAATAAAAGCTGTTTTAGGTCACAGCCATCAAGGAGGTTTCATTATGTCCATCAAGGAAATTCATCCAACAAATATGACAGACAATGTATTTCAGCTCATAGGTCAGGACTGGATGCTCGTCAGTGCAGAATGGAACGGAAAGGCAAATGCAATGACTGCCTCTTGGGGTGGGTTCGGTGTGCTTTGGGCACGTCCTGTTGCCTATGTATTTATCCGTCCCTCACGCTATACAAAGGAATTCGTCGATGGATCAGAGTATATGACACTATCGGTCTTTGAGCAAAAATACAAACCTATGATGCAGTATTTCGGAACAGTCTCCGGCCGAGATGAAAACAAAATCGCAAAGAGCGGTTTAATAATGAAACAGTACAGTTCATATACTTACTTTGAAGAAGCGCGCCTTACATTACTAACAAAGAAACTCTATGCGCAGCCATTAGAGGAGCGTTTCTTCACCGAACGAGATACGAATGTGGTACCAATAAAGGAAAATCCTCGTATCCATTACACAGAGCATGATTACCATACCATGTACATCACAGAGATCGAGCACGTCCTCATAAAGGAGTAATATCATGGCGATAAGCGACAAAGAAAATGCCGCTCAGATTCTCGCAAATACATCCCTAGCGCAAGGAATGCACGAAAAAGATCTAAAGGAACTGCTTGCCTCGAGTGAAGTCGCTCTGCGCAGTTACCCAAAAGGTACAATTATATTTCATGATGGTGATATGCCTCGTTCGCTGTACATTCTGCTCGAGGGCGAAGTACACATTCTAAAAGACACATATTCCGGGCGCCAAATTTTCATCTCCGAGATCAACCATCCAGGCGACATGTTTGGTGAGATCTACGAAGTACTACGCCGTCCGTATGATATGTATGTTCGTGCTGTTACGAAGGTAAAACTCCTCGAGGTATCCAGCCATCTCTTCACATTGGATGTTGGTGATAAGCCACGCCGCAGTGCGCTCATTGTACAGAGAAATCTCATGAAGATTTTTGCAGAAAAAGCATATGGGATGCACACAAAGCTCAAAATCCTTGCGAGCGGAACGTTGCGTGAAAAAATTGTTCGCTACCTATTCCCACATGTTGATCAAACTGGACATGTTACTCTCACAGTCAGCCGTGAGTTCATTGCTGCCTATCTGGCCGTCAGCCGCCCATCCCTCTCACGCGAGATCAGTGCCATGCAGCGTGAGGGAATCATGGAAACGACAGGACGCAGCATTCGTATCCTCGATATGGATCTTTTTGAATCATATCTGTAAAATCAAAACCACCAGTTAATGACCTTTCCCCCAAAAAGTTAGACTTAAGAGAACTAACTTTTTGGGGGAAAGGTCATTCAGCCGCGCCATCTTGCCGCATCTTTTTGCCCGCACTGCGCCCACGAGCCTCCACACAGCTCTTGCTGTGCGTCCAGTTTGCCTCTCCTCAATCGGACGAGAAATCTGCGCCAATCGGAGTGTCTATTTTATTAGCGATGCCCTAATCGCTCAATTGCCTCCACAGGACAGCTCTCATAACATAGACCGCAGTGCAGACAATGCGCCGCACCGATGACATAGGGAGCCCAGTCCTCGATGCACTGCTGCGGGCAAAGACTCGCACACGTGCCGCAGCCAATGCAGGCCTCCGTGATGAAAAAGCCTTTTTCCGTGACAGGAGCTTTGCCAAGCGCAAGACTCTCGCGGCAGATGGGACTTTGCCCGAGGTCAAAAAACTCAATACTCCCCTCCGCAATAACAAACGCCTCGAGGATATAACGCGTATCCCCCGGATAGACCTCATTCATCGACGGATTCTCTTCAAAAACACGGTCAATCATCGCGCGCTGCTCCGTCTCCGTAAGCCGCTCGGCACGCCCCATGAGGCGTACCGTCTGCCACTTGTCATTCAGTCCCGTTACAGCAACGGCAGGATTCGCCAGAAGCTCCGCATAGAACTCTTTGCCGCGCGCCGTGCAAAAGAAGAGACGCCCCTCCTCCACCAACATCACATCAATGATCCGCACTGCGGGCAGACCGTTTCTGTCAATCGTTGCAAAGGCGCAGTCCCGTATACCGCGCAGCAATTCCAGACATTCCTGATGCTCCATATAATACCAGCCTCTCCTTTATGCCGAAGATAACGGTCGTTGTTTCTATCATGCCGAACTCTTGACCGAATAGAACGAGGCTGTTGCATGACCCTAAACGTACAGCAACCTCGTTATCGTAAAAAACAGCAGAACATGACCCCGTCCATGCCCTGCTGTTTAAGGAAGAACTGATAAGTTCATCACTGCTATCTTGACGCATCTTTTTTACCCGCACTTCGTCGGCAAATCCTCTGCATAACTCTGGCTACGCATCCGGTTTTTCTCCTTGACAGAACAAAAAATCTACACCAATCTGATGGACTTCATTTTATCAGTTATTCCTTAGCATCTTCCTTTTATGGAAATGATTTTCCCATTGGCAATCCTGAATTCGAGAACGATGCGTCCGCGCGCCCAATATGCCTTCGTTGTGACATTCCCCTCCTGCCGCGTAAAATAAGTTTCTCCATATTTTTCAAGTACGGATTCCGGCATTCCGACCCGGATGCCCGACGGGGTTCCGATTCCATTGTTGGCAGTTGTTTCCAACCAGTACATATATTTTCCACTAGCAAAGAGAACTCTGAACGTATCGTTATAGTTATAGATAACACTGTCATTCCCCGTTTCATATCTGGTTGGCTCACCATACACCGATTTCAGATACTCAGGGCTTGCGCCTAGAGGTATCCCACCAAGAGCAACCTCAGATGGCGAAATCTCTGCAGCGGCAAATGTACTAAAGGAAAAGATAGCGAAAAATGCGATCATAGATAGTATTTTTTTCATAATTGAACATCCCCTATCTTCAAAACATAAAACAATGCTCTTTCAAAGTATACTCCAACAGAACTACTCCTGCGCGAGCTTGTGGATGATCGGTTCGGGCAGCTCTGCTGCCTTTGCGTCCACAGTGAGCTCTGTATCGATACGAAGCAGGTTCATCGCCACACGAATGACGCCCTGCTTATGTCCGCGGAACTCACCTTCACTGATGCCTCCTCCAGCTTGCCCGCTTCTTTGCCTTTCTCCCACGCCGCCCGCAAATCTGCTTCGTAATTGGTACACATGACCTCCACACGCTGTTCGCTCATTGACCGGACAAACTCCCCGACACTTGCCTCACTCATCATAAACATTCATTCTTTCTGCTCGTCATTTTTTTATTATAAAAAATTCTTCTACATTGGTCAAATAAAAATGCAGCCATTCCGGAAAATCCCCTTGAAACCGATAGCACTGAACAATTTCAGTTCCTTGACGAAGTGTGTATATGGAGCACATACACTTCACTCAGGGAATCTGTATCAGATCTTCACCTATGTCACAAGAACAAGGAAGTCGAACTTACGGATCAGCCGCATAAGATCGCTGGGATGCTCCTCTATGCCAAAACAAATAAGGAGATTACACCAAACAGGGAAGGAAACAAAATCGCTGTGTGGACACTCGACCTCAATCAAGATTTTTCCAAAATCAAGAGACAGCTTGATTGTATTGTAACGGATTACCTTGAATTTGAAATGGCGGCAATGTGATTATGACTCTGATTGGGAGATATGACTTATTGTATTACAAGGGAAATTGCACATAAATGAACGAGCTCTCCGATGGGACACGCTGCATTTCAAATGTGGTTTTTCCCAAGATGGATACCTCTTGAAAATTTTTGAGACGAATAGGAATACAGCTATTCTGCAAAGAATAGTTCACTTCATGATGTTATGAAGTCGATGGATGGAGGGCTATACATTGAAGATTGAGCACATCGCAATGTACGTGAATGATTTGGAGGCAGCCAAGGTGTTCTTCGTAAAATATCTGAACGGAACTGCCAACGATGGCTATTACAACAAAAGTACGGATTTTCGCTCTTATTTCATTTCTTTTGACGATGGGGCAAGATTGGAAATTATGAAGAAGCCCGAAATGGCAGATGACAAGAAAAGCCTCGCCAGAACAGGCTTTATCCATGTTGCTTTCAGCGTTGGCAATAAAGAAGCAGTCGATTCCCTTACTGCTCGTATGAAAGCCGACGGCTACGAGGTCATCAGCGGTCCCCGTACCACGGGAGACGGATATTACGAGAGCTGCGTCATCGGCATTGAAGGAAATCAAATCGAGATAACAGTATAAGACAAGAAACGATGTTGTATTTACGTATTTATTTAGTAGGAGGATAAATTGAATCTAGCAAAATTTTTTCAAACACATCTAACATTGCGTTTGAATCAAAAGATATAAGAAACAGTAAAATAAAAGATTTTCTCGGTTATATTCATGGAAATATCAATGATAAGGATATACAAGATATTTTAGAGTTTATAAACTCGGGGAGATATACTGTCTGCTGGCTCTATATTGTAGTTTTTTCGTCCTTTCAATATCTGATCCATCATGAGATTTGGAATGAAGCTTTGGCAAAGATATATCATGAATATCTGGTAGAGTTAGGATGGGATTATGAACTTGAGATTGTTGGGAAAATCCTTTCTACAGGTGATATAGAAAGTGTTTGAGAGTTTTGGTTTGATATGAAGTAAGTTATTATATCCTTCAAAAGGAATAAAAGAACTCTAATACAAGGAACATAAAATGGAATTTCTTTGGAAACAAATTTATATACAAAATATAGGCTTTTGGGTGTATACATTTTGTGCTATTAATCTTATTGGCGCAACAATATGGACATACTTAAAAAGAAGATCTATGTGGTCTTCTGTTCTTAAACATGCATTTCTGAAATTTTCTTGTTTAGGCTTTTTCCCTTTTCTAATTTTAGGGTGGGTTGCAATGTTAACCTCCTATCACGGTGATATATTCGCAGTAGCTATACTATATTTTATAGGCTTTACTTCTATCTTGCATCGCCAATATGCACTTACATTTCTACAAGAAATCCCTAAAATTCATGAATACCCTAATCAAAAAATACAATTAAAATTCATGTATGAGATAACAAAACATACTATTTATTATTATTTAGTTACAGGATATTTTTTTCTATGGGAACCATTCTCTTATATTATATTCTAATTGATTAACCACTATTTTAAAACCAAAACCACTCACATATCGCTTATGCAATAGAGATTTTTCCTAAAGGACAGCATCACGGCAAACAGCACCGCAAAGAAATTTGCCCATCAGGATGTCCTGCATACGACGGCAGGCATTGCGGTCAAGGGAGACGATGGCGTTCTTCTCGTGCAGGCCGGAAACAGCATCAACCTTGCGGGCGCTGCTCTTTCGGCACTTGGCAAAAATGGCAGTGTGCTCCTTTCCGCAGGAAAAAACATTTCTCTCGGTACCATAAAACTCCAAAGCGAGAAGGATATGACCGCAAGCGAGGAGAACTATCTACGTACAAAAAGAGGCACTGAACTTACGACACAGATTCGTGCGAATGGGAACATCTCCATCACCGCAGGACATGACCTGACGATGCGGGCGGCAGACATTTTAAGCAAAAACGGCAATACGTCCCTTTTCGCCGGAAATGACATCAATCTCACCGCAGGACGAGAAACTGCCGAAGATCACTACGGCATCCGGTACAAAGAGCGCGGTCTTTTCTCCGGTAAAACAACTGCCATCCGTATAGATACAGCATCAGATATCGCGCGTTCAACGAATATCACGGGGCGAAATGTCAGCATCACAGCAAAAAGAGATGCTTCCTTTACGGCGGCAAATATTGCGGCCGATCATGATGTCAGCATCTTCGCCAGACGGAATATCAAAGCGGCGGCAGCAGAAAACGCTCACTTTGCAGAGACCTACAAAGCGGTCAAGAAATCCGGTGTTTTCTCTGCGGGCGGTCTTGGCTTTACCATTGGAAAACAAGAGACAAAGACCACACACGGCGGCGATGCCCTCACCCAAAAGGGGACGAGCCTTGCAGCACTTGCCGGAAATGTCGCCCTTTCTGCAGGAGAGAGGGTACATCTTACCTCTGCCAATGTGCAGGCAGGAAAAGAAGCGACTGTCTCGGCCAAGGAGATCCGCATCGACGGCAAGGACAACATCTACCGTGAGCGTATCGTGCAGGAGAGCAAGACAACAGGGCTCACGGTCAGCTTCGGTCATGGACTCATCGACCTCGGACAGCAGCTCTATGCCCCCATGAAACGCATGGGCCAGGTGCAGGATGACCGCCTAAAGGCTGCCTATGCATTGCAGACGGGACGGCTGATGCACGATACATTCAAAGAGAACCCGCTGACAGGAAAAACCTTCTCCATGAATGTCAGCCTCGGCACAAGCAAATCTAACAGCCACATGGATAACACGACAAAAGAATATGCGGGAAGCAAAATCGCAGCCGGTACAAAGGCAGCCCTTACCGCCACAGCACATGACCTTACCGTCAAAGGCTCAGCCGTTACAGGCAGTGACATATCTCTTACTGCCAAGGGCAGCGTGCGTCTTGCAGCAGGTGAGAATACAAGCGTTACAACAACCGAGAACAAATTCAGCTCCGCAAGTATCGGGGCATCCTTTACCCCACAGGGACTCTCGAACATCAGCGTCAGTGCAGGCAAAGGCAACGGCAACAGCAAAGAGTCCGTTACTTCCTACGCCCCTACTCTCGTTTCCGCAGCAAACAACCTCAGCCTCATCTCGGGCAAGGATATGGACATCATCGGGAGCAGGGCGCAGGGAGATAAAATCACCGCAAAGGTCGGCGGGCATCTGAATATTGAAACCTTGCAGGAGAAGGAAACCTATGAGGAGCAAAATAAATCGACGGGGCTTGGATTCTCTTTTGGCGTCCATCCCGCGACCAAACACCTCACCAAACCAACCACCCACGGAGACTGGAACAAAGGCAGCATCGACGCCCACTACCGCAGTGCAAGAGAGCAGTCCGGATTCTTTGCAGGAAACAGTGGCTTTGACATTTACGTCAAAAAGAACACGGAGCTGATCGGCGGCATTATCGGGAGTGAAGCAGCCGCAGACAAGAACAAACTCTCCACAGGGACGTTCTCCTTCAGCGACCGCAAGAATGAAACGGACTACCGTGCAAAGAGTGTCGGTGCATCCTACCGCAAATACGGCGACTATGAGCGTATGCGTGAGAAAGACAAAAACAGCGTCTACAACACCATCGGTCTTGCGCCGAATATCTCCATGCCCGCAAAGGGCGATGCGGTCAGCACAACAAAAGCTGCCGTTGCCGCAGGAACCATCGACATCCGTGAAAATCCCACACAGAACATCTCTGCCCTCAGTCGTGATACGAATCATGCACTAAACGAGCTCGGACGTATCTTTGACAAGCAGAAGATGGAAGAACGGCAGGAGCTTGCAAAAGTGTTCGGTGAGGAAGCCTATCGCCTTGCCCACAACATGAAGGACGACGGGAGCGGACGAAAGATTGCCGTGCATGCCGTCATTGGCGGCATCATGAGCAAGATTACGGGAGCAGGCTTTGCTTCCGGTGCTGCGGGTGCAGGACTCAACGAAGCACTCATTAACGCCATCAAGGGACAAGACCCCGGCACGGCACAGATCGTCAGTGCCATCATGGGCGCTGCTGCTGCCAAGGCTGTTGGTGGGAATGCCCAAGCAGGAGCGAGTGCTGCGGCGAGTGGGACAAAGTGGAACTTTTTCGGTTTTGCTTACCGCCCAGATAAAATAGACAGTGTCACCGTAGATGGCAAACATACCATTGTTGAAATGGTCAAAGAATCCTTGGTAAAAGAAGACGGAAGCACCCTATCTGAGACAGAAGCAATTCAGCTGCTAACGGACTTAGATCATTTCATGATGGAACAGGAGCCAGAAAAAGCAAAATCAAATACAATTCTCGTAGAGAAGTTTTCAAATATCGTACGTGTTGCCGATCGGCTGCATTCTCTAGGATATACAGAAGAAAGCGTGAACCGCTTCTTAAATCGGTATACAGGCGACATAAATATAACGGCTAATGGGCTCTCTTATTTTGACATCGGAGATAATAGCGGCTTTGTCGGTTCTGAATATATAGGGAAAGATTTTCAATTCCCGAACTATATTTATGATCGAAGTAGTGTGCAAAGCAAGAAACACAATGGCATCTACGGTTGGAAATACATAGATAATCTTCGTGTTGGAATTAACGAAGATGGCAATATCTTTTTGGACGATCAATATAAACCTGTTATTTGGGAGGAGGATGCAGCAGAGCACCCATTCGCGACAAAATCACTAAAAGATAAAATAGATTTTGTTGTCTCGTTTCCAAAGTTAATAAAAAACAAAGAAAAAGAAGATATTTCAAAAGAGGTAGAATTTCATCTTAAGCATGATCCAGATCCTACAGATTTTTTGGGATCTGGAAGAGTTGTTAAAGCTGCTCAAGCAGTAAAGCCACTCGCAGAGCCTCTCACGAAGGAGTTGAGCAAAGTTGCATCTGATAGAGTTATAAACGAACTAAAGGCATTTCGGTCTAAAGTTTGGACAGTCGGAAACCAAAAAATTCTACTGGACAAATCTGGCATGAAACACATTTTAGAGCGTCATCACCCTGCGTTCTGGGCTGGAAAAACAAAACCAACACAGACATTCCTCTCACCTAAAACCTCTGTAAAAGATATCGAATACACTATTCAAGAGGTCATATTTCAAAATCGAGATGTGCTCTCAAATATTTCCTCGCTCTCAAAAAAACAGATCGAAGGAGTTATTGATGGTGTAAAGTATGTTGTTGGATTTACAAGAGGAAGAATTGGGCAGTTTTATATTAAGGAGTAGGAGGACTATTTTGTTTACATGTAGATCTTTAATACTTGATCCCAGATATGATATCCCAGATGTTGACCTTATTAAGCCATCATGGTACATTGAAATAACTGATGTAGAAGGTATCAAAAAGATATCTAAATACATCGATGATCGAAATTATATAGAAGGAGTAATTCTATTAGCTTATAATAATGAAAATATTTTTACTTATCGTGATTGGGACGATGTTAATTATTGGTGGATGTATATCACGTTAGCAATTCAGATGGTTTTGGACGAAGGGGAGGGATGGCTATACATGCCAGATCAACCTACAAAGATTACGTTTAAAGAGCGCGATAACGATCTCATAGAGATGTACACTGAGTGGAATGATAAAACATACATACTGCCAGAAAAAGAGCTGCTGACAACCTTGCTCGAAGGTTCTATTCAATTTTTTGAGGCAATCGATGAACCACTGGAGCTTCATGGAGAGTATAATGATGAAATCCAATTCTCAAAGGATCTGTTGCTTAGAGTAGAAAATAAGTTCAAGAAACTATCTGTCTCTAAGGAAACGCTGATAAAACACGGATAACAAGGCTCACGTTATCCACAGGCATGAAATCTACAGTTTCTCATGCAAAAAGTGCAAAATCATGCCCCTATTTCTCCCTTTTCTTCCCGAATCTCCC
>ERZ773083.288-NODE-288-length-44104-cov-9.749711_pt1 | contig 44104 bp, 40 predicted proteins | sample MGYA00511465_ERZ773083 | MGnify/ENA primary metagenome ERZ773083 (study PRJEB29015, sample SAMEA2738001) | human oral metagenome | biome: human oral; feature: human-associated habitat; material: dental | place: China | collected 2060 ... | reverse complement strand
TTAAGAGAAAGCCTATACTCTTCCAGCATTTCCTTTAATGCCAGTAGCTCCTGCCTGAATTGCTCCAGGTATGCCTCAAAGATTTCTCTGTTAATAAGGACTACTCCGTCAAATCGATAGATTGCTCCTACTTCATCTGCAAGCTTTAGTAACTTTCGATGCTGAAGGCTGTAAACAATCTCGCATTCTCTCCAGGTCAGGAACTGTTTCTTTAGCCGGTTCGATGCAGCCTTGATCTCGGTTCTGCGCTCTAGGTCATAATATTCATCTGACATCTGCTCTTCGCCTATTTTGATTTTACTCATTGCTGTTCTCCTTTACGTTAGATTTGTGATATCTGTTGCCATGGATTCAAAACAAACAAAAAAGAGGCACCTTCCTAGAATTTCTTCTAAGAAAGTGCCTCTTGGCATTCATGAAATATTCGTTATGTAACTTATCTGGACTTATCCGTTTTCATCTAAAAATGCGGATTCGTTACAATTTCGTTGTAATTCCTGTCCAAGACTTTATCTATGTCTGCAACTTGTTACACAAATCAAGTACGTTTTAGTACAGCTTAGCACTTGCAGGGATGTGGTTATCAACCATGAGAAGGTGAAGTTCTTCCTCATCGCTGTCCTTCTTATTGTTTACTGCAGAAAGCAGCATACCACAGGACTCAATACCCATCATTGCTCTAGGTGGAAGGTTTGTGATTGCGATCAGAGTCTTTCCAACCAGTTCTTCAGGCTCATAATAAGCGTGAATACCAGAAAGGATAGTTCTGTCTGTGCCTGTTCCATCATCCAGTGTGAACTGAAGAAGCTTCTTGGACTTTGCAACAGCCTCACAAGCCTTAACCTTAACTGCTCTGAAATCACTCTTGCTGAAAGTATCGAAATCTACTGCATCCTCAAAGAGAGGCTCTACAGTTACATTGCTGAAATCGATCTTGTTGTTAGGAGTGAAGAAGCCGTTATTGTCATTTGCCTGTTCTTCGCCATGTACTTTAGTGTTATCCTTACGATCGCTCTTGAGTGTCGGGAACTAATCTTTAAATGTTTGAGCCAGTATCCGATAGGAATAAATAAGAGCAAATTTAATATAGTTTGAGAAAGATTTGTTGTTTCAAAGTTAAATAGTTCGAAAATGTTTAAGTTGATGTTGTTATCCTGATAGACTCTGAAAAACAGCAATAAAATCATCACAAGAAAATAAATTATCCAAAGTAGTCGTAATACAAATGTTGGAATACGATGAGATGGATTCAATAATAAATAGCTGCCGCCATAAAATATGAGTGTTTGACCAAATAAAATCAAAAGATATAAAGGGGCCTGGATTGTAAATAGTCCTTGGAAGTGAGAATTTAAAAATTCACTAGTACCATAATAGAAAATTAGGAAACTAATGATACAGGTTAAAATAACATGTAGAACACGGAGTAGTCTTCTCATATTGATACTCATATTATAATGTATTTAATAGAGACAAAATGTTAGAAAATATTACATTTATATGTTGCACTTTCTAACACATGAGGCCTATAATAATCTGACAGATTTGGGAGGAGACCAACTATGAAAAATATTAACCAGAGGATTAAGCAGTATAGAAAGCAACTAAATCTATCCCAGGAGTATGTATCAAATTATTTGAATATGAATAGAGCGACATACACTCAAATGGAGAACGGCAATAGAAAAATAACGGCGGATGATTTATCAAAACTCAGCCAGCTTTTTGGCGTATCTGCAGACAATTTATTAAATGAAAATATGGTATGTGAGCCAACAATAATGTTCGCGCGTAGTTTTGATAATCTTGACAAAGATGATCAAGCAGAAATTATGAACCTAATACGGTTTAAAGAGCAAATGAAAGTACAGAGGAAGAAATGATTGACTATTTATCTTTTGAAGGGAAGAAATATAGGAACCCAGAAAAAATGGCAGCTAATTTCCTAGCTGTGTATTTTAAGGAGGGTCAGATAACTTATCCTATTAATCCATTCCAAATGCTGAAGGATATGAATGTTCTTTTTTCATTTCGTAATTTCAAAAATTTAGAAGGGCTATATATACCGCCTGAAAATAAGATGGATTTGCCGGTAGTAGGTATTAATATCAATCGACCTATAACAAGGCAAAGATTTACGGCAGCCCACGAATTATGTCATCACCTTAGGGACAAAGATAAGCAGGTAGTATGTCCAATTGGGAAAAAAGATAGTATAGAATATTTTGCAGATTCTTTTGCGTCTGCGATTTTAATGCCATATGCAGAACTTAAACGTAAAATTGACGAATATGCAGATGAAACAGGGAAGGTGGATTTTGACGGTGTACTGTATATTGCGAATTACTTTGGTGTAAGTTTTGAGGCCTGTGTATATAGGATTGCATATACAATGCAAAAACTTAAAGACTATGTAGAACGGACGGAACTAAAAAAACGGATAAAATCATTTTCCCCAAATATGAGAAGAAAGAAATTGGGTTTAACATATGCAAATTTATATTGTGACTTAATTGATAGCTTTGAAGAGGAAATGCAATTTATCCCTGATGATCATGCCCGACTAATATTTATGAATCAATATATTTATAATGATAGCCGAATGGAAGGATTAAACGTCACACTAGAGCAAGCATCAGAAATAGTAACGGATTTAAGAATGAATATGCAAAACAGTAGATACTGCTCAGAAGAAAATGAAGTTTATATGTCTATAGCTGGACATTATTTAATGTATCAACATATATTAGAAACGCCAGTAAAAACTGATGTATCTATATACAATATTGTGGATTTAAATAAATATTTATATCAGTATTATCCGTTCCCAGAATTTGGTGGGAAAATACGAGATGAGAATCCGGTTATAAAAGGTGCAAAATTTGAAGTGGTTGATTTTAGGTATATTGGTAAGGAATTAGATAAACTAGAAATAGAGATTCAAAATATATAAGAAAAAAGATAAAATTAAAATCAGTGAATATATTAAACATGTAGTTAGAATGCATCATATGATAACAAAGATTCATCCTTTTTCGGATGGGAATGGGAGAACTACAAGAGCGTTTATGAATGTTCAATTAGTAAGAAAGGGTTTGTCACCTTTGTATATAAAGGTTAAAGAGAAAAAAGAATATCTCGATGCGTTAGAGATTGCGGATACTAAAAATAACTACGATAGTCTATATGAAGTGATTATTAAAATAATGTTGCGCTGTAATTCTGAAATTAGTCAATCATCGTGATGAAGAGAATTAACAGAAAGTAAAACACATTGTGATTTTCGCATGAAACAGGTGGTTGGCTCGTTGCGAGTTTGCGAATTATGTGCTATTGTAATCAAGACTTTGAAGGAGTTTTTCGTAATGGCAAAAGAGGCAAGAAAAATTATTCTTGCGTGTGAAGAATGTCTTGCACGCAACTATACAACAAACGGTTCGAAAAACAGCACAAAGAGATTGGAGCTCAAGAAGTTCTGCCCTAAATGTGGTAAGATGACGCTCCATAAAGAAACAAAATAGAAAGTAGGCAAGGCGATGTCTGAAGAGATGAAGGATAAAAAGGTTGCGAAGTCTGAAAAGCAACAGGCTAAAGAAGCTAAGAAGTTAGCCAAGAAGAATAAACCGGCAAAAGACCATTGGTTTACCATCAGCGGTATTACAAAAGAAGCAAAGCGTGTTCGTTGGCCACATTGGACTAACCAAGGCAGCGAAGAAGGAACATTACAAAATACTGGTGAAGTATTGGTGTTCACAATATTCTTTGCATTATTCTTTGTGTTGTGTGATTTAGGTGTTGCATATCTAATGAAAGTTTTCGGGATTGGAGCGTAACAATATATGACAACAAACGAAAAAGCAGTAATTTCTGCAATTGATGATGAGCATGAAACTAGGTGGTATGTTGTAAATACATACGCTGGTCACGAAAATAGGGTTAAGGAAAATCTTGAGAAGCGCGTTGAAACAATGGGCATTCAAGATTCCTTATTCCGTATTGTAGTAGCAGAAGAAACAGAGACAGTTATTGGTAAAGATGGAAAACCAAAGGATGTTAAGACAAATGTATTCCCAGGTTATCTCTTCGTTGAAATGAAGATGACAGATGAAGCTTGGTATGTTGTACGTAATACTCCAGGTGTTACAGGATTTATCGGTTCCTCTGGTGGTGGTGCGAAGCCATTCCCGGTTGCACCAGATGAAATGGAAGCTATCTTACGTCGTATTGGTCAAAGTGATAAGAAGATTTCAATTGATTTCGAGATTGGTGATACAGTGAAGATTCTTGCTGGTCCATTCAGTGGAATGGAAGGAAGAGTTGCGTCATTGAATGATCAAACCCAGACAGCTAACGTATTGATTATGTTGTTCGGTCGTGAGACGCCAACAGATATCAACTATGGTGATTTAGAAAAAGTAGAATTGTTCTAGGAGGTTCAGATGACAGTAGAATTGACAAAAATCCTAACAAATTATGCAATTTTCGCGGTAATTTGGTATGTCCTACAGACCTTCGGATATTTAAAAGTCTTACGTAAGACGTCTGTGAATAAGATGCTTGCATTTATTCCTGTACTACGTGAACTTGTGATGTTCAAATTAGTTTGGAAATCTAAGTTTGCTGGAATCATCTGGTTTGTATGTGTAATCGGTGGTCTAGCATTATTCTTGGTTGCTGCAAACACAGGATTACAGATTATTGGATGGCTCGGTCTTGTGATGATGATTGCGTCCATCGTAATTCATATCAAGAGATCGGGTAAGCAATCAAAGGCATTCAACTTAAGTGGTGGCATTACAACATTGTTGATTTTCGCTAACCCAATCGGAAATATCGTAATCGGTATGGGACAAGCTGAATATAAAGGTGCGAAATAGGAGTGTAGGAAACTACACTTTTTCCTTTTTGGGGATATGTAATGAAGAAACAGAAGATCAGTTTAAAGTTTTTAAAGAAATATCAAAAAGAAAGTATCCTTGCACCTTTATTTAAATTATTAGAGGCGCTGATGGATTTGACAGTACCATTAGTCGTTGCTCAAATCATTAGAAATGGAATTGGGCAAAATGATATGAGTTATGTCTTAAAGATGTTTGGGCTTTTATTATTGCTCGCAGTGTTGGGAATGGCATTTTCCTTCACAGCGCAATGGTATGCGGCCAAAGCAAGTACTGGTTATGCGACAGACTTAAGACAAGAATTATTCGATAACATTCAGGATTTAACATATGCAGAGTTAGATCAACTTGGAACAGATACTTTAATCACTCGTATGACAAGTGATGTATTGCAGGTACAGACAGGCTTGAATCTAGCTTTACGTCTATTACTAAGAAGCCCGTTTATTGTCTTTGGGGCGATGATTGTCGCATTTACAGTTGATGTAACATCTGCACTTATCTTTGTGGTAACGATACCAGTCCTTGCGGTCGTTGTGTTCACGATCATGTGGATCAGTATTCCACTGTATAAAAAAGTACAGAGTGCATTGGATAAATTACTAGGAACATTGCGTGAAAACTTATTGGGCGTTAGAGTCATTCGTGCATTCCGAAAGGAAGATGCTGAGGTGCAACAGTTTAATCAAGAGAATGATACTTTAACACAATATAACGAACATGTAGGTCGCTTATCAGCGTTAATGAATCCATTAACGTATATTTTAATTAATGTAGCAATCATCACATTAATTTATGTAGGTGCGATACGTGTTGATGGTGGAAACATTGCACAGGCGGATATTGTTGCATTATACAACTTGATGGCACTGATTATTGTAGAGCTAATTAAACTATCATCTCTCATTATCACAATCAATAAATCACTTGCGTGTCTAGAACGTATTGAAGCAGTTCTTATGGTAAAGCGTCAGATGGTCTACCAGATGGAACCTGTAAAAGAAGATGAAAGTGCTCCAGCAGTTGTCTTTGACCAAGTTTCCTTCGCCTATCCACAAGCTGGTGCAGATGCGATATCTAATATTAGCTTTGTGGCAAATCGTGGAGAGACAATTGGTATTATTGGTGGGACAGGTTGTGGTAAATCAACCATTGCGCAACTAATACCTCGTTACTATGATGTACAAAGTGGAAAAATATGCGTGAATGGTGTAGATGTAAAAGACTATCCACAAGGAGAACTTGTATCGAAAGTGGGGATGATTCCTCAGAAGGCAGTTCTATTTGAAGGGACAATTCGAGAGAATATGCAGTGGGGTAAAGAGGATGCGACAGATGAAGAAATCTGGCATGCATTAGAAATTGCGCAGGCTGCAGATGTAGTAAGAAGTAAGAATGGATTAGATGCGATGATTGAACAGAATGGTCGTAATTTATCTGGTGGTCAGAAACAACGTCTTACAATTGCTCGCGCATTATTAAAGAATCCCGAAATATTAATCATGGATGATTCCGCTAGCGCATTGGACTTTGCGACAGATTTAAAGTTGCGTCGTGCGATTCATAATTTAGGAAATCAAATGACAGTCTTTATCGTTTCACAGCGTGCATCTACGGTGCGTGCTGCTAATCAGATATTAGTATTAGATGATGGTAGCCTAGTTGGAAAAGGAACGCATGATGAACTGATGGAGAATTGTAAGGTATATCAGGAAATCTATTACTCTCAATTTCCAGAAGAAAAACCAAAGGAGGTTATGGCATGAAAAAGAACACATCATTCCAAACCTTAGGGAAAGTCTTAAAGTTTATTGGAAAGTATAAAGTATTGCTTGTATTTAGTGTTACGTTATCTATTGTTGCGGCGATATTACAGTTGTATGTACCTATCTTGTTTGGCGATGCGATCGATACAGTCATCAAACAAGGAGAGATACATTATTCACAGCTTATTTCAACGTTAATCAATATTGGAATCTGTATTACGATTGCATCAATTAGTCTTTGGGTGATGAATCTAATTAACAATCGTCTAACATATCAGACTGTTAAAGAGATTCGTGCAAAAGCGATGCGACATATTCAACATATTCCCCTATCTTATTTAGATTTACATAGTACAGGAGACATCGTTCAGAGTGTCATTGCGGATGTTGATCAGCTATCTGATGGTTTGTTGTTGGGGTTTACGCAGCTATTTACAGGTATAATAACAATTATTGCGACGTTAGTATTTATGCTTTCGAAGAATGTGCTAATTACCTGTTGTGTGATTGTGTTAACACCGGTTAGTTTCCTTGTGGCAAGATTTATCTCAACACGTTCGTATCGTTTGTTTCAAAAACAGACAAGTACACGTGGAAAACAGACCGCATTGATTAATGAGATGATTGGTAGTGAAAAGATTGTAAAGGCGTTTGGGTATGAGAAACGCGCATCTAAGCGATTTAAAAAGATGAATGAGGAACTACAAGAATATACGCAAAGCGCATTGTTTATTAGTTCCCTAACAAATCCATCTACACGTGCAGTAAACAATGTGATTTATGCGATTGTGGCGGTACTTGGCTCTTACAGTATTATGAAGGGCAACTTAACAGTTGGTGGATTGACAGTATTACTATCTTATGCCAACCAATATATGAAGCCGTTCAATGATATTAGTTCTGTGGTGACTGAATTACAGAATGCGATGGCGTGTGCTGATCGTATCTTTACATTGATAGAGGCTCCGGCTGAAAGTGAAGATCCAAAATTAGATTTGGTTGAAAAGGCTGGTGCAATTGATATTCAAAATATCTTCTTCTCATATCTACCAGACCAAAAGTTGATTGAGAATTTTAACTTTAGCGCAAAAGCTGGTACGACTACGGCTATTGTCGGACCGACGGGTTGTGGCAAGACAACATTTATCAACTTGCTAATGCGATTTTATGATGCAAATCAAGGCACAATTATGATTGATGGACAGAATATCTATGATGTAAGTCGTAAATCAATTCGCAAGAACTTCGGTATGGTTTTACAGGATACATGGCTAAAGAACGCAAGTATTCGTGATAATATCGCCTTTGGTGTGAATACTGCTAGCGATGAAGAGATCATCGAAGCCGCAAAGGAAGCACATAGTTGGGAGTTTATCCGTCGTATGCCGGAAGGATTAGATACGGTTGTAACAGATGATAGCTTAAGCCAAGGTCAAAAGCAGTTACTCTGTATCACCAGAGTATTATTGAGTAAGCCAAATATGTTAATTCTCGATGAAGCAACCTCCTCTATCGATACACGCACAGAACTTGAAATTCAAGCAGCTTTTAACAATCTTATGAAGGGACGTACCAGTTTTGTGGTAGCACATCGTTTATCAACGATTCGTAATGCGGATCAAATCATTGTCATGAATGCCGGACGGATTATTGAGCAAGGTAATCATGAAACGCTCATGGCTAAAAATGGTTTCTATTGTCAGCTATATAACTCACAATTTGCAACAACACAAGGGCAATGATAGGTTTGTATTTTGGTATATAAAGTTAAATTCCACTTCAAAAGGATAAAAAGCAAAGTGGAAATAAGTCATTTAGAAATAGTGTCATCAAGAAGGAAACTTCAAGCTGGCGCTATTTTTAAATGATATGGCATAAAATTTTGCTATTTTAAGATTATGCAGTATAATTTGTTATACAAATCATACAAAATATACTCAGGAGAACAGCATGGCGAAAACACCAAAAGGGAAATATGCTTGGACAGCTACAGTTGGGGAAAAAGGTCAGATAGTAATACCAAAACAGGCACGAGAAGTATTTCATATCAAACCGGGCGATACAATTCTGCTTCTTGGCGATGAAAAAAGAGGTATTGCTATACCGCCAAAGGGGGCATTCGCGCATTTGATGGAAGTAGCTTTTGAAGCGAAGGAGGATGAATGATATGGGATATGTTCTAGAAGTAAATGGTCTCACAAAAATTTATCCGTCTTTTGAACTAAAACCTGTTAACTTTCATGTTGAAGCGGGCGAAGTTATGGGATTTATAGGTAGAAACGGTGCAGGTAAAACTACAACACTTAAATCTATTTTAAATCTTGTCCATCCTCGTGCTGGTAGTGTTCGTATTCTTGGAATGGACTATATGGACAATGAAGATAAAATAAAACAGCAGATCGGTTATGCTGTAGGTGGAATCAATTATTTATAAAAGGGCGAAGTTAAAGGATATTGTAGCCATTACTCGTATTTTTTATGAAAATTGGGATAATGAGGCGTATCGTCATTACCTTACCGCATTTAAACTTGACGAAAATAAGAAGATTATGGAACTTTCTGAGGGCATGAAGGTAAAGTTCTACCTCACCTTGGCACTTTCTCATCATGCAAAGCTTTTAATCTTGGATGAGCCGACGAGTGGACTTGACCCAGTATCTAGAGATGAGATGAATGAGATTTTCCGAAAACTTGCTAAAAAAGATGTAGCAATTCTATTTTCTACCCATATCACTAGTGACTTGGAAAAATGTGCGGATACTATTAGCTATATCAAGAATGGAGAATTACTGTTATCTACAAAGAAAGAAGATTTTATCCGTCATTACACCAAGGAAATGGGTGGTACACCGACACTTGAAGATATTATGGTGCATATCGAAAGAGAAGAGGTAAATCTGTGATGAAAAGACTTTTTTATAAGGAAATGAAGCTGTCAGCGAATCCTTTGACTTATTTGTTTATTGCTTTTTCGGCTATGACAATGATTCCAAATTATCCTATTCTTGTGGGTTCCTTTTTTATCTGTCTTGGCATTTTTCATACCTACCAGCAGATTCGGGAATATGATGATGTTACGTACACGGTTATGTTGCCGGTTAAGAAACGGGACATAGTTACAGCGAAATATTTATTTGTTTTGTTTATTGAACTTACGGCTTTTATCTTATGTACATTATTAACAATTATCAGAATGAAAATTTTAGGGACTGCTGTTCCTTATGCTACAAATCAATTGATGAACGCAAATATGGCGTATCTTGGATATACAATGATTGTATTTGCAGTATTTAACAGCATTTTTCTTGCAGGTTTCTTTAAAACAACTTATAAGATTGGGAAACCTTTTTTCATATTCTGTGTAGTCAGTTTTATTATAATAATCATGGGAGAGATACTACATCATATTCCTGATTTAGAAAGTTTGAACAATCCTTCGAATTTAAGCATGCCGCAGGTTGTTATATTTGCAATCGGTATCGTTGTGTTTATGCTATGTACATGGTTATCATATCAAAAAGCTGTAAAAGATTTTGAAGGTATTGATTTGTGAAGTAGAGTACATTAGTGAATTGTTTTAGTGCTAAATGAGAAGTTGATGGAGGACAATTAAGATGAATGAATTTAATGAATATGTTCGCGCTAGTTTTTCTGAATCCGATGATATTGTCATAAAATCTATGATGGGCGGATACCTTGTGTATTTTAATGGTAAGCTGATAGGTGACATTTGCAATAATGAACTGTTTTTAAAGAGAACGCCGACATCGGACAGATTGCTTGCAGATTCCGAACTGTGCTATCCGTATGAAGGTTCCAAGACCCTGATGCATGTGTTTGATAATTTTGATGATAAGACTCTAATTATGGATCTTCTGGATGGTATGTATGCTGAACTGCCGGAAAAGCAACCTAGGAAAGCCAGATGAGAAAGACAAATACCTGTTTGAAGATATGCAAGTATATATAAATCTAAATTTGCAGAGGTGTTAAGATGGAAAATTGTGTTTATATTATTTCCGGACCACCGGGTGTTGGGAAAAGTAGTGTTAGTGAAGAACTGGCTTATTCTTTTGATAAAAGCGCTGTTATAGAAGGAGACAGCATTTATTTAATGATTAAAAGTGGATTGGTAGCACCATGGGAAGATGATGGCTACTATATGGATTTGTTTTGGGATAATGTTATTAGTATTACCAATAATTTACTTGCTAGAGATATGACAGTAATAATAAACTATGTACTGTTTGAAGAACAAATTAGAAAAATGAAAGAGTTCCTAAAAACGAAACAAGTAAACCTAAAATATTGCGTTTTGCTAGCAGAGGAACAAACGCTTAAAGAACGAGATTTGTCTAGAAAAGAAATAGAAAGAACTGGTGAGTTATCAATTACATCAAGAAATGAGTTTCTATCTAGAAATATGAACAAAAATCATTTACTTTATACGGATCATCTAGGGATTAAAGAAACTGCAAATATAATCAAATCGTCAGAGAACTTCTTCGTTTAAAAAGTATACTATGAATTTTAAAAGGAATAACGTTAAAGGGTGATTATGGGTCAGATGAATTTACTACTCTTTAGCATTTTTGATAATCCATTTACAACAGAGTATACAAAAAGATGTGTATCTTTTTTAAGAAAAAATCGAAAGCCTATACAAAACAACATCTAAGCTCTTAGATGTTGAAGGAACTTGACGGATTTGGGCGAGTGTCCTATTATATAAAAGCACTTTTAGTGCACTCATGCGTGGGAGGATAGCAATGTCCGCTGACCACTGCATGTGGATTCTAATATAAGGAGGAAAACCACATGGCAAAGAAAATTGCAAAAGTAGCTAAGCTACAATTCCCTGCTGGTGGAGCTAAACCAGGACCAGCTCTAGCATCTGCAGGTATCAACATGCCTAAATTCTGTACAGAATTTAATGACAAGACTAAGGACCGTCACGGTGACATCGTTCCTGTAATTATTACAGCTTACGAAGATAAGTCATTTGACTTCGTCATCAAGACAACTCCAGCTGCTATCTTATTAAAGAAGGCTGCTGGTATTAACAAGGCTTCTGGAACACCAAAGACAGTTAAAGCCGGTAAGATTACAATGGCTCAGTTAAGAGAAATTGCTGAGTACAAGATGCCTGACCTCAACGCAAATGACGTTGAAGCAGCAATGAACATCATTGCTGGTACAGCACGTAACATGGGTATCGTAGTAGAAGGCGAGGCTAAGTAACAATGGCAGGAAAGAAGTACAGAGCAGCGTTAGAACAAGTAGACAGCGCTAAAGTTTATGATTACAAGGAAGCGATTGCTTTAGCTAAGAAGATCAGCACAACTAAGTTTGATTCTTCATTAGAAGCTAGCTTCGTATTAAACGTTGATCCACGTCAGGCTGAACAAAACATTCGTGGCGCAATGGTATTACCACACGGTACAGGTAAGACACAGCGTGTATTAGTAATTACACAGGGTGCTAAGGAAGAAGAAGCTAAGGCAGCAGGTGCTGACTTCGTTGGTGGTGTTGATATGATTCAACAGATCCAAGGTGGCTGGTTCGACTTTGACATCATCGTAGCTACTCCTGACATGATGGGTCAGTTAGGTAAGTTAGGTAAGCTCTTAGGTCCTAAGGGATTAATGCCAAACCCTAAGACAGGTACAGTAACAATGGATGTTGCTAAGGCAATTGATGAAATCAAGAAGGGTAAGGTTGAATACCGTGTAGACAAGGATGGAAACATCAACGTATTATTCGGTAAGGTATCTTTCTCTGAAGAAGCTCTTGTTGAAAACTTCAAGGCTTTATATGACCGTATCTTAAAGGCTAGACCTGTAACAGTTAAGGGTACATACCTCAAGGGTGTAACAGTATCCACAACTATGGGTCCTGGTATCAAAGTTACAGTTGAATAAGTAATTTAAAAACTCACAGCGATGTGAGTTTTTTTGTATGTCATGGTTTTAATTAAAATCCTTGCTTAAAGAATTTACGGAATGTGGATACTTCTTCGGTAGATTGTGTTACAGATACACAGTACTTTGCGCGCTCACCAATTCCTGGTTCATAAGTAATTGGTTCAAGTTGGAAGGATGCCGCAGGACTTTCCGCAATACAGTATCCCATAGATGTACGTATTGATGAGCCATTTTCTTTATTAAAGAATACAGGCTGCTCGTATGTGGAAAGAGATGGATCAACATAAATAACAACCACTTCCCCTGTCTTATATCCCACGATAAAGTTGTAATGATGAGTGACCGACGCAATAATGGCGTTGTGATAATTTTCGGAATGACAATAGATTAGTTGATAATCATCACCATTTGGAACAGCTTCATTAAAAATTTCGCGCATACGAGCTTTATTTTTGATGTTGTCTTCATCGGATGCGCCAGTAAATGCTTTTTTTAATAGATTGATGATGCTCATATTTTCCTCCTAGTAGAATACTTATTGAAAAATTATGTTACTGATTATTATTTTATTCAATTAAGAGAGTCTTGTCTAGTTTCATAAGAAAGCACACATGATATCGAATTCATGTGTGCTAATTGGATACAAAGACCCCTCTATTTTAGAATCCACCAAAAGGCTTAGTTGGAGCTTCTTCTACAACTGGTTCTGTAACTGGAACTTGTTCGCTTGTTTCAGAATCGTAATATGCAGTATCATCTGTTGATATAACTTTGATTGTGGCAGTATAGACAGCAGTTGGATCATCAGCTGTAAAGGAGATTGAGGCTGTTCTCTTTGGTCCTTTGTTTGCATTTGGACCACCTGGACCAAAGCCACTGTTTCCTTGTTTTTTCTCTTCTTCAACGATGATATCAGAGAACATAATGGTCTTCTTTTCAACTTCTACACCATTTTTATATAAGGTTACTTCATAATTAGGCTCTTTATCCACGTATTGTTCTGTGAAGAATTTGCTGGATAAATTCATTGTCAATGTTGTACCTTCTTGGTTAAGCGCAAAGTTCTTCTTAGGTGTTTTGTATGCGACACGATAGACACCTGATACTGGTTTGGACATCGTATATACTAAGTTACTATTTTCGTCTTTAACGTAGGTATATACATACGCTTCATACTTTTGTCCTGCTTGTAAGTCAGATAGGTCTACAGTACCTTCGTAGTTCTTTTCATCTGCACGGAAGCGTACACGTCTAGCAGCGTTAGGCATTGAATTATCAACTTCACCTTCCTTGTATAGACGGACATAGAATGATTTTGCCTGTGAATCAAAATTGAAGGAATATTCGCCACTTTCGAAATCAAACTTGAAGTTATTTACTGGATCTGGTTTAACGGTATTGGCTTGTTTCTTACTGCATCCCGTTAGTAGGGATGCAGTAGTAATCATAGCTACAATTAATTTTTTCATCATTGATTTCATATTATGCGACTTCTACTTTCTTTTTAGACTTAAGTTTTCCTGAGAGTGCTAGTACTAAGAAAAGTGCACCACCAAGAAGTAAGATGTTTACAACAACAACTGGAGCTATCCAATACGGTGTATAGTCACGAGAAACGCTCATGGCATTGGAGTTAGCATGTCTATAGAGCATCTTCTTAGCAAGATCATGTAGCATCTCAATACCTTTTTGATTTTCATAAGTATTCTTAGAGTAGCTACCATCTTCTGTGACACCACCGATGAAGAGAATTTGTCCTGCACCTGCGCGAATTTGTAGATCAGGGTTTTCGTACTTTTCACAACCAATCATAGGTGCGTATCCATCTGTTAAGTTAGCGCCTCTATAACCCCACTCATTCTGTAAAACGGTTGTATTTAAACCGTAGTTTACAGAGCATTCTGCTGTACCTACACGGTTATACGCTTCCATGATTCCTGTTAACTCTGCTGTCTTTACAGGAATTTCAAATGCACGTAATTGAATTTCACGGAGTTCTTGTTCATTTAGGAAAGTATACATACCACCGCGTTTTGCGTCAGTATCATTAGCGACAAAGTGCTTTAGGTATACATAGATACCACCATCTTGTGCACCCTTTGTTTCTGCTGCAGCAAGTATTCCGGATAGAAGTGGATCTTCAGAGAAGTATTCCCCACATCTTCCGTTAAATGGTGTTCTATGAATATTTACGCCTGGAGCGTACCAACCGTTAATACCTGCGATGTTTGCTTCACGTGCAACACTAGCACCAATTTCTTTAAGAAGTTCTACGTTCCAAGTAGCAGCCATAACTGGCTCGGAAATATATTCGTTACCATAGTAGTTTAGGTTGGCACTTGAGATACCTGCTGGACCATCAATGTCTGTCGCAAGTTCTTTTCCTATTGAATCAATCTTTGGAGTACCATATGCACAGTCGGCAGCTAACTTTACAAGTTCTTCAACGCTCATCTCATTGACTAGGGCATCCCAGATTGGATCATCCCACTCTTTATAATCAGCAACATTTTCCATTGTTAAGTTATTTTTCTCACCAGTCGTAACTGGAATTAATGACTTCGTTTGGTATGCTTCATCATTTTCAAACTTTACATCAGAACCACCTAATGTTTCTTCTGTGATGTATTTAATTGTTTCTGCACCCATCATCAAATCGGTATACTGATCGATACGTTTACCCATTGTATTGATAGGATGTGTTCTTTCAAAGTCACTTCTGGATACATAAGGGATAGTGGAGCCAATATTTCCATCACCCTTACTTGCGTAATCAAATGCATTTTCCGCAGGCGTTAGATCAGTAGAACGCTTGCCTTGTGCGCCTTCTTTATAAACAATACGTTCAGCAACGTTGTACTCTAATGTATCAATTGTAGATCCATCAGAATTGTGCTTTATATTGTGAGAATCTGTCTGTAGGTTAAATTGGTATGTTCCTTCATCAGCTACGTATGCTTTTTCCCCAAGATAGTCATATGAAGCGATATCATCCACATTCATTGTGAGAGTAATTACTTGGCTTTCATTTGGCTTTAATGTGTTTGTCTTAGCGAATGCACCAAGTACTTTTGAGGATTTTTCAATACCACGATCTTTGTAATAAGGAGCTGTGTAGTATAGTTCTACAACATCTTTACCAGCCACATCACCAACATTTGTGACCTTTACTTTTACTTCAATTGTTTCACCTTGTTTACCAAAGTTCGAACTAATTACTTCCCAATCAAAGTTTGTATAAGATAGACCATATCCGAATGGATATTGCACAACACCTTCGTAGCCTTTTCCGTATGTGTTATCCACTTTATCCCAATAACCTTCTGCATCAGCTGTTTCGTACCAACGATATCCGACATAGATACCTTCTGTGTAGTAGTTTACACCACCATCAACTGTATTATTGAAAGTGTATTCAACGCCATTAATTGTCTTTTTGCTTTCAGCGAACGCATCCACATTTGCGTATTTACCAGCAGTTGCACCATAGTAGGATGGTGCAGTACTTAAGTCATAAGCATAAGTATCTGGTAACTTTCCGGAAGGGTTAACGTCACCAGAGATGATATCTGATACTGCCTGTATACCTGTTGAACCAGGGCCACCAATCCATAGTACTGCATCAACACCAGCATCATTCAATTCTCCAAGTTGCATTGCATTAGAAGAATTGATTAATACGATAGTACGTTCGAAGTTTGCCTTCGCATATTCAATCAATTCTAATTCTGAATTTTGGAATTGTAGGTAATGCTTGCCCGCATCACCATTATCTGCATTTGTCATATCTAAAGCGAGGTCTCCACCTTCGGCACCCACTCTAGAGAATACTAATACAGCTGTCTTTGCCTCCTCTTTGGCAGCTTCTAAAGCCTCACGGTAAGCTTTTCCACGCTCGGAATCTTCTTTTAGGGAGAAGTCATTTACACCAGTTGCCTGAGACCAACCGGCACCACTCATATCTCCATCTGCACCATTACTCTTACCATATTGCTTGTAGAATTCCTTCATTACTTTACTAACTTTATAGCCTGTTGTTTCAAAAGCATCATAGAAGTCAATAAAGTCATTGGATACATAGTCTTTTGCTTGGGAGATAGAACCCGCTCCAATATACATTGGATCATAGGAAGCATACCCAAGTAGAGCAATGCTTGCGTTTTCCTTGGAAGGAGCCATCGGTAGAACACCGTTGTTCTTTAAGAGAACTGCGCCTTCTTCTTCAATTGTTTCGGTCAATTCAGCAGCATGGTCCATTGCCTTTAATTGTGTATCCTCGCTTTCTGAAGAAACACTGGCAAATGTTCCAGACCACCAACGAGTAATAACTGTGTTATAGCGCACCGCAAGTACATCAATCGCAACTGCTAGTGCAACGAATACCACAACTAATACCTGGCCAAGTCGTTTTAAGATTGTATTCTTTTTCATACTGTCCCTCTTTCGTATACAAATAATTGTTGGTTGATCATTTGTTATAACGAATGTAACATAGTAAAAAATTTGATAGAATAAGTTGGACAGAATCGGTAAAGCAGGTGGCACAAATGGATAAAGCGCTTACAAAATATGCTTTATATCTACTGGTGAGGTGTGTATGTACAATCTAGCAATCGTAGAAGATAATATAGATTTTTATAAACAATTGATGCAATATTTTGAACAATATCAAGCAGAGAAAAGTTTGAAATTTAACATAACTTATTTTGAAAATAGTTCTTCATTTTTAAAAGAAAGTATGACAAAATATGATGCAATCTTTTTGGATATTATGTTGCCAGATGGAAATGGCATGGATATCGCTAAGAAGATCAGGGAAACAAATGCAGATGTGATACTCGTTTTTGTTACAAACATGACGCAGTTTGCGATTAAAGGCTATGAAGTGAATGCGTTAGACTATATTCTAAAGCCAATTACCTATTCGTTATTCTCACTTACTTTAAATAAAGTGATTCATCATTTAAAACATAAAGTAGAAAAGACGGTAACGCTACAACTAAAGAATGGTATGGTGCGTATACCAATTTCATCTATCTACTATATTGAAGTTATGAAGCATAATGTAATATTCCATACCAAGCAAGGACAATTTACTATGCGTGATAGTATGAAACGCATGGAGGAAACTTTCAAAGATAGTTCATTTGCGAAATGTAATTCCTGTTATCTAGTGAATTTAAAAAATGTAACTGCCATTTCGAAAGATTCAGCTACTGTCGGTGGAACAGTGCTTACAATCAGTAGACGGTCATATCATCCATTTCTTCAAGCATTAACAGATTATGTAGGAAAGGAGATTATATGAGTATATTCTTATCCTTTTTTGAAGTCTTATGTTGTGTAATCTTTTTAAGGAAAGTACATAAGCGTAATTTCTTCTTCTCTAAACTGGCAGTTATTATAGCAGTGTATCTTCTGATATCTTATTGTATGGGATATTTCCGTTTGAATTGGATGATACAAATTTCAATTAAGTATATTATGATGGCCTGCTTGGTAGTGATTACGACTGATTCGAAACTGGCAGATGGTCTGTATATTGCCTCATGGGGCGTATCGGTACAGATGTTATTATTTAATACTGCACAGTTAGTCGAACTCGTTTTAAACGCAATGAACATGCATGCAAATATGTTCATTACTGTAGCTGTTGTGTTTTTGGCTGGATTATTATGGCTTTATCAGTTTTTGCCAGCTGCACTTATCAAAGAAGATGACTATGCAATCACAAGAAAACAAGTTTTGATTACAATCTTAATTATCTTGCCATTCCATGTATTCAATAATGTATTAATGAGTAGTCAGGGATATGCATATTCTCTACATGCAGAAATTGCGATGTGCTGTGTATTTTCTTGTGTCTGTAGTATGTTCGTTCTGTATCAGCAGCGTATTACATATTTATCGGATGAGAAGATTAGTGAGATAAACTTTATCAATCAAATGTTACGCGAAAGGCAGAACCAATACCAATTAGCCAAAGAGAATATTGCGTTGATTAATCAAAAATCACACGATTTGAAAAATCAAGTTTTACTATTGAAAAACTCTCAAGATGAGTCGATTAAAAATCGATACATAAAGGAACTATCAAAGAATATTCAAATCTATGATTCGGTATTTCATACAGGGAATGAAGTATTTGATACGCTCTTAACAGAGAAGGGTTTATTATGTGAGAAGAACCATATTACAATTAAGTGCATTGTAGATGGAGAACAGTTAGGATTTATGGATCCAATTGATTTATATGCATTATTTGGTAATGCATTAGATAACGCAATTGAATCTGTATTACAACTCAAGGAGGAAGAGCGTAGAATTATTAACCTAAATGTTCGTAGAGAACAAGAGATGTTAATATGTTCTATCGAAAATTATATCGATTCGAAATTAGAGTTTGTAGATGGCCTACCAAAGACAACAAAAGAGAATGAAGAGTATCATGGCTTTGGTTTAAAGAGCATGCAATACACAGTGAAAAAGTATCAAGGATATATGACCGTCAATGTAGAGAATCAAATTTTTGTAGTACGTTTCCTTTTTCCGAAAACAAGTATATAAAATCTCCATGTCATTTTACAACATGGAGATTTTTAATCTATGCTTTTTTCATAATCCAGAATTTCATTGCCGGATAACTGATAATCACCTGTACAAGAATATTGATAAAACTTGCGATAGTTGGAATCATTGTACTGTTTACATGCATTGATGATAGTAGCTTCTGAGAGTATGCAGGTAAAGCAGTACTGATAATAATCAGTATCACGGTTAACAAGATATATTTGGAAACAGAATTTGAGAAGTCTGAGTTTGATTGAAACACAAATTTTTTTTGAACAATAAAATTAACAGACTGGGCACATATGGTTGCTAGAAGAAAACTTAGAAAACCACATAAACCTAAATTGGCATTTGTATCTGTGTAATTAAAAATGAAGAACTGAAATGGAATTGTGCGTAACGAAGTAAATAGTATCCCAGTACAAATCCACATAACAGTAAAATTCGTGACAGTTGCACAATTAGATAAAATATTAAATAAGATAAATTCCCAAAGGTCAGGATGAGAATTCTTCCATTCTAGAAATGCTGTTTTCATTCTTTTATACCTCTTTTTAATTTCTGCCGATATAGAGTGTTTAGAAAACCATTTTTAATTGCCCCATAAATCAGTAGAGAAAGTCCGGTAAATACTTTTCCGTTCATGAAGTGAACGATACCCTCAACCATATCCATGCTAGCTAGTCCAGAGGACATATTCGCAAGTGAACGGAATGTCATATTATATTGAAAAATAATATTCAAGTCAGGATTTCCAGTAGCTTCTGCTACTTGCATTTTCTTTTCTAAATGTTTATAAAGCAGCCTGCCGAGTGGGTTATACGCATGTTTCAAATAACAGAGAGGATCATTTACAGACAGAGTTCTGGTTTGTGTCTGTTTTTGTGGAATATAACCAAGTAACGTTGTGTACTCTTCGTCTGAAACTTGTTGTATATTACCTGAGAAATAGTGAGGAAGATTCTTTTTGTTATAGATCTTCATAGTAGGAATCGATTGAGGAACTATGTAATCAACAGATAGCACAATATTTTTGCAATCCTTGCCTATGAGGATTCGAACTTGTCCACCTTGTATCTGCCATGTATTTGTCTCGCTATTCCAAAAACGGAAAGTTTTATCGTCAAAAGGAATTTGTACCCGTTTTGTTTCCTTTGCCTGTAGATAAATGGAAGCAAAGCCTTTTAATTCCTTCTTTGGCCGGTATATAGGACTATCCGTATACGATATATATAACTGTGCAATTTCACGACCGTCGACAAGACCGGTATTGGTAATCGTGAAGGATACTCCATTTTCATCAACAATTAAATCGTCATACTGAAAACTTGTATACGATAAGCCATATCCAAATGGATAACGTACAGCTATATTTCTAGTATCGAAGTATCGATAGCCAATATAGATGGATTCTTTATAGTCAGACGTACGTTGCATTGTAGGATAGCTATCTGAAGTAGGGATATCTTCATATACGATTGGAAATGTCTCTGCTAACTTTCCGGAAGGATTTACTTTACCGCATAGGATATCTAGAATGGCGCTTGCACCAGCTTGGCCATTGAGGTATCCATGTAAGATAGCTTTACATTGATTTTCCCATGGCATCTCAATGGCAGCACCTCCACTAAGAATTCCAACAATGTTATCATTAAGAAAAGAAAGTTGGTTGAGAAGGTCAATCTGATTTATAGGAATAGACAGGGTACTTCGATCAACACCTTCAGACTCACTTGTCTCTGTTAATCCAAAGAAATATAGAATTACATCTGCTTCTTGGATGTGTTGTTTTTGGGAATCAGTTAATGTTGATAATTTGTCCTTATGAATACGATCATATCCTGTAAAGATATCTAATAGCTTATAAGGAGATGATGAAAGTAAGTTCTTCACTGATTCAACTTTTGTGGAATTGACTAGTGATGAACCAGCGCCTTGATATCTTGCCTTAAATGCAAAATCTCCTACTACGACAATTTTGATGTTGTTATCTAGAGGCAATAGATTATCGTTATTTTTTAATAAAACAATACTCTTTGTGGCAGCTTCATATGCGAGCTGATGGTGATGTTCATGGTTAAGGTTAGATTTCTCACTTGATGTATTTTCTTTTAGACTGAAAATAAAGCGGAGCTGTTCTTCGATACGATCATTAACATCTTCAATAGAGAGTGTTCCGTTCTTCACAGCTTCCACAACTTGGCGAGCTGTATCAAAGCCAGGAGCTGGCATCTGTAGATTTGAACCTGCGCGTACAGCATCATCAAATCGATTACATCCTCCCCAGTCAGAAATTACAATCCCATTAAAACCCCATTCTTCACGAAGAATATCAGTTAATAAGTGCTTATTTTCATTGGCATAAATACCGTTTACTTCGTTATAGGAAGACATGATTGCTTTAGCATCGCCTTCTTTGACAGCAATTTCAAATGCAGTGAGGTAGAGTTCACGCAATGTTCGTTCATCAAGCCTTGCGTTCATTGCCATACGAATTGTTTCTTGGCTATTAACTGCAAAGTGTTTGATACATGATGCGACACCTTGTTGTTGGATACCTCTAACATAAGCGGCAGCCATTTTTCCTGTAAGATATGGATCTTCTGAAAAATATTCAAAGTTGCGGCCACAGAGTGGATTTCTCTTCATATTGATGCCAGGTCCCAATAAAACATCAACACCAAAATGTTTAGCTTCTGTACCAAGAGCAATTCCGATCTGTTCCCCTAAAGCTTCATCCCAACTATTTGCGATGGTTGCAGCAGTAGGAAAGCAGGTCGCAGCTAGAGAAGCATTAAGCCCCAAATGATCACCTACACCACCTTGTCTTCTTAAACCATGTGGACCATCTGAACATGTTATAGATGGAATATGAAGACGTGGAATATCATTGCTATCCCATGCATTTTTTCCAATGAGAAGGGCAGCTTTTTCATATATTGTCATTTGATCAATCAAATTTTGATAGTTTCTCTTCATAGCATCCTCGTATTTTTTAAAATAGTAACATGACATATTTTAGAAATCTTTGTTTTGCCATATCTTGTAGGATTTTTGGCATGAATGGTTAAAATATCCGCTCATTATACGAGGTAATGTGAAAAGTGTTAAAATAATGATAGATAAGAGGTACTACTAATGTTAGATGTCAAACGTTTAAATAGAGTTTTAGAGAAATCTTCTACAGATTACTTGTTAATTACAGATCCAATATCCATTGCATATCTTTGCGGAAAGAGAATCGAACCCGGCGAAAGATTTCTAGGTTTATTGATTGGGAAGAAAGTAAAACCAATTTTATTCTTAAATCAATTATTCCGTTTTTCTGAGGAGATTGGTGTAAGAGTAGAGTATTATAAAGATACCGATAGAATTACAACCATCATTTCAAAGTTTATCGATAAAAATAGTAGTTTAGGTGTAGATAAAATTATGCCAGCTAGATTCCTAATTCCAATGATGGAAGCGAAGATTGCGGCAGAATTTAAACTTGGATCTTACGCAGTTGATCATACACGTGCTGTGAAAGATGCTCGTGAACAAGAGCTTATGCGTGCAGCATCTCATATCAATGACTTAGCGATGGCGGAGTTCAAGAAACTCATACATGAAGGTGTTACAGAAGTAGAAGTTGCTTCGCAAATGCTAGCTATTTACCAAAGACTTGGCGCAAGTGGATATTCATTTGAGCCTATCGTTGCCTTCGGTAAGAATGCGGCTGATCCGCATCACATGCCAGATGATACGGTATTACAGGAAGGTGATACAGTACTCTTCGATGTTGGTTGTATTGTAAATGGTTATTGTTCAGATATGACAAGAACCTTCTTTTACAAGAAATATCCAACTCCAGAACAAATGGAAGTCTATAATCTTGTCCGCAAAGCAAATGAAAGTGCAGAACACTATTGTAAACCTGGGGTAAGACTTTGCGATATCGATGCAGTTGCTCGAAACATCATCACAGAAGGTGGCTTTGGAGAAGATTTTACACATAGACTTGGACACTTTATTGGTACAGAAACACATGAATATGGAGATGTATCACAAGCATTTACAGATTTAACGGTAGAAGGAAATACTTTCTCAATTGAACCGGGAATCTATCATCCAAGTATCTTGGGTTGTCGCATTGAAGACTTGGTTTTGATTATAAAGGATGGTTGTGAGGTTTTAAACCACTATCCACATGAAATAGAAGTGATTGAGTAAATTCATTAAGGAGGAATATTCATTGATTCACAACATGAACAAGAGCAGAATTCTAATTCTATCACTTATCGGAATAATTGTTATTTCCCTGGGAATATATACTTGGAATCATCAGAGTAAGAAGCCAGGTGAAGATTTAACGAAATATGACTATGTAGTAAGTTTCTACTCCATTCATCAAAATGGGAAGATGAATCCACAAACAAAGATTATTTTTGCAAGTAGTGACCAAGAACAACTAGAATTCAGCGATAAAGTATACACAGCAGGTAGATTATTCCAAGAAGGCAATACCTTCCGTGCATATTCTTTTGGTGGAAATAAATCTTTACTCTTTGAATCTTCATCTGGATATTCAACATTCTCTACGTCCAAGGGCGCGCTTGATTCAAATATATATACTGTAAATTTTGCGCTCAATGGAATGAACGGAAGAATTGAAGTCATTACTATCGATGATGGATCAACAGGTGAAATACGTAATACTATTCAATACACAAATCCAAATCATAAGGTAGTTACATCGCCAGTGATTCATGCGGCGATTCATCATGCGGTTGAAATTGGCACAAGACTCTACATTGTCGGGTATGACATGGTTCAAGATCGATATGAATTGTATTACCTAGACGAAGAGACAAATGAAGTTCAATTTGTGGATTATTGGTATCATACTTCCGTTGAATTTGAAGAGCTCTTATACGTAAATGGCAAAATTATCACAGTTGAAAATCCTTATCATAGTCGATTTATGGATGAAAAGGAAATTCCAGAGATGGCTAGTGTAACAAGTATGGACCCAGAAACATTAGAATCAATGAATGTTTCTCTAGAAACCAAGAAAATTATTACTGCATATACGTATGATAATCATATCCGCGTAGTGACAGAAGATAATCATCTATTGGAATATACAACCGATTTAGAACTAGTAACGGATCAGGATTTATCTGGAACCGATTTTGCGAAACTATTTGCGAATACAGAATATAAGCTACATGGTATTCGTTATTTAGAAGATAAAGCAGCAGCGATTGTAACACCGAACTCAGAAACAACAACAGAATTAGGAAAAATCTTAGAATTTGATGCGGATACATTAACTCTACAGAATAGTATTACAATTCTTCTATCAGAAAATACAGGCTGGGAAACGGATTTCACAGATTTACTGATGATTGAAAAATAGTGAATTAAGTGACTGTAGATAACTGATGGAGAAATTGCATGGTTTTTACACATGGGGAGGGGAATACTTATGAAGAAAATGTGTAGAATCTTAGCGTGTGTAGGTACACTTTTACTTACGGCATGCACAGCATCAAACAACCGTAGTACACAAATAACACCTGCATCCGTTACAGAACAAAAGAAAGAAACTCCTGAACCAAAGGAAACCGTTTCTCCAGAGGTGATGGAAGCACTCCATGCATACAATAAACTGTTAGATAACATTGATGCATATAATTTTGGTATGGGTGATGAAGTGGTTGGTGGTGTAAATTACCGTATTGTGTACCTGAATCAGGAAATCCCACAACTGCTTGTGACAAAGCACTATGACGGTCCACTCATTGCGATGAGTAAGATTTTTGGGTATGATTCAAAAACCCAAACATGCATTGCCTCGGATGCGATATTCCAGACGGATAGTCCTTCTCAAAAGGAAGCAAGTACATCTGAAACTGTAGGACGTTTTGTGTTACTGAAGGAACACAAAGGGCTAGTCTATGTAGAGAATAAGCGTGGCACTCATGAAATTGTGAGTATCAAATTGCTTGAGTGGAAAGATGAGAAGCTTGTTGAAACGGAAATTTCGGAGACGGAATTCAATAGTCTTTCCAAAGAAGACAAGCTCATTATGTACAGTATTGAGAATCGGAAGGAATTAGAATAAATGATAAAAGTGTATCCTGAATTAACGGGATACACTTTCGTTTTGTTTGAGCCATGTTTGTAATAATTGAATATATTGTTCTGTCTCTTCGGCAAATACCATATGACGACAGTTAGGGAATAACTGCCATGTTGCATGTTTGATATTATCGTACATTGTCTTAGCAACGAGTGGGGTGCATAAGTCGTTTGTTCCAGATATAATAAGAGTAGGAATATTGATATGCTTTAATTCATCTGTTACTTCAAAACTTGCTAGACTTCCAGTAGGTGTATATTCATTTGGCCCCCAACCATAGAGGTACGCTTCTTTACCTGTCTTCTTTGGGCGTGTTAAGCAATCGGGTGCTTTGCCAACTTCGTAGACACCTGCACAATGTGCATGCATGAAATGAGTATTTGCGGTGATGTAGTCTTCACTTTCATAATTACCTGTTTTTTCCGCAATCCCTATTGCGTGTTGGTCGGCTTCAGACATGAAACAAATCATACGATGTTGTTCGCTTGCCCATAGGGAAGCGGAGGATAATGTGCTAGATAGTATTAGCGATTCAACACCAACAGGGCTGTAATGTAATACATAGTCTAGCGCAAGCATACCACCCCATGATTGACCTAATAAATGCACCTTTGTTAAGTTGAGATGCTTGCGTAATGCAATCAGCTCATTGACCCAAGTTTCAGGTTTCCATAGTTCAGGACGACCTTCAACGTAGGAATTTCCACAGCCTAGCTGGTCATACATGACAACACAATAATCATCGCAAGCAAGTGAATCAAGAAGCTCGAAGTAGTTATGCGTAGAACCGGGGCCACCATGTAATAGAACTAAAGAAGGTTTGGTAATATCACCGACAATACGATAGTAGGTTTGATAGTTTAAATATGGCATGTAGCCTTCTGTAATTTTCATATGTTTAGTATATCATGCAAGAGATAATGAATTTCACCTTTTTGCGGGAAACATATTGTCTGAAGGTTTTTAGGACAATACGTATAATTAGAGTAGAGGGTTTATAGCATGGATAGACAGGATAGACTACTTTTCTTATTAGTGAAGGAGAACGATCGCAGTAAATCAATTCGAGAAATTGCGAATCTTTTTGGTGTGACTGCTCGTACAATTCGTAATGATATAGAAGCGCTTAATGATGTGCTTGTATGTAATGGGGCAAGTATCAAGACGGAACGTAAGGGTGTTTCAATTTCGATTCAAGATAAAGAAAAACTAGAGGATTACTTGCAGTCTATCGAAAGTAATCGTGAAAGAGTTCTAACAGCCCAAGATCGTGTTCGCCAGATTATAGAAACCTTACTCACTTCTGATGAAAGTGTGCGCATGGATGATCTTGCGGATGCGATGTTTATCAGTCGTGCAACTCTAAAAAATGATATGAAGATTGTCCGCAATATTCTTGCGGATTTTGGCATTGAAATAGACTATCGTGCATATCAAGGTATGCGTGCAATCGGTAGTGAGCAACAGTATCGTCTTTGCCTAACAAGAATCCAAATGGAAGAACCATTCTATACACAACAACTACCAGAAAATAATCAATTAGATGTCATTCATAAAATCATTGCAGATAAAATTGTGAAATACAATTTCGCGATATCGGATTTATCACTGAATAATCTAACCTTTCATATTTATATTGCAATACAACGTATTCTGGATGGTAAAGTGATTCATCTTGATAAAGAAACAGAACAGCAGATGGAAAATGATAGTGATCTTGTGATGACCAAGGCTATTATTCAAGATATTGAAAAGGAATTTGATGTGAAGTTTCCGGATAGTGAAGTGTATTACGTGCTAATGCATTTGAGTAGTAAGAAGATTATCCGTCTTAGTAATGGACAGCAGAGTAGTTCGGTTGTGGATGAAGATACTTTTGAGATTGTTTTAGCGATGTTAGAAGCAGTCAATGAAACCTTCCGCATTGATTTGCGTTATGACTTTGAACTTGCGACATTATTATCTTTGCATGTCATACCGTTTAAAGTTAGATTACAGAATCATATTGCAAGCTATAATCCACTAGCAAATCAAATCCGTGAGCATTTTGTGCTTGCATACTCAATGGCTACTGTTGCCTGTGGTGTATTAAAGAAAATGTACAACAGATGTATCTGTAAAGATGAGATTGCGTACATTGCATTACACTTTAATGTTGCACTAGAGAAGAAACGCGAAAAGCAGACAAAAGAAAAAGTGCTAATTGTCTGTGGAAGTGGACGGGCAAGTTCGGAACTACTGCGCTATCAGATTGAGGAAAAGTTTGGTAAGAATCTAGAGGTGGTTGGTACAGCTAGCTTAAATACATTGCATAGTCAGAATCTTGAAGGAATTGATTATATTCTGACAACTGTGCCAATTGAAGAAAAATTGAATATACCAGTCATTGAAGTCAATGCTTTCTTAGGAAAGAGTGCAATTGAAAATGTTCATGCGATGATTCAGAAGACACGCGATTTACAAATCTTCAACTACTTTCGTGAGGATATGTTCTTTGGTAATTTACCATATAACGATAAAGAAGAAGTTATTCATTTCTTGTGCATGCAAGCACAGAAGAAAGTAGATATCTCAAATGACTTTGAGAAGGCTGTGCTTGAAAGAGAGAGTGTTGGTGCAACTGCATTTGGAAATATGGTTGCGATACCGCACCCAATCCACCCGATGGGTAAAGAGAGTTTTGTTGAGATTGGCATCTTACAAAAAGCAATTCAATGGGATAAGGATACGGTACAGATCATCTTCCTTTTATCTATGAAGGAGAAGGGTGATGATACCATGCCTGCATTCTACAAAGTACTCAGTCAGATTGTAAGTTCTGATGAATATACAAAGGAACTGATCCGCACCCAAACCTTTGATAAGTTACATGAGATTATTCTGAAGATTGAAGAAGAATCCGTATAATGAATTTCCATTTTGAAATTGAAAAAAGTGAACTGTTCTCGATTGTTGAATGGATGAACAATATAGATACAGGCGAAAGGAGACAAAAATGTTTGCAAAAGAATTAACGATTTTCACGGACAAAGTTTATCACGATAAGTATGAGGCAATTGAAGATATTGCACATTTACCAAATGAATTTGTAAATAATAGCGATGAGTATGCTAAGGCTGTTATTGCCCGTGAAAACGTAATCGCAACCTATATCGGTTATGGTATTGCAATCCCACATGCAATCTCAGCTGCAGTCAATCAAGCATTTGTCATCTATGTAAAATTCTTGAATGGATGTCCATGGGCAAATGAAGATGGAGAAGACAGGGTTGATCACATGATGATGATTGGTGTGCCGGCTGATAAAGGATCTACGCAACATTTGAAGATTCTAGCAGAACTCAGCAAGAATTTAATGCACGAAGATTTCCGTGAGAAATTCTTAAATACAAAGAGTCCTGAAGAGTCTTACGAACTTTTGAAATCAATTGAAAAGGAGATGGAAGTATGAAACTAGTAGCAGTAAGTGCATGTACAGCAGGTATTGCACATACGTACATGACACAAGAAGCAATCGAGCAGGAATGCAAGAAGAGAGGCATTGACTGCAAGGTTGAAACACAAGGCGGTATGGGTATCAATAATGAGTTGGAACAAGATGAAGTTGACGCGGCTGATGTCGTTATCCTAGCTATCGCAATTGGCATTGAAGGTGATGAACGCTTTGATGAAAAACGTGATGCAGGTAAAGTCATCGAAGTTGATCCAACACAAGCAATCAAAGACATCAAGAAATTAATTGATAGAGCGGAGGCTTTGGCAAATGAGTGAGATGAATCATAAGTTGAAAGAAACTGGACGTAGTATATTTAAAGCATTTAATACAGGTATCTCATACTTCTTACCGGTTATTATCGCTGGTGGTATGTTATTCTCATTTACTTTATTTACAGGTCATATTGAGAATGGTGCAATCATTCCAAGCAATCAGTTCTGGCGGAATGTGTATAGCTTAGGTATGGCAGGTTTCTCCATGATGGTTCCGGTTATCTGCGGATATATCGCGTACGCAATCGCTGGTAAACCTGCATTAGCTCCAGGCTTGATTATGGGTTATGTCGCAAATAATCCTATTGGTGAAGATCAATTATCTACAGGATTTATTGGTGCATTACTATTAGGTTTTATCGTAGGTTACTTCGTTAAGTGGATGAAGACTTGGAAGGTTATCGATTCCTTGAAACCAATGATGCCTACATTCTTTATTCCTCTACTAACAACATTTGCCGTTGGTATCTTCTACATCTATGTATTAACAGGCCCTATCAATGCGTTTGTACAGGTTATCGTTGATGTAATGAATGGCTTAAGTGGAACAAATGCTATCTTATTAGGACTTGGAATTGGTTTATTAGCTGCAGCTGACTTTGGTGGACCATGTTCAAAGGCTGCCACAGCATTTACACTTGCACTAATGGCTGAAGGTATTTATGGGCCTAACGGTGTATTCCGTATGTGCTGCGCAATTCCTCCACTCGGTATGGGTCTTGCGTCATTCATCTTAAGAAAGCATTATACAAAGGCAGATCGTTCTGTAGGTATCTCTGCATTCTTACTATCCTCAGGTGGCATCACAGAAGGCGCATGGCCATTTGCAGGTAAAGACTTCAAGCATACTTGGATTGCATGTGCAATCGGTACAGCGATCGCTGGTGCATTAGGTATGGTACATGGTGTATCTTCCGTTGTAGCGTTCGGTGGTATTGTTGCGATTACTGGTGTCATTGAAGGGCAAGTTTGGTATGTAGTAGATATGTTAATCGGTGCGCTCATCATCGTAGCCATCTTAGCAGTCACAAAGAAACCATTAACAGCAGAAGAGCTAGCTGAAGGTAATAAATAATCAAGAAAGCATAACCGCAATTATGCAATAAAGGGTGTGGCAATACGCTGCACTCTTTACTATTTATAGATGCTAAGTTTTACCATGTGGTTATAGACTATTTTTGTTAAGGTTTTTGAATAAATTACAACAAGAGTGTACAAAGAGTGGGGTTACGATAGACCTATAAAGCGAAGTGGACGAATGGTATAATACAAATAAAGAATTTTTCGTGGATTACTAATAGGAAGATTGTGAAGCAAAGGTTTATGAATGTAGTTTAAATATAATATTGTCGTGCTGAAAAACACTATGAACATGCCGGTGAGATTTGCCAAAAAGGATATATAAATGTTAGATAAAATAAAAGTTCATTGGAATACAATTAAAGCAGAATATGAAGATAGATATAATATCCCATTTTTAAATGATTTTGAAAAATCAAAAACATATTTAAAGAAAATGGAACACGATTTATTGGTCATGCAACAGGCACATCCTTCGGATGTTGACATAATATGTACCTTAGCTTCTGTGAGATTAGAACTTCGAGATAGCGAGGATTTCTATATAAATATTCTGGAGGATTTCTTAAATAACTTTGGACATTCTTTGGATAATATACAGAAAGCTAGGATTTATACAAATATTGCATTTTGCAATTTCTATTCCAATGAAGCGTTAGGGTATTTGTCGAAAGCAAGCAAACTAAAATCTCCATTTGGCGAAACATATGTAGGACTTGGTCTTTGTTATTTTAGTAAATACCAGCTTAGTAAAGAAAAAGACTTCTTGTTTTTAAGCCGAAAGTATTTTGAAATGGCAATGAAGATTGAGGATAACTATGAGTATATCTTCAACTATGCAGTTTGTTTATACGAATTGAAAGAATATGAACAAGCCAAAAAAATATTTTTGGATTTATTAGCAAAATATCCAAATAGAATGAGGTTAATGTTGTGTCTTGCTTATTGTGAGGTCTATCTTGGAAATAGAGATCAAGCGATTTATTATTTAGCACAAGTAAAGACAGGGCAAGATAAAAATTATAATCTGGATACAGATGATATTACTGATTATCAAGTTTTTGATGTCTATTATCTACTTGAAGAATACGATATATTTTTAACTTGTTGGGACGATGGATGTATTTGCGAATATTACACGGTTGATTGGGAACATTATTTTTATGTTCTATGGTTAAAAGAACGAAAAGAGCAATTTTTTGAACTTGAAGAAAAAAACAGACTTTATCTTGAGGAAGCGATAAAAGAAGCCATCGCTAGTGAGGATTACGACAGCGAAGAGGAAAGACAAGCAATTATTGCGGAGTGGCAGAAAGATAAAAGGGAGTTTGAAAAGATAATTACTCGTATAAAAGAAGGGACATTAAAACCAACAGTGAAACTGGATTTATATCCGGAGTATTCATGCTTTATGGTAGACTGTATCAGACATAAACTTTTTTAAAATAAATGAATGCATTCCGATTTATATGGATAGGAGGGAATGAATGAATCATTTAATTCAATTCTTGAAAGATAAAATAACTGATAATGCTTCGTTGGGCGAAATTATCGATGTATTTGAACAGATGTGTAACATACCGCTGGAAGAAGATATGATTTTGTTTGAAACGGGAACATTCACTACTTCTAGAAATGAGTCAATGTTTCAAATTTCTTTGGTCAGACAATTTTCGAATGAAGATGAAGAATTTTATCAAATTCATGTGGATATTCTATATATATCTGATCATGAAAGCAAAATATTTTGTGGATCAGTGTGGGATGAAGATGTAGATGAAAATATATTTGAACATATCAGAAAATCAGAAGTTTTTGACTATGCAAAAAATAAAGGATACAGCGAAGTGAGAATCTGGTGTGATGAAACTTAAATATAGAAAAGGTTGATTGCCATTGCCTATTCGAATTTCGAGATAGAAATATAAACAAATCAAAAAGTGTTGGCAAACGTTTACTAGTGAACTGATTATTATGTAAATTTACTGGGAGAATACGATGGATTATTACAATTGGAATGCAAAATGGGCAGGAAGTTCGATTACGGAATTAAAAGATTATACAGAAGGGGATACATTAAAGTTATATTGCTATGGTGTATCTGAAGAAAAATATCCTTTAAAAAAAGACAGAGACAACATTTTAAAAAGTTGGATTGATTATTTCAATAATACAAAAACAAATATTAAACGGCTCTTAGTGAAGGGTATTGTGAATCAAAAGTTATTAGAAGCGATATGTAATCAAACATCACTTGAAGAATTGGTTATATTACAGGGTAATTTCTCTGATATACACTGCATTACGAAACTAAAAAATTTGAAGGCACTTTCTATATATGCTTCATCAAGAATCAAGAGTTTAGGCCCTATAAGTGAACTGCGGAATTTAAAAGTGCTTATATTATCTAATTTTACTGGCGTGACGGATTATTCACCATTAGCTAAATTAAAAAATCTGAAGCAACTTGGGATTCATAGTTCTATGGGCAATGTAATTAAAGTGGATTCTCTTGATTTTTTGCAAAATCTTAAAAACATCAAGAATTTTCATACAACAGGATTTAGATTGTTAAATAGGGACTATTCACCTGTTTTAGAGCTTGAAAAGCTGGAATTTCTATCTGTGAATATGCCGGCGTATGACTATAAAATATGGAATGATAGATTTGCGGAGAAATTTAGGGATATTCCACAAAATATGCATATTCGTTAGTTTACACTTATAAAATTTCTAAGCAAATAGGGAATAGTAAATATAAAAGTACTTAAAATGTCTTCCAGATAATTTGCAAGGATGCGCATGTATAAAACGACCTTGACATTCTGTAAAAGAGTGTTATCATAACTTCGTTATCAAATACCACAGACAGTAACGGCGTACGCTTAATCAGGTTACCGAGGTAGATGAAAGTTCATATCAATGTACTTTTGCTCTCGCTGTCTGCGAGGGCTTTCTTTCTAAATGTGTATTCGATAACAAAGAATAGGAAGGTGAAGTATGAATCAGACTGTATTAGAGTCTAAGCAGGGTGTCGTTTCCGAAATTAAGGAAAAATTCACTAACTCTTCATCTACTATCGTTGCCGAGTACCGTGGCCTCTCAGTTGCTGAGGTTACTGAACTCCGTAGAGCATTACGTGCTGAAGGTGTTGAACTTAAGGTTTATAAGAACACATTAGCTAGTAAGGCTGCTGAAGATGCAGGGTATGGTGATCTTAAGGATTGCTTAACAGGTCCTAACGCATTGGCATTCGGTGGAGATGAAACTGGTGCTGCTCGTGTAATGGCTAAGTTTGCTAAGAAGCACAAGGCATTAGTTCTTAAGGGTGGTATTGTTGAAGGCAAGGTTGTTGACCTCAACACAGTAAATGAACTCTCTGCATTACCAAACAGAGAAGGCATGCTCAGCATGTTGCTATCTGTATTGAACGCTCCAGTATCTTCATTCGCACGTGCTGTGAATGCTGTTGCTGAAGCAAAGCCAGCTAACGGAGTTGCTCCGGTTGCTGAAGAAGTAAAAGAAGCTGCTGAGGCAGCTGCCTAAGAAAGAAATAGAAGAGGAGAAATTAATCCATGGCAAAGTTAACACAGGAAGATATCCTAGCATATCTTGATGAAGCTACAATTCTTGAACTAAATGAACTCGTAAAGGCTATTGAAGAGAAGTACGGCGTTTCTGCTGCTGCTCCAGTAGCAGCCGCTGCTCCAACAGAAGCTGCTACAGCTGCTCCTACAACAGTTAATGTTGTATTAGCTGCCGTTGGCGACTCTAAGGTAGGCGTAATTAAGGCTGTTCGTGAAATCACAGGTCTTGGACTTGTTGATGCTAAGAAGCTCGTTGATGGAGCTCCTGCAACAATCAAGGAAAACGTTGCTGCTGAAGAAGCTGAAGAACTCAAGAAGAAGCTCACAGATGCTGGTGCAACTGTTGAATTCAAGTAATCTAGAAAATAACAGTAAACACATGAAAAGCCGAATAATGAATTGTTCGGCTTTTCGGGTATTAGAAAGGAACGGTTAATGGCACATTATTTTACCGATAACCGAAGTCTGGACGAGAACCGGAAGGAACACACTTTCCGGTTTTTAGACCGTTTATATATCTTTACGACTGACAATGGCGTTTTCTCGAAAACTGGTGTGGACTATGGAAGCTATGTCTTGCTAAAAGCCATCAGTAAAGAAGAGCTTCATGGAAGAATTTTGGATATGGGCTGTGGATATGGAACGCTAGGCATCATTACAAAATCATTATTTCCTAGTAGTGAAGTCACAATGGCAGACATTAATCCACGTGCTGTAGAACTGGCACAATTAAACTGTGGTTTGAACCAAGTGGAATGTACTACGCTTGTTTCAGATGGATATGCAGAAACGAAAGGTCAATATCATTTTATTATCACCAATCCTCCAATTCGAACCGGAAAGAAAGTTATCTATAAAATGTTCGAAGACGCATATAACCATCTAGAAGTGGGCGGTTCTATCTATGCGGTTATCCGTAAACAACAGGGTGCGGAAAGTGCTAAGAAAAAGTTTGCGGAAGTATTCGGGAATTGTGAGGTTATTTCCAAGGATCGAGGATACTATATTTTGCAAAGTAGGAAGTTGACGGAATAAAAAAGTTGTTTTATTATAATAAATTGCAAAAGAGTCGAATAGGGATGGGGTTATTCTACCCTTTTTCGACATTTCTGGCGGTGCAGGCGAAAGGATGGCGAACAAATGGAAAATAAGCAGACATACCACGTTGTGCATTATGGCAACAAGGCAACTCGTAGAGATTATTCTAAAGTTAGCAGTGGTCTAGATCTACCTGATTTAGTAGAAATTCAGACTGCGGCTTTTGATTGGTTTTTAAGAGACGGTATTAAAGAAGTATTTAACGATGTGTATCCAATTTCAAACTATGCGGGTAACATTCGTTTGAAGTTCCTGGATTATGAATTTGGGGAACCAAAGTATTCAATCAGTGAATGCAAATACAGAGAAGTAAATTACAGTGCTCCTCTTAAGGGTAAGATGGAGTTAGAAGTTATGGATCCAGAGACTGGTGAAGTAATTACAAAGAATGAAGAGGTCTTCTTAGGGGACTTCCCTTTAATGACGCCAACAGGCACATTCATTATTAATGGCGCTGAGCGTATTATTGTATCTCAGATTGTTCGCTCTCCGGGTGCGTACTTTGATATTGAATCAGAAGAGCGCACAGGTCGTGATACATACAAATGTGAGTTGATTCCAAGCCGTGGAACATGGCTGGAATTTATGAGTGATGACAAAAAAGCTGCACTTGGCCGTATTTTAAACGTATCAATTGACCGCAGAAGAAAAGTGTTAAGTTCAATCTTATTCAAGGCAATTGGTTTATCCTTGAACCTTGAACGTGGTGAAAATGCATTTGATACAACTAACATGAAAAAGTTCTTAAAGGCATTAAACTTGCCTGTACATTCTGACGTTATCGTGCCAGAAGAAGAACGTGAATTCCAGAATGACTACATGTTATTGTATACAGCTATTTTTGGAAACTATGAAGAAGTGCGTAATACACTTGCGGCCGATAAGACAAAGACTAAGAACGAAGCACTCTTAACAGTGTATGAAAATCAGCGTGCTGATGAAATCGCAACAATCGATGGTGCGGTTACTTTAATGGATGCTAAGTTCTTTGATTACAGAAGATATGACTTAACAAAGGCAGGTCGGTATAAGGTTCATAAGAAGTTAAGCATCTTAGACCGTATGGAAGGCCTATCTCTTGAAAAGGATTTAGTAAGTGCTGAAGGCAAGACGCTTGTGAAGAAGGGTGTCGTTATTGATAAGGAATTAAGAAATGAGTTACGTGCAGAAATTGATAAGGGTATTAATTGCCGTGCGTTACCATTTACACATACATTCTCACACCCATCTACAGCAGTGATGGATACATCTTGGAAGAATAGCTTAGTAGGACGTATCTTAGCAGTTGATTTAGATGGTAAGACAGAACGTACAACATTAGAAATGGGTACAGTTCTAACAGAAGAAGATGTAAAAGCTATCGCTAAGGAATTCAAGCAGGTTACTGTTTATGCTGGTATTATCGCTTCACCTGTTAAGGTTACAAACGATAATGTCAATGCAGTTCTTGATTACGGTTCCCGTATGTTTGAAATCGGTCGTGTAACATTAAATGGCGAAGATTTAACAAACGCTGATGGAGAAGTAATGTGTCCAACATACTTACCAGATGTTGAAGTGACTAAGCTTTCTACAACTGATCAAGAAACAATCGTGTCTGAGGCTACAAACCATTCTGGTGATGTAATTGTTTGGTTAGTAGGTGCTTGCGTACAGGAAGTAACTGTAATGCAGGAAGGACATCCAGTGAACTTGATTGGTATTGACCCATTAAATGACAGACACACAATCACAATGAGTGATATGTATGCTCTATATAACTACGAACTTACAATGTTCGATGGTGTGGGTTCTCAAGATGATATCGATATGCTTGGCAACCGTCGTATCCGTACAGTTGGTGAATTAATTCAGAACCAATTCCGTATTGGTTTATCACGTATGGAACGTGTTGTTAAGGAAAGAATGTCTATCGCAGATACAGCAAACTTAACACCAAAGCAATTAACAAATATCCGTCCATTAACAGCTGCGATTAAGGAGTTCTTCTCCTCATCTCAGTTATCTCAGTTTATGGATCAGGAAAATCCACTTGCAGAGTTATCTAACAAGCGTCGTATTTCTGCGTTAGGACCTGGTGGTCTTACACGTGAACGCGCAGGCTTTGAAGTGCGTGATATTCACAATTCTCATTATGGACGTATCTGTCCGATTGAGACACCTGAAGGACCAAACATCGGTTTGATTTCTTACCTTACAACTTATGCGAAGGTAAATGAATATGGCTTTATCGAAACTCCGTACCGTAAGGTTGTGGATGGCAAGGTTACTGATGAAATCAAGTACATGCCAGCAGATGAAGAAAACGATCACGTAATCGCACAGGCAAATGAGATCAAGGATGGTCGCCTTGTAGGCGATAAGATTATCGCTCGTATCAAGGGTGAAACGGTGATGGTTGACCGTAGCCAAGTAGACTATGCCGACGTATCTCCACGCCAGATTGTTTCTGTAGCGACTGCGTGCGTACCATTCTTGGAAAATGATGACTGTACTCGTGCCCTCATGGGTGCCAACATGCAGCGTCAGGCCGTACCGCTGATGAACCCACATAGTCCATTTGTTGGTACAGGTATGGAGCACGTGATTGCGCGTGACTCAGGTTCTGCTTGTGTTGCGACAGGCCCGGGTATTGTTACATATGTTGATGCAACAAAGGTTGTTGTGGCAGAAGATAATGGCAATGAGAAGACATATGAATTAACGAAGTATCGTCGTTCTAACGCATCTACTTGCTTAAATCAAAGACCTATCGTTTGGGATGGTGAACGTGTTGAACGTGGCACAATCTTAGCGGATGGTCCAGCGATGGAAAATGGTGAACTTGCCTTAGGTCAAAACGTGACTATCGCGTTTATGACATGGCATGGTTATAACTATGAGGATGCGATTATCATGTCCGAAAAGATGCAATCGCAGGATTACTACACATCTGTACATATTGAAGAATATGACATTGAATGCCGTGAAACGAAGTTAGGTCCAGAAGAGATTACTCGCGATATTCCTAACGTCGCTGAAAGTGCATGCCGCAACCTTGATGGTCGTGGTATCGTCATGGTTGGTGCGGAAGTGAAGGAAGGAGATATCCTTGTTGGTAAGGTAACTCCTAAGGGTCAGACAGACCAAACTCCAGAAGAGAAGTTATTGATGGCTATCTTCGGTGAGAAGTCACGTGAAGTACGTGATAACTCCTTGAAGGTACCACATGGTGGTGCTGGTATTGTTCACAGTATCCGCGTATTCAAGCGTAAGGAAGACCACGAACTTCCACCAGGAGTAAATGAAGTTGTTAAGGTTTATATCGTTCAGAAGCGTAAGATTTCTGAGGGTGATAAGATGGCTGGACGTCACGGTAACAAGGGTGTCATCTCCCGTATTAATCCAGTCGAAGATATGCCATATATGTCAGATGGAACTCCTATCGACATTATGTTGAACCCATTTGGTGTACCATCACGTATGAATATCGGACAGGTATTGGAGGTTCATCTTGGATTCGCTGCGAAGCAGTTGGGTGTCAAGTTTGCGACTCCAGTATTCGATGGTGTATCTAACACAGACCTACGTGACATTATGAAGGAATCTAACTCTTCACCAGATGGTAAGTATGTTCTATACGATGGACGTACAGGTGAAGCATACGATGATCGTATCTCAGTTGGTGTCATGTACATGATTAAGCTTGCACACATGGTCGATGATAAGTTACATGCACGTGCAACTGGTCCATACTCACTCGTTACACAACAGCCATTAGGTGGTAAGGCACAGAATGGTGGTCAGAGATTTGGTGAGATGGAAGTTTGGGCTCTTGAAGCATATGGTGCTTCTCACGTATTGCAAGAAATCTTGACGGTGAAGTCAGATGATATTGCTGGACGTACAAAGACATACGAAGCAATTGTGAAGGGTAAGGATATGCCAGAAGCTGGTATCCCTGAATCATTCCGTGTATTAGTACACGAATTACAGGCTCTTGCGATTGATGTACGTATGATGGATGATGCTGGCAATGAGATGGATCTCAAGCAGATGGAACAGGAAGAACTCAAGGAAGAAACAACACTTGATTTTGACCCATCCACACTTGTAAATGATGCGGAATCAAACGAAAATCTAACAATTAAAGATGAATTAGATGAAGAAATTCCTGAGGCAGCGACCGTTGGGGTTGATGACTTTGGGGAAGAAGATCAATAAGGAGGATGCTTAGATGAATATTAATAACTTTACAGCAATTAAAGTCGGTCTGGCATCACCAGAAAAAATCCTTGCTTGGTCATATGGCGAAGTGAAGAAGCCAGAAACAATCAACTATCGTTCTCAAAAGCCTGAGCGTGATGGTTTATTCTGCGAACGCATTTTCGGTCCTACTAAGGACTGGGAGTGCGCTTGCGGAAAGTTCAAGAAGATTCGTTACCAAGGCGTAGTCTGCGACCGTTGTGGCGTTGAAATTACAAAGGCTAGCGTTCGTCGTGAACGTATGGGTCATATTGAACTCGCTGCTCCAGTAGCGCACATTTGGTATTTACGTGGAATTCCTTCCCGAATGGCACTTCTATTAAACGTAGCGCCTAAGTCATTAGAAGAAGTTGTATACTTCGTATCTTGGATCGTAACTGATCCAGGAGACACAAAGCTTGAATACAAGCAAATTCTTTCTGAAAGAGAATACCGCGAAAACAACGCTATTTATGGTGCTGGTAGCTTCGTTGCACAAACAGGTGCAGAAGCGATTAAGACGCTGCTTGAACAATGTGATGTTGAAGCGGAATATACAGCAATTATGGCAGAGCTTGAAAAGTCTACAGGTGATAAGCGCAAGAAACTAATCAAGCGTTTAGAAACAGTAGAAGCTTTCCGTAATTCTGAAAACAAGCCAGAGTGGATGGTATTAACTGTATTGCCAGTTATCCCACCGGATCTTCGTCCAATGTTACAGTTGGATGGTGGTCGTTTCGCCACTTCTGACTTAAACGATTTATATCGTCGTGTTATTACTCGTAATAACCGTTTAAAGAAGTTACTCGAACTTGGAACTCCTGCAATCATCGTGCAAAACGAAAAACGTATGTTACAGGAGGCGGTTGATGCGTTAATTGATAACGGGCGTCGTTCTAAAGCAATTACAGGTGCTGGCGGACGTGCACTCAAGTCGCTATCTCATTCCTTAAAGGGTAAGCAGGGACGCTTCCGTCAGAACTTATTAGGTAAGCGTGTTGACTTCTCTGGTCGTTCTGTTATTGCGATTGGACCATACCTCAAGATGTGGCAGTGTGGATTACCTAAGGAAATGGCAATTAATTTATATAAGCCATTCGTTATTAACGAATTGGTAAACTTACAGATTGCGTCAAATCCTAAGACAGCTGAGAAGTTGATTGGTCGTCAAGACCCACGTGTTTGGGATGTTGTGGAAAAGGTTATCGCTAACCACCCGGTATTCCTAAACCGTGCACCTACACTTCACCGTTTAGGTATTCAGGCATTCTTCCCACGCTTAGTTGAAGGTCGTGCTATCCGTGTGCATCCGTTAGTGTGTCCTGCGTTTAATGCGGACTTCGACGGTGACCAGATGGCTGTCCATCTTCCATTAAGCGAGATGGCAAGAGCTGAAACTGAAGTCTTAATGCTAGGTTCTAACAATATCTTAGGCCCTAAGGATGGTAAGCCTATTGTTACACCTGGACAGGACTTAGTACTAGGTAACTTCTACTTGAACATGGAAGAGACAGCTGAAGAGTTTAAGAAGAAGGCAGACGCTCTAGAACAGCTTGGTGAAAAGACTGAAGCGGCAAGATGGAGAAGATATAGTGAAAATGAAGGACATGTCTTCAAGGATGTCAATGAAGTAATGATGGCATACCAGACGGGGGTTGTTCACTTACATAATCGTATCGCTCTTCCTGCAAGAACAGTTAACAAGACGGGCTTTACAGAAGAGCAAAATAACAAGTACTTATTAACATCAGTTGGTAAGATTATCTTTAATGGTGTATTCCCGGCAGATTTCCCATATCTCAACGAGGTAACTCCAGAAAATCTAAAGGCAACACCAGATTCAGAGTTTGTTCTACTAGGTACAGATATCAAGAAGGAATTTGCTAACCGCAAGGTAGCACCTGAATTCAAGAAGAAGGACTTAGGAAACCTGATTGCGGCTGTCTTTGATCACTATAAGACAAACGGCACATCAGACATCTTGGATAGCTTGAAGGATATGGGATACCTCTATTCAACATTAGCAGGTATGACGGTAGCCCTCAGCGATATCTCTGTAGCACCTAACAAGAAAGCGTTAGTAGCTGAAGGCCGTAAGAAGGCTGAACAGTTCAACATGTTACGTGACAGAGGTCTATTAACACCTCAGGAATGGGAAGCAAAGTTCTCCTCACTCTGGAATGATGTTAAGAATGATGTTGGTAACAACTTGATGGAATCTATGGCACGTATGAACCCAATCAACATGATGGCGGTATCTGGTGCTCGTGGTAATAAGAACCACTTTACACAGTTAGCTGGTATGCGTGGATTGATGGCTCGCCCTACTCAGTCTAAGTCCCGTAAGGAATACCAACCATCTATTATTGAAGTCCCAATTTACTCATGTTTCCGTGAAGGAATGAGTGTATCGGAGTTCTTTATCTCTACTCACGGTGTACGTAAGGGATTAACAGATACAGCCTTGAAGACTGCTGAATCTGGATACTTAACGCGTCGTCTTGTCGATGTCGCTCAAGAAGTTATCATCGGAGAAGAGGACTGCGGAACAGAACGTGGATATCTCGTTAAGAACATCTACGAAGATAAGATTCTACGTCCAGATGAAAAGCCAGTATTAATTGAAGGCTTATTCGATCGTATCGTTGGCCGTTACACGCAAAAGCCAATCTTAGATCCTAAGACAGGCGAAGTAATTGTTGAAGGCGATACATTAGTAGATGAAGATTTAGCACAGAAGGTTGTTGCGGCTGGAGTTGAAGAGGTTTACATTCGTAACGTATTCACTTGTGAATCTACAAATGGCATCTGCCGTAAGTGCTATGGTCGCAACATGGCTACAGGCAACCTCGTTGAAGAAGGTGAGGCTATTGGTATCATGGCCGCTCAGGCGATTGGTGAACCTGGTACACAGCTAACAATGCGTAACTTCCACACTGGTGGTGTTGCGACACAGAACGGTGATATTACACAGGGTCTTCCTCGTGTAGAAGAATTGTTCGAAGCACGTGCACCTAAGGGATTAGCTGTCATCTCTAAGATTGATGGTGAAATTACGGATGTACATGACAATGAAAACAAGACAGGCACAGTTATTGTTGTATCTAATGAAAATGAATCTATCGAACACAAGTGTGACTTAACACAGGTGAAGCGTCAGAACTTAAATATCGGCGATCATGTATCTGCTGGTGATAAGTTAACTGAAGGTCCAATAGCTCCTAAGGAACTGTTGGAAGTAGCTGGTGTAAGAGCTGTTCAGGAATATATCTTGAAGGAAGTTAAGAAGGTTTACTCTTCTCAGTCCATCGATATTTCTGACAAGCACTTGGAAGTAATGATCAAGCAGATGTTAAAGAAGGTCATCGTTATCGAAGGTAATGACTCAGGCTTAAGTGCTGGGCAGACATTATCACTCGCTAATATGAACGCAATTAACGAAGATCTATTGTTCGATGGAAAGAAACCAGCGAAGTTTGGCCCATTACTCTTGGGCATCTCCAAGTCAGCTGTTGAAACAGATTCATTCTTATCCGCTGCATCCTTCCAGGAAACAACAAGAGTTCTTACAGAAGCTGCAGTTAGAGGTAAGGTTGATAAACTTGAAGGTCTTAAGGAGAATGTTATCATCGGTAAACTTATTCCAGCCGGAACAGGTAGAAACTTTGACCGTGAAACATCACGTCGCATTGAAGAGCGTGCAATGGAGCTCAAGGAAATTCGTGAAGAAAAAGCTAGAGAACTCGCAGAAGCAACTGCAAACAGATTGCCTGATGAGATTCTCGGAAGCAACGCAGATGTGCATGTAAGTAGTGCAGAATCCGCTCTTGCTTTGGCTGAACGCATGAAGTCAGAACATAACTTTGATTTCTAATGAATGCATGAAATGGAGCAGTCTGGAAACGGGCTGCTTTTTTATGCATACGTGGAAATTTTTCTCAAAAAAAGTCATAAAAGTAATTGACAGAGGGATAGATACTTGGTATATTAATACAGCACTCTTCGGAAGGAGAGGAGCAGAGATCTTTGAAAACTGAACAGGAATAAGACACAAAAACAACGTCAAGCAAAAGGATACGAAGGAAAAGACTTCGTAAAATAAAAGAGTCAATCAAATGAAGAGTTTGATCCTGGCTCAGGATGAACGCTGGCGGCGTGCCTAATACATGCAAGTCGAGCGAGATGTTAGCGCATGAACCTTCGGGGGATTATGCTAACGGACAGCGGCGGACGGGTGAGTAACGCGTAGGCAACCTGCCCCTGACAGAGGGATAGCCATTGGAAACGATGATTAAAACCTCATGACACCGTAGAAGCACATGCTTCATCGGTCAAAGATTTATCGGTCAGGGATGGGCCTGCGTCTGATTAACTAGTTGGTGAGGTAACGGCTCACCAAGGTGACGATCAGTAGCCGACCTGAGAGGGTGATCGGCCACATTGGAACTGAGACACGGTCCAAACTTCTACGGAAGGCAGCAGTAGGGAATCTTGCACAATGGGCGAAAGCCTGATGCAGCAACGCCGCGTGAAGGATGAAGGCCTTCGGGTTGTAAACTTCTGTTCTAAGGGAAGAAACAAATGACGGTACCTTAGGAGCAAGCCCCGGCTAACTACGTGCCAGCAGCCGCGGTAATACGTAGGGGGCAAGCGTTATCCGGAATTATTGGGCGTAAAGAGTGCGTAGGTGGTTACCTAAGCGCAAGGTTTAATTTAGAGGCTCAACCTCTACTTGCCTTGCGAACTGGGCTACTTGAGTGCAGGAGGGGAAAGCGGAATTCCTAGTGTAGCGGTGAAATGCGTAGATATTAGGAGGAACACCAGCGGCGAAGGCGGCTTTCTGGACTGTAACTGACACTGAGGCACGAAAGCGTGGGTAGCAAACAGGATTAGATACCCTGGTAGTCCACGCCGTAAACGATGAGCACTAGGTGTTGGGCCCGTTAGGGCTCAGTGCCGCAGTTAACGCAATAAGTGCTCCGCCTGGGGAGTACGCTCGCAAGAGTAAAACTCAAAGGAATTGACGGGGACCCGCACAAGCAGCGGAGCATGTGGTTTAATT
>ERZ773083.286-NODE-286-length-44344-cov-11.839328_pt1 | contig 44344 bp, 38 predicted proteins | sample MGYA00511465_ERZ773083 | MGnify/ENA primary metagenome ERZ773083 (study PRJEB29015, sample SAMEA2738001) | human oral metagenome | biome: human oral; feature: human-associated habitat; material: dental | place: China | collected 2060 ... | reverse complement strand
GTCATGATTATTGCCCCTGTTTTGCGTAGGCTGCCTCAACGGCTTCTTTTTGGGCCTTCCACCAATCTTCGTGCTCGCGGTACCATTCAATGGTTTGCATTAGGCCGTCGCGCATACCAGTTTGGTTGTCAGTGTACTGTGGCTGCCAACCGAGTTCGCGGCGCAGTTTGCTGGAGTCCATGGCGTAGCGCATGTCGTGGCCAGGGCGGTCATTGACGTGTTCATACCAATCCTTGCCTTTGCCCATCAGCTCGCAAATGAGTTCAATCACCATCTTGTTATTAACATGATCGTTGTCGGCGCCGATGATGTAAGTCTCGCCCAGCTCACCCTTTTCCAAGATGAGGTGAACGGCCGAGTTGTGATCATCAACGTGAATCCAATCGCGGACTTGCTCGCCAGTGCCGTACAATTTGGGCTTGATATCGCTCAAAATATTGGTGATTTGGCGTGGAATAAACTTTTCGATGTGCTGATATGGGCCGTAATTATTGGAACAATTGGAAATTGTCGCTTTGATGCCGAAGCTGCGAACCCAGGCGCGTACCAGCATGTCACTGGAGGCTTTGGTGCTGGAGTAGGGGCTGGATGGATTGTACGGGGTGTCTTCGGTAAAGCGGTTGGGGTCGTCGAGTTCCAAATCGCCAAACACTTCATCAGTCGAGATATGATGCAAGCGTTTGCCGTGTTTGCGGACAGCCTCGAGGATAGTGTAGGTGCCGATGACGTTAGTCTCGACAAACGGCCAGGGATTGCGCAGAGAATTATCATTATGGCTTTCGGCGGCGAAATGCACCACAATGTCATTTTCAGCCACCAATTTATCCATCAATTCGGCATCGCAGATATCGCCTTCTACGAAATTGATCTGGTCAGCTACTGGCTGTAAATTGGCGCGGTTTCCCGCATAAGTTAACTTGTCGATAACGGTGATGTCGTATTCTGGCTTGTGTTTGACGGTATAATGCACAAAATTCGAGCCAATGAATCCCGCGCCTCCCGTGACTAGCATTCTGGTCATATATATACTATACCATGTATAATGGATTGCATCAGGCTAAAACAGGAGATGATATGAGAGCCGCAGTGGTTATTTTGAATTATAAAGGCTGGCAGGACACGAAGAAATGTTTGGCTGCTATGAAAAAGCAGACACATGAAGATTTTGAGATATATTTGATAGACAATGGGTCGGGTGATGATTCGGTTAAAGAATTATCGAAAATCAAGATGAAAAATCTCCATTTTCACCAAGAGCCAAACAATACTGGCTTTACTGGCGGGGTTAATATTGGAATTCGTTGGGCTATTGAACAGGGATTTGATGCGGTGGCTTTGTTAAATAATGATGCGGCTCCAGAACCAGACTGGTTGAAAAATTTGGCGGGCGCTCTTGAGCAAAAACCAGAGGTCGGTGCGGTCACTAGCTTGATGTTGGACACCACTGGCAAGTTCATCGATGACGCAGGTGACGAATATTCTACCTGGGGTATCCCAGCGCTACGGGCGGAGCATTTACCAAAAGACCAAGCTCCTGACAGTGGATTACTCTTTGGGGCAACCGGCGGCGCAACGCTGTATCGCACCAAAGTTTTTCAGCAAATTGGCTTCTTTGACGAGGACTTTTTTGCGTACAACGAGGACGTTGATATTTCATGGCGTATGCAATTGGTTGGCTGGAAGGTGTGGTATGAAAAAACTGCTGTAGTTTTCCATAAACACTCAGCAACAAGCTCCAAAATCCCTGGTTTTACTATCAATCAAGTGTTCAAAAACTTGCCGCAGGTATTTTGGAAAAATGTACCATTTCCTATGATTATACTGATGTGGTTCAAATTTACGCTCATATATTTCATGTTCATGGTGTACCAAATACCAAAAGGTGGCTTTAAATTTGCGGTCAAAGGATTTATACAAAGCATAGGCCTGTGGCCAAAATCACTGACTAAGCGCCGCCGTATTCAAAAGACTAAAACCGTCTCAAATACTTACATCAAGTCACTGTTATATCACGGTCTTCCATTGAAGCAAGTGAATCGCATCAAGAAAGCCTTGGGATTTCAGTGATTAAGGGGTAAAATAGCACTATGAAACGCGATTTCCTGTTTACCTCAAAAGCGTTACTCTTGTTGGCTGATGTTGCGATGGTGGTGCTGTCATTTGCACTGGCTTATTATTATCGCACCCATTTGGATACTCGCGTGTATTACTTTGTGCCGCAAATTCGTAACTTTGTCGTACTGATCGTGGCTTTGTTGCCACTGTGGCTGATAGTCAATGCCTTGTCTGGGCTGTATAACCGAGAAATATTTTTGTCCCGCCCCAAAGAGTATATGCGCGTGCTGTTGACCTCCGTGATCAGTGTGATGGCGCTGATTTCCTATGAGTTTTTCACTGGTGAAGATGTGTTTCCAGTGCGAATCATTGCGGTGTACTTTGTGATTATCAACTTTATCTTGATGATTTTGGGCCGTGAGATTGTTAAATTGATTAATAGTGTTTTGATTCTGCGTGGCTTTGGTCGGCAAAAAGTGTTGATCGTTGGTGATAACGAAAAAACTGTTGAGCTGGCAGAGTATTTTGGTAAACATATCAATTATGGTTATGATGTCGTCGGCGTTGTGGCGGGTTATGGTGGTAAGGGAGTGGAAACCTTCAAAAACTTTAAAACTGCCGTCGAAGCAGTTCGTCCCGCCATCATCATGCAAACGGACATCACGCGGTCTCAAGAAGTCTATCACTACGCGTTGTCAAACCATCTGACCTATATGTTCGTGCCGCAGCAAGACCGAATGGTATCCAGGATGAATAGCGTGGAGATTATCGCTGGACTACCAATCATAGAAATTCAGGCAACCCAGTTGTTTGGGGTTGGTCGGGTGTGGAAGCGCTTGATGGATATCGTGGTCGGTAGTGTGGCGCTGCTGCTACTCTCACCGATCATGCTGTTGGTGGCGATCATCATGAAACTGAGTGCGCCGCGTGAAGCCGTGTTCTTCCGTCAGACCAGGCTAACACGATTTAACCGCGAATTTAGGATTTATAAGTTCCGCTCACAGAAGTCCAAATACAACGGCACCACTCCTGAAGAAGCCTTTACGATGATGGGTCGTCCGGAGCTGATCAAGCAATACCGTGATAATGGCGATCAACTAGACAATGATCCACGCATCACTCGGTTGGGGCGATTCCTTCGAGCAACCTCGCTGGACGAATTACCACAACTACTGAATGTCGTCAAAGGTGATATTTCACTGGTTGGTCCACGAGCCTTGATTCCTCAGGAAATCAATCAGTACAAACGCAAAGACACCATCTTGGCAGTGAAATCCGGCTTGACTGGTCTAGCACAGGTGTCTGGGAGGCGTGATATTAGCTTTGAGGAGCGACGTCAGCTTGATGTGTACTATGTACAGAATTGGTCGTTGTGGTTGGATATTCGTATTTTAGTGAAGACGTTTGGGATGGTGCTGTTTCAGCGGGGAGCTCGGTGATGGCTTCTGAGAGTTCGGAAGTGCCGCGCGTTGCCATTGTTTGTGATTGGTTGACAACCTATGGCGGAGCAGAGAAAGTAGTCAAATCGATCCATGAATTATTCCCTGATGCACCCATTTTTACCTCGCAATATTCTCGCAAGCAGATAAATTGGTTTGATGATTGCCAAGTTCATGTTGGTTGGGTGAATATCTTTCCTGCTCGCCTCAGGAAAATTTTGGCAGTACCCAGGGCGCTCTATTTCAATCGATTACATCGTCGGTTACGGCAGTATGACATCATCATCACCGTTTGTACGGCAGAAAGTAAGGGTATCAAACTTTATCCATACCAGACAGGAATTTGCTATTTGCAAGGCCCGCCGACGCAGTATTTTTGGGGGATGTATGATGACTATGTCAAAAACCCTGGCTTTGGTAAACTGAATTTCATAGTACGTTTCTTTTTCAAATTGTTAGTTGGGCCACTACGCAAGATTGATTGGAAATTTGCCCAGCGACCAACAGTGCTGGTGGCTAACTCGTCGTATTCAGCTGCCGAAACTAAAAAGTACTATAATCGGTCCGCTCGGGTGTTGTTTCCACCGGTGGAAGTCGATAAATTTACTGTTGGATCGACTGCTAATTCCAAAGAAGAATTTTTCATCACCACCTCTCGGCAGGTTAACTGGAAGCGTCTGGATATTGCTATCAAAGCGTGTTTGTTGTCAGGCAAGCGGCTGGTGCTAGTGGGTGATGGCGCAGAGCACGGCAGTTTGCAGCAGCTGGCGGGAGATAGTCCACTCATCACCTTTATTCCGCGCATTGATAATCCTGAGGAGTTGAACGCCTTGGTGTCCCGGGCAAAAGGATTTATTTTCCCAAGCATTGAGCCGTTTGGTATCGCGCCAATTGAAGCGCTGAGCGCTGGTGTGCCGGTGATCGCTTTGAAACAAGGCGGGGCGTTGGATTATATTCACGAAGGAAAAAATGGCACGTTCTTTGACGAGCAGACAGTTGAAAGTTTGGTAGCGGCAATGCAGCGATTTGAAAATATGACGTTTCATAAACAGCAGATCTCGGCATCGGCGAAGGATTTTTCGGACGCGAGGTTTAAGCAGGAGCTACAGCGGATAGTTGATGATGCGACTAGTAAATAAACTAAGACAAAGTTTGCCGTCGTGGCTGGCAGCAGCTAGCGTCACGGAGAAGCTAGTGCTATTAGCCCCCGTGGCGGTGTGGTTTTCGTATTTTCCCACTATATCTTTTGGTCGGCAAAGCGGTACGAATTTGGAACTATCAATCGCCGTCATTTACGCAGTAGTTTTGGCACTAGTGGGATTGCCGCAAATCTGGAATCGTCGACAATTTCTCTGGCAGCAAAAGGCCGTCTGGTTACTGGCTATGTTTGTGGGCTGGAATCTCTTGAGTGTCATCTGGTCGGTTAATCCGCTACGGTCAATTCTCGTAAGCGGCTTGTGGAGCGTGCTATTTCTCGACTTTTTGGTGATATATAGCTTGCCGTCGCTCAAGAAAATGGTTAGTCCACTGATGAGCATTACCGTCACGACCGCAGTAGCCATGAGCCTATTGGCAATTGTGCAGGTTGTATACGGTGCTTGGTTTGACTGGGGCTTATGCAATGGGTGTGTGGCGCGAGGATTTGGGTTTGTGCGGCCAAGTGGTTTTGCTATTGAACCACAGTTTTTTGGGAGCCTATTGATCGCGCCAATTTTACTAGTCTCTTACCGACTACTGCGAGATAAGGCTACCAAATATGACATAATTGCTCTCTGTTTGATGTTCGTGGCGCTATATCTCACACTGAGCCGCGGCGCACTGTATGCAGTGACGGCGGCGGTGCTAGTGCAGGTAGTACTGGTACATTGGCGTACATCGACCAACTGGCTACGGTCCTCGGCTGTGGTCGTCATGGTGCTAGCGGGGAGCTTTGCTTTTGGCATGATGTGGCACGGAATCTTTACGCAGCTTAATCCTCGGGTGGCTGACGGGTTTTATCAATCAATCACCAAATCGATCAACCATCTGTCATTAGGAAAGATTAGTTTATCAGACCTGACACCCCAACAACCGCCTCAAGAGAATACCTCAGCAGCCAGCTCACAACAGGCAATACCAGCCTCCCTACCGAAAGCAGTGTTTGATGGCTATGTCGCGAAGTCGACAGAGGAGCGAACTGGTATGTCGCAACTTGCTTTGGAGGTTTGGACGAAGAGCCCAACGCAATTTCTTTTTGGGGTCGGCGCAGGCGGCGCAGGACGTGCTATTTTTCAACAATCTGGCAAGACGAGCGGCGAATTTGAAATTGTCCAAAATGAATTCTTGTCTGTGGCAGTGGAATTGGGGATTGTAGGTGTTGTATTATTGACATCTCTACTGCTGGCTTTGTGTCGAAAAATGTCCGTCAAAAAAGCGCTAGCGTGGCCAATTATCCTGGGGTTTGTTCTCCAGTGGATGTTCTTTTCAGGGCTACCGAACGCACTCCATATTTATTTTGTTGCGATGCTTATGTTTGCTATAATAGATAGAGTTGATGAAAAAGCCGAATATATCAGTTGATGGTTTCATTCCTGCTGGTCGACGACCAGAGCGAGTCGGGAATAAACCCGGTGCTGACGCTCCGAGGCGAGTGGGCAGACCGGTTGCTATTGATGGTATGCAGCAACGCCGTACACCAGTTGCTCCGCAGCATTTTCAGCAGCCACAGCAATTGCAGCGGCCATTTCCTGAAGATAATGATATACAGGCCGGTCTGCGAGAAATTGATAATCAGCCGCAGCGACCAGTCCGACCAGAACCGGATAAGAAAGAGCAGAAGCGCCTCAAGGCAGAAAAGAAGCTAGAGAAGCTTAATAAAAAGCGTGAGAAAAAGAACAAAAAACCGCTGTCGTTTGAGCAGTTCAAAAAGCGACGACTCATTAAGCGCATTATACTGATAATACTAATTCCACTGCTGATATTTTTGGGTTTTCAGGCGTGGCGACTATACAATAATCTGTCGCGAGTTGTCGGCGGAGACATCCTTGGATTGTTCACGAAAACCCGCCTCAAACAGGATGATAACGGCCGCACGAATGTCTTAATCTTTGGTACGTCGCCTGACGGCTGGGAAGGCGCTGACTTGGCTGACTCAATCATGGTATTGTCCTACCACCAAGACAATAAGGACGCCTACACTGTGTCTCTGCCGCGAGACCTTTACGTCAAACACACCTGTCAGTCTTGGCTGAAAACTACCGCTGGAAAGCTCAACGAGAGTTATGGTTGTGGTAAACAAGACGCCAAAGACAGCGGCAAGGATCAAGCTGCTAGTGAACAGGCTGGACAAGCAGAGATCGCTAAAACTGCGCAAGAAGTATTGGGTATGGAAATTCACTACAAAGTGCACGCAAACTGGCGCGTTCTTACCGAGGTGGTTAATGCACTTGGTGGAATTGATGTGAAGGTTGAGGCCTACGACGGCTCATCGATGGTGTACGACGTGGCTACAAAGGTTCGCTACCGTAATGGTGAAACGGTTCACATGAATGGTGAGCAGGCTCTAGCATTCAGCCGTGCTCGTGGTAGCGCTGGAGGAATTGGACTGAGTGGTGGTAACTTTGACCGTGAGCGCAACCAGCAAAAAATTATCAAAGCCATCGTCGAGAAAGCCAAAACGTCCAACAAAGCAGATTTCAATGTCATGATGGGGATTATCGATGCATTGGGTAATAACATTAACACCAATTTTGAAACCAAAGAAATGCAGACCATCATTGAAATTTTGAAGGAGTTTAATGCGGAAAAGATTGTCTCAATACCACTGGTTGACGAGAAAAATAAGGTGCAGCTACTGACGACTTCTAATATCGCAGGTGCTAGCGTGGTGGTGCCGACCGCTGGAACCTACAATTACACAGCCATCAAAAATTATGTCAAAAAACGCATCAGTCCAACAGCTGAGATGAATGAAGAAGCGAGATTGGTGATTTTGAATGGCTCTGGTGTCGCGGGCGTGGCAGCCGCTGAACAGACAAAATTAACCAAGCAAGAGTTAAATGTGGTCCAGGTGGGTAATTATCCGGGCGGCGTCCAAGCAAAACATACCATCTACGACCTAAGTAACGGCACGAAACCAAAGACTATCGAAAAGTTGAAGCAGACCTATGGTACTAATGTTGTGACTACCATCCCACCGACCATTAGTAAATATAACGCCGATATCGTCATCGTCCTCGGTACAGAAAACCAGCGGTAGTAGCCGCTGGTTTTAGGTTAGACGCTGATGGTTATTATGACTGGTAGCCGTTTGGATTGTTACTTTGCCAGTTCCAGGTGTCTTGGCAGGCTTGCTCAACAGATAACTCAGCTTTCCAGTTGAGCTCTCGTTGGGCTTTGTCGCAGTTGGCATAGCAAGCCGCCAAATCACCAGGGCGACGAGGCTTGATGACATAAGGAATGTCGTGGCCAGAGGCCTGAGAAAATGCCTTGATGATTTCTAGAACAGAGGTGCCCTGGCCAGTACCAAGGTTATAGATATTCACGCCTGACTTCATGTGTTCTAGTGCTGCCACGTGACCACGCGCCAAATCGACTACGTGGATATAGTCACGTACACCAGTACCATCTGGCGTGTCATAGTCATCACCAAATACGCCAACCTCATTCAATTTACCAACTGCCACTTGCGCAACGTATGGTAGTAGGTTGTTTGGGATGCCATTTGGATCTTCGCCAATGGTTCCCGATGCGTGCGCGCCGATTGGGTTGAAATAGCGCAAAATAGACACTTCTAGCTCTGGGTTAGCAACTGCGGCGTCTTGCAAAATCTGCTCGATCATGAACTTAGTTTGGCCATATGGATTGGTGATTCCTCGACCGGTTGGTGATTCTTCTGTCAGTGGCAGAGACTCTGGATTGCCATAGACGGTGGCTGAACTGGAGAAAACAATTTTGTTAACATGATGTTTTTGCATGGTTTCCAAAAGAACCAGGCTTGAAACGAGATTATTGTCATAATATTCCAGCGGTTTAGCGACCGATTCGCCAACAGCTTTAAATCCGGCAAAATGAATAACGGCATCAATCTGTTGATTAGCAAATACCTCTTCTAGTGCTGCTTTGTCACGTACGTCTGCTTTCACAAACGGAATAGTCGTTTTGGTAATATCTTCGATGCGCCGTATCACTTCCGCTGAGCTGTTTGATAGATCGTCCATAATAACTACCTTGTGTCCGCTGTGAATCAGCTCAATGGCGGTATGAGAACCGATATAGCCTGCACCACCGGTCAACAAAATCTTCATCTTTATTATCCTCCTATTTGGTTGTATTATAAGTATAGCAAGGAATAGAACATATATGAAACTAACAAAAAAGCAAAAACAACTACTCGATTTTATCGAAGGATTTATCAGCGGACAGGGATATAGTCCGACCTTTCGAGAGATAATGCAGGCGTTGGGTTATAAATCAGTCTCAACAGTAGCCAAGCACATTGACGGTTTGGTGGCACAAGGAGCCTTGATCAAGCGAGAAGGTAAAGCCAGGTCGTTGGAGCTTGGTATTGATCACGAGGTTACTACTGGCGCGACTAAGCCGTGGTGGCATCATCTGGAACAAGAAGCCGAAAAACGTGAAGCCGCGGCTGATGAGGCGGCTCATGAGGAGGCGGTTATCTTGAGAAAAGCGTTAGATATTGTCAAAAGCACCTGATGTAATCGTAATTCAGTTCTTTACAATAATGTCATGATACGGTACAATGGCAATACGGTATTCCGGCATAGCTCAGTGGTAGAGCGGTTGGCTGTTAACCAATAGGTCGCTGGTTCGAGCCCAGCTGCCGGAGCCAAGAAAAGACACTTCTACGGAGGTGTTTTTTCTTTGTTCCTCGAAATACGATTCGGTACCATACAAAATTCCACACCAGACTGATGCTTTCTTGATTGTTAAAAATAGCAAATCAGACGTATAATAGATGAGTGAAAAAACGTCAAAGTACAAATAAACGTTGGCTATTGGCTGCAGTGGTAGTTGCGGTGCTTCTTGCGGTGAAGGTTGCTGGACGAAACCTGTCCATAGAGCTACCCAAGCATTTCCAGGACTTTATCACCCTGAGCTTGAGTGTCATCATCGAAGCATTGCCATTTGTGATGCTGGGTATGTTCTTTTCTATGGCGGTTCGGGTGTGGTTGCCTCACGACTGGCTGCTTCAGCATTTGCCAAAACAGCCGTTCTTGCGTCGCGCCCTCATTTCGCTACTCGGAGTGTTTATGCCGGTCTGTGAATGTGGCAATGTGCCGTTGGCGCGTGGGTTGCTTGCCAAAGGCTTAACACCAGCAGAATCGCTCACCTTCCTTTTGGCGGCGCCAATACTCAATCCTGTGACCATCATCACTACCCAACAGGCATTCTCTGATGATAATACGGTACTGATTGCTAGGATTTTGGGTGGCTTTTTGATCGCCAATCTCATCGGTTGGATATACAGCTCGACGCGGCAAGAGACCATGTTGCGCTCAGAATTTATCGCTAGTTGCAAAGAAGAAAATGACCATTCAAACAGGCTCGTTGACGCGCTTCATTTTTTCAAGCATGAAACGCGCACCATGATGCCGGCATTGATCATTGGTGCGATGATAGCTGGCTTTATCCAAGTTGTCGTGCCGCGCGAAACCATTTTGCTGTTAGGAAACAGCCCAGCCTGGTCAGTGTTGGTCATGGTGCTACTGGCGTTTGTGGTGTCGATTTGTTCTAGTGTCGATGCATTCTTTGCGCTGGCATTTCGCGGTACGTTTACATCTGGCTCACTAGTTAGCTTTTTGACGTTTGGTCCGATGATTGATATCAAAATGCTGAGCTTGATGCGCACGACGTATCGCCGAACGGTACTAGTGCAAGTGTCATTGTTGGTGGTGTTACTGACGGCGCTGCTGGGATTGGTGGTAAATTATGTATTCTAAAGTATTACACTGGATCAATAAGTTGGACGAATGGAGTGGCATCCTGCTGATGCTAGTTGCCAGTATCGCTACGATATGGCTCTCATTCGAAGAAAAACTCAAGTGGTATATTCATCCGCGCTATGAATTATTTTCCTTGGCGTTAGCGACAACTGGTGTTTTACTCGCCCTCGCCACGATCATCACTCTGCCAAAGCACAATCACAAAACCTCACCTAAACGATATCGGCCATATGCCGCTATGGTGATGGTCATTATCTCGGTCGTCATATTATTAGTGATACAGCCGGCGGCGTTGACCAGCTTGACAGTGAGTCAGCGAGTGATGAATAGTGGGGCGAAGGCAACTGGTGATGCTCGTGAATCAGCCATTCTCAAAGAACGGGGTAGTTATACTAACTTCACCATCAAAGATTGGTCGCTCTTATTATCCCAATCCAGTGACCCAAAACAATACCAAAACAAACCAGCTAAAGTCAGCGGATTTATCACGGCTAGCAATGACGAAAATGTTTTCTTTGTTTCGCGTTTTGTAGTGACGTGTTGTGCTTTGGATGCTCGCCCAATTGGTGTACCAGTGTATAGCCCAGGCTGGCGCAAAACCTTTGCTCCAGATCAGTGGGTAGAGACCAGCGGCGTGTTTATCGCCAATCCAAATACTAACACCACCGATCGTACGGTCCTGTCGCCTGATTATGTCAGACCGATTGATAAGGAGAAAAACCAGTATGTCTATTAGTGTTATGAAAAGAATGCAGCGATGGCAATGGGTGATGGCGGTCGCGATTATTGCTGTTGTTACTATGTTTTTCCTGGTCGACGGGCAAGGTCCACGGTTACGGCGTGCCGAATATATTCCGGCACCAAAATCTGGTAGTGTTGCGCAGTGGCGGTTCTATTTTAATCAGTCAGTCAAAGACCCTTCGCCAGATAATGTTCGTCTGTCAGCCGGGCGCTTATATGGCGTGACGACAACCAATGACGTTGTCACGGTTCAGGTGCTCAAAACAGGCCCAGAACCAACAGAACAGCACGTCACCATCATTGACCTACAGGGTAAATATGGTAATCGCAGCAGCAATATAACACATGTGGTTCGTAGGCCAGACACTTTGTTCTACAGTCCTGCTAAATAATCATCGCTAGCGCATTTGGTCGGAAGCGCAGGCGATAGTATACTAAAGAACATGAGATATATCCTGTTACTTCGGGGAATTAATGTTGGTGGTAAGAACAAAGTCTCGATGAATGACCTTAAAGCAAGCCTCGAAGACTTGGGATATCAGAACGTAGTCACCTATATCAATAGCGGTAATGTTATATTTGACACTGATGATGGCCTGACGACAGTCAAAGAGAATATCGTTATCATGTTAGGGTGTTTTCCGTTTACCATCAAACACGTCGTTCTGACGAAAGATGAGTATCTTGACGAAGTGTCTGGTCTGCCAGAGTGGTGGCATCAGCCTTTGGCGCGAAAAGATGTATTATTTTATACCGATGATGTCGATCCTGAGTATATCAAGGAGAGGATTAGCCACATGCCGCTTCATGATGAGATTGTTCATTTTGGCAAAAAGGCAATCTTTTGGGGTAAATATAGTGAGAAAGAATTTTTGCGTACGTCATATCACAAGCTACTGATGAAAGAAAAGTTTTATCCGCTGGTCACCATACGGAATGGGCGGACATTTGATACGTTAGGAAGGATGCTGGGGTAGGTTAGTAGATTTACTAGTCCTAAGTGGCGGTGTAGTTCGCTCGTGTAGGCCTAGTGGTGTAAACGCCTACTATGCGATATACTGAAACTATAGCAAATAATGACTATGAAAAGGAGTCGTTATGAGTGATACTTCACCGCTGATATTACACGGGCTGACCAAGCGCTTTGGTCATAAGCTGGCAGTCGACAATGTATCGCTGGAGCTGCATGAAGGCGAGGTGTTTGGTTTTCTTGGGCCGAATGGTGCGGGTAAAAGTACAACGATTCGATCGGTGATGGATTTTTTGAGGCCGACGGACGGCTGGGTAGAGTTGCTGGGTGGACGGAATTCCGCGGAACGAACAGCCCTTCATGATCAGGTTGGGTATCTAGCGGGCGACATCGCCCTGTATGAAACTATGACTGGCCGGAAATTGCTGAAGTTTTTGGCGCGGACAGGTCGGAAGGTTGATTGGCGATATGTTGATAAACTGGCTGAGCGTTTTGAGGCGGCGCTGGATCGACCGATTCGCCATCTTTCCAAGGGTAATCGTCAGAAAATTGGTCTGATTCAAGCCTTTATGCACCGCCCGAAATTGCTAATTTTGGACGAGCCGACCAGCGGGCTGGATCCGCTGATGAAGCAGGTATTTTACGATTTGGTGCGCGAAGTTTCTAGTCAAGGCTCGACGGTATTTGTCAGCAGCCACGACCTGGCTGAAGTGCAAAAAATTTGCCACCGCGCTGGCTTTATTCGTGATGGAAAATTGATTGCCATTGAACACATCGCAACCATGAAGCACCTGTCAACACACCGCTACATTGTGACCTTTGCCAAAAAACCGTCCCTGGCGGCAGCTAAAAAATTGCCGTCCATCACCGACATTCAACACCGTGGCGACGAATACGAATTCACGATCAAAGGCGACGCAGCGGAGTTTGTCTCGTTTATCGCCGAGTACCAACCAAAACTATTGCGCGAATCAGAGTTAGAACTAGAAGAATTATTTATGCGGTATTATGAAGGCGAGGAGGCAAAGCGATGATGTGGCAGACGGTGCGGCAAAATTACAAGTTGCCGCTGTTTTTGGGTATTGGCATTAGTGTTGTGGCGGTGTTGTTTTCGGCGCTGTTCAATAAATTTAGCGATCAACTAAGTCCGTTTATCGACATGATGCCGGCTGGTATGAAAGCGGTGGTTGGCGATTTGGCGATTGGCACCACGCCAGAAGGCTGGCTGAGTATTGAGCTATTTCCACTGGTGGCGATGGTCGGGGTGGTGATTACGGCGATTATTTTGGGCGCTGGGGTAATTGGTCGAGAAGAAGATTCGGGCACGCTGGAGTTGCTGCTTGCTAGTCGACGGACTCGCGTGATGATAGTACTACAAAAATATGCGGCGATGGCGGGGTTATTGGTGATTCCTCCCGTACTGTTATGTATGACTATTGCGTTCATCGGTCCGCTGTTTGACTTTCATCCAAATCTCGCGCACGTTGTCGGGGCTTGTGTGAGTTTGTGGTTTTTGGGGATTAGTTTTGGTAGTCTCACCTTTGTCACTCAGGCAGTGACAGGTAGGCGAGGGCTGGCTGTCGGCGCTGGTAGTCTAATTTTTCTAGCAATGTACGCCCTGTCGATCACCGCCAAGCTGATCGAAAGCTGGAAAGATTACGATGTCTGGTCGCTCATTCATTACTACAACATCCCAGGCACTTTGATGGACGGATTGGACTTAGGGAAATTGGTCGTTTTAGCCTTGGTAAGTTTGATATCATTTGGCGTGGCAGTGATCGGATTTTATCGGCGAGACACGGGAGTGTGATACAGAAACTGTCGTTATATGACCTGGCATAAATCTGTTTGATGATATCGCGCTAATAGAGTAGGTATATTTAAATGTTATAATTCCCCATATGGAAACACTACCCAGCTATAACAAACTATTAACCGACAACGCCCTGTATTGTGCAGCAGTGGAACTTGGTGTCGACTCTTCCGACCTGCGAGTTACGCCAGTTAGTGGCGGCTTTTCGCGTAATCGCCGCGCCTTGGTGTCGGCGGGCGATCGGACAATTTTTGTAAAAGAAGTTGATGTTGATGTACTGCCTGATGATGGCGAGCGGGAATTAGCCTGGCTGAAAAAAGATTATGAAGTGATGCGGATGTTGCAGGAAATTCACCCGCAATATGTGATTGATTGGGCTAAGCTGGCTGGTGATGGGCACGTGCTGCTGACAACCAGTTATACGTCAGCCGACGGCTGGTTGTGGCGGCCGCCAACGGAAAAATCTGTGGCAGAACGATATATTTCAGCAGTGGTAACAGCAACTCGCGAGCTGGAAAAAACAGAGTTGTCGCACGCGGTGATTGAGGAGCTATATCTACAGCCATTTGTAGCGACAGAACTCGGCCTGGATGACGGCATTGACCGGGTTATTGCTGATGCTGATATTCGCCGTCAGCTGATCGATAACTACCAAACATTGTCACCGGAGCAATCAGAAGTCAACCAGCGCCGTTGCCAGAAGATGATGGAATTACTCAGTAGGAGCGATGAACTAGCCGATATTTCGGTGCGTACCAAACAATTCGCCAAACAGCCAGAAGATTGCTTTAACCACAGTGATGTTCGCAGTGATAACTTGGCGTTTCATCCGCAAACTGGTGAGTTGAAGTTGGTTGATTGGAATTGGGCTTCCTATGCGCCGCGAAGGTCTGGGGCAACGGAGTTTCTGGTCGATATGGCGCGACATGGTCAGGATGTAACACCGTGGCTAGATGAGCTCAATGTGGAGATGTTGGCGGCATTTGTCGGGTTTTATCTTATCCGTAGTCTCAAACCGCCGCTCCAGCCAGGCGATACTCTTCGCCAAATGCAGGCGCTGTCAGCGGCCACCGCTTATAATTTATTGGAGCGCACGTGATTACTTCTCATCCACTTATCATTCTCCGCGGTAATTCTGGTTGCGGTAAAACCAGCACGGCGCGCCTGCTCCAGCGTCAACTAGGCTACGGCACGATGTTGGTGTCACAGGATATGGTGCGGCGGGAAATGCTACGCGTGAAAGATAGCGAAAGTAACCCGGCAATTCAGCTGATTTATGATCTGTGTATGTACGGCAATAACGTTGGTTATACGGTGATTTTGGAAGGTATTTTGAGTAATAAAAAGTACGGTGAAATGCTACATCGGTTGCTGAATGATTTTCAGGGCGAAAAGCTGATTTATTATTTTGATGTATCGTTTGAAGAAACGGTGCGTCGCCACGCCACAAAGCCAAACGCTCGTGAATTTGGCGAAGCGGAAATGCGCCAGTGGTGGAAAGATCAAGATGTTTTGGGTGTCTCGGGCGAGCGGCGAATTGGCGAACAGCTGGCTCAGGCAGAAATTGTTGATACGATTCGCCGCGACATCTTGGCGTTATCAGAGGGAGTAAATACTTCCGCATCTCACATGTAAATAATACAATGTATTTTCGTTGACAGACGCTATATATTGCGTGTATATTCTATATTAAGCACTATATATGGTGTTTTTAGAAAATAAATAATATTTTTTGCAACACGCGCCCCGTGGGGAGGTTGGGGTCTGTTTGTTGTTGTCATAATAAGGAGGGGTATGTACAAATCAATCAAAAAACGTGATGGTCGCACCGTCAAATTTGATCGCAAAAAAATCGAAAAAGCTATTGAAAAAGCAGGCCTGGAGACTGGTGAATTTGATAAAAAAACCGCCAAGGAGCTAACCGAGAAAGTGTTGACGGCACTGGAAGCTCGCAACCAAAAGCAGTTGCCTGACGTTGAAGATATCCAGGATATCGTCGAGGATATTTTGATTGATTCTAAGTTTAAGAAAACTGCCAAGGCCTACATTATTTACCGTGACCAGCACAAAAAATTGCGCGAAATTACATCGAGCGCGCATGTTGATTTGATCGATCAATATATTGGTAATCTGGACTGGAAGGTGAACGAGAACTCCAACATGGGCTACAGTCTACAGGGTTTGAATAATTATGTCTCGGCGGAAGTTACCAAAACTTACTGGCTAGATAAAATCTACACACAAAAGATTGGTCAGGTGCACAAAGAGGGTGATTTGCACATTCACGACCTGAACCTCCTCAGTGTGTATTGTGTTGGTTGGGATTTGACTGACTTGTTGCAAGAAGGTTTCACGGGTGTTGCTGGCAAGGTGGCGTCCAAGCCAGCCAAGCATTTCCGCTCAGCCTTGGGTCAGGTAGTGAACTTCTTCTACACCCTGCAGGGTGAGGCGGCTGGTGCTCAGGCATTCTCTGATTTTGATACACTGCTGGCACCGTTCATTCGCGCTGATAAATTGAACTATGACGAGGTGAAGCAAGCGTTGCAAGAATTTGTCTTTAACGTTAATGTGCCAACTCGGGTTGGGTTCCAGACGCCATTTACAAACATTACACTTGACCTCGAATGTCCAAAACACATGGCTGACAATCCAGTGATCATCGGTGGTGAAATGCAGGACACTACTTACGGCGAATATCAAGAAGAGATGAATATGCTGAATAAGGCGCTGCTAGAGGTGTTGTCTGAGGGTGATGCTAACGGCCGAGTCTTTACCTTCCCAATCCCAACGGTTAATATCACCAAGGATTTCAACTGGGATAATCCAGTGATTGAAAGTCTGTGGGAAGCCAGCGCCAAGTATGGCATTCCATATTTCTCAAACTTTATCAATTCCGACATGGATCCAGAAGATGCGCGCTCAATGTGCTGTCGCCTGCGCATTGATAATCGCCAGCTGGAATATCGCGGCGGTGGACTGTTTGGTTCAAACCCAATGACTGGTTCAGTTGGTGTGGTGACGATCAACTTGCCACGTTTGGCACTGAAATCAAAGAATGAAAAAGAGTTCTTCAAGGGCTTGGCTGAATTGATGGATATGGCGAAAGATAGCCTGGAGACTAAGCGCAAGGTCCTGGAGCGATTGACTGACGCTAACCTTTATCCGTACACTAAGTTTTACTTGCGTAATATCAAGCAGAGATTTGATCAATACTGGAAGAATCACTTTTCGACCATCGGTTTGATCGGTACCAATGAAGCGGCATTGAACTTGCTCGGCGTTGACATCGGTACTAAAAAGGGCAAGGCATTTGCTGAGAAAACGCTTGATTTCATGCGCGACCGCTTGGTGGAGTACCAGAAAGAAACGGGCAATAACTACAACCTGGAGGCAACGCCAGCTGAAGGTACAACCTATCGCTTGGCGCAGCTTGACAAGGCCAGCTTCCCTGACCGAGCGCACTTCGCCAATGGCTTGGGTGCGGCGGTTAAGCATCCGTTCTACACCAACTCCAGCCACTTGCCAGTCAACTACACTGATGACCTATTTGAGCTGATGGATTTGCAAGATAATTTGCAGACTAAATACACGGGCGGTACAGTGATTCACTTCTTCCTGGGTGAGCGCATGGATGATCCGCAGACGCTGAAAAAACTAGTCAAGACGATTTGCGAAAATTACAAATTGCCGTACTTTACCTTTAGTCCAAGCTTTAGTATTTGTAAAAATCACGGCTACTTGGTTGGTGAACATCCAACCTGCCCAAGCTGTAGTGAAGCAACCGAAGTTTACTCACGTGTGGTTGGCTTCTTGCGTCCAGTTTCTCAGTGGAACAAGGGTAAACAAGCTGAATTTGACATGAGGGAGCATTATGACGATGCCGCCGAACATCAGCGAGCTTGCGCCGTCGCTGTCCCAGCTTAAAGTGGCGATTGGTGGGATTCAGAAGCTGTCGCTGGTGGACTATCCAGGGCACGTGGCGGCAGCACTGTTTCTCTCCGGATGTAATATGCGCTGCGGCTACTGCCATAATCCTGAACTGGTATTGCCCGAGCGGTTGGCACCAAGCATTCCAGTCGAAGAGGCGATGATTTTTCTGAAATCGCGCATCGGCAAGCTAGACAGCGTGGTGATTTCTGGTGGTGAGCCGACGGTCAACGAAGATTTGCCGGTGCTGTGCCGGATGATTAAGCAGCTGGGATTTGACGTCAAACTGGACACCAACGGCACGCACCCGGATATGGTGCGCGGCATGGTCGAGGAGGGGACGATTGACTTTATCGCCATGGATGTCAAGGGGCCGCTGGAAAAATATGTGGAGATTGCGGCGCGGCCGATTGATCTGGAAGCAATCAAGGAGAACGTGCGGTTGATGATTGATTCAGGGATCGGTCACGAATTTCGGACGACGATCGTCCGCGAGCAGTTGGAGGTAGCGGATTTTGAGAAGATTGGCGAGCTAGTCAAAGGCGCTAAGCGGTTTGCTTTGCAGCATTTTCGCACCGGCACCACCATTAGCCCGAAGTTTGCCAATTACCATACGTTTACTGACGAAGAGTTTAGAGCTGCTAAAAAAATAATGGAAAGGTATGTTGAGGAATGCGTGATTCACTAACTGTCGAAATTGTGCGTGTGCGCCAGGAAAACCCCGAGGTGACGACGCTGTATGTTGCGCGGCCGTTTGACTTTATGGCGGGGCAATATATCACGGTGTTCATTGAGGGCAGCCAGGTGCGCGAAGGCAAGGCCTATAGTATTTCTTCGCGCCCAAGTGAGGAGCTGATGTCGATTACCGTGAAAAATGTGGGCGGCGAATTCTCGAGCTATTTGTGTTCGCGTCGTGCCGGCGACACATTACACATTAGCCGGGCGTATGGCGATTTCAATCCGCAGACTGAGCGGCCGCTGGTTGGTATTGCGGCGGGGTGCGGACTCAGTCCGATTTGGAGTATTTTGGCGGACACCAAGCAGCCGACTTTTCTCTATTTGAGCCAAAAATCGCCGGAATATATGGTGTTCTCAGAGGAGCTAGCGGCCTCGCCTATCAAGGTCAATAAGTTTAGTACCCGCCAGCAGGTTGAGGAAAAAGATGGCTGGCATAATGGGCGGTTTGAAGTGGCTAACATTGTTAGCGAAGTGCCAGATGATGCGCACTTTCTGGTCTGCGGTAGCCTGCTATTTGTGCGCGATGTTTGGCAAAAACTAACCGCCGCTGGCGTTGATGAATCACATATTTCAACGGAGACATTTTTTGAGCAATGATTGGAGAGGCGACTACAGGAGAATTATCACCAACAGGAAGTAACGGTGATAAGTTTGATGTGTTTTTGTCGTTGAGGGATAGTGCTGGCGGTGAGGAATTTTCGTCTGGAATTGACGACATTGGTGAAGAAGCAACTGCTGGTGTAAACGAAGCGGCTGGTAAGCTTGACTTGGTGGCGGTGGCTAGTGGTGAAAAAAAACTACCCGCCACTGAGGAAGTGTCTGCGTCCATTGGTCAAACGGCATGCGTGACATGTGTTGGCTGCCCATTTCTTAGCCAGTGTATAAAGCCTCAGGCGTTAGCCGTGAAACAGGAATCAGAGAGTCAGGATAAACTATCTGACGATATGAGTTATGCGGGTGAAGAGGCGGTTCCTAATCTGATGGAAATAACACCAAAACAAAGCTATCTGGAGAGATTGTTAGCTCCAGACGACTTCAATAGTCTGGATGAAAATGGACGCGGAGAATTGGTGATGGCGGGATATTCAGAGCCTACCGATTATCAAGAATCTATTACTAAAAAAGTGCCTGAGCCAGTGGTAGCAGAGGCAAAACCCATAGATTTAACAACTAAGACAGATGAGCCGACTGAGCAAATTGTGCAGCAGGAACGAGAAACCAAAACTTCAACTAACGAGACGGTTGAAGCTTCGGGCGAGAATGTGGATACTGAAGCGGCAGAAGCGCCATTCTTTGGATTAAAAATGGCTCCAGAAACTATCGCTGACGATATTAAAGATGTCGGGGAAGCTCTGTCAGAAAGTACTAGGAACGTGCTCAGCGATATATCTGGCGAGGAACATTTTACCGAACCAACAGAGGAAAATCGTCCGTCGATAGAAATAAAACAGCAGACTTTTGATGTTATTTCTGGTGCAGCAGATAAAAAAAACCAGCAGCCAGCATTCGAATCTCCAGACATACTGATGCAAACGAAAACGAGAACTGTGCCGTCATCGCCAGCGGTAAGCGAGGATACTCAAACCGCTAACGAGAATAATACTTTGCCAAAAAATGAAACTGCCAACTTCTTGTCTGGCGAAAATAAACTCGTCGATAGCGTTGTGGAAAATACATACAATGGCGATGATGCTGCTGCGGTGTCTGACATAAAACCATCATCAATTGAACATCCGAAAGAAAATAACGTTGTTGCGGCAGCGCCAAAACTGTCTGATTCTGAACCGAGACAAACGGCAGCAAGCAGCTTCACGTCAGCTTCTGAACAGCGGTCGGCGGCGCAATTTGATGCAACAGGGATAGATAAGCTGCCGTCAGGATCAATTGATGGTTCTAATGCAAAGCCGCTACAAAATGCGCAGCCTCGCGAAGCTAAACTTGGTATGGCGGCAGGTTATGATGACTCTATCCAAACTCTTGACGGCGCCGATAATGTACAGCCCGGGAATTTGACGCCGGACGTAGATGATGTGCTGCTACCTCAGGAGCGAACGGTTGCGGCTAGCGTGCCGGCGGAATACGATAAAAACGAGACGTATCAATCGTCAGGCAGTTATTCTATTGGTCAATCTGGCGGAGCGCCGCAAGCTATATTGTCACAGGAGCAGATGCTTGTCGAAAGTAGCGAGAACTCTTTGATCATCGGCGACCGTGCCGATTTTGATAATAATTTGGCACAGCCGAAGATTGATGATGTAGAAACAGATGTATTCGTAGCGAATGATGTGGTAAATACAACAAATAAAACTGATATGGCGGCATCTGTAGAAATGATAGACATTGCGCCGAATCTACCAGATAAACACACAGCAGTTGATAGAAATGGCGCTCAACTTGCCGTTGATCTGTCGCAGGAATTGGGTGATGAATTAGCGGTTGATACGGATGCGAGCGAGCCGCAAATTCCTGTCTTTAGGCAACTTGATTGCCCTGACACCACTATGGACATTAGTCGCAGTGAAGATAAGATTTGGGCTGAGGAAGAGGTATTTTTTGTGAAGCAGGATTTGCCGGTAGTGGAATCAAAATTAACCTTAACTGAAGTAGCCGCGGTGATATCGCCGGCAGAAGTCGTTACGGCGCGTGAAGAAGCCGATAATTTAAAACTCTCCGTAGACGACGAGATTGGTATTGATATGGATTCCGTGGGACAGTTGGACAACTTCAAGACATCATCAGTTTCTGAAATCGCCAATGATTATGAGCCAGTAGAGCAGATAGCTATTCCTGTTTCACCGGCTATTGAGCCAATATCTGATGTTGAGCTGGATGAGCCAACAGTGGAAATTTCAGAGGAGCGCATCATGCCTCGCGAGGAGCATGACAGTATAGTTATGGAAGTATCGGAAAAGAGCGATTTACCGCGTGTGGATGATGAAGTTGAAGCTATAATTACGGATACCAGCGACGTAGAGCCAACTATTGATTTACTTGAAGAGCAAGAAGAACTTGCTGCTAATGAGGTATCTGAGGCGGTAGAATCTGAACTGGACGAGCAGAATGATTTGGCGGTTGACAGCTACGGTTATAATAGCGAAACGAGTACCGTGAGCGATAATGTTTTGGTCGTAAAAAGCCGTCAATCCCCTGGCCTATGGCCGGACGACAGTCGGCTCAATCCAGAAGAAGAGTCTGCGTCAATGGCTCAATCAAGCGCGGATGATACGTCATTAGTGTTGCGGCTGGTTGGCATGTTCGTGGTAGCAATGTGCGTGGTGCGCGGTCGGCAGTCAGTGAAAGTTTAGTAAACACACCGCCTAAAGAGGTAGCAATGAAGTAGTATAATTAGATATATGAAAGCGCTGCAAACTAACATTAAATTATTCTTATATACGCCAAACAAATTCTTTGAGATACCTAATTTCCAGCGTCCCTATTCTTGGACAGCCGATAATGTCCAAATGTTTTTAGACGACCTTGAAGAGGTGAAGCGTGGAGATAAAAAGCATTATTTCGGCAGTATCGTGTATATCAACGACGGCGACCGAAGTGTCATTATCGACGGTCAGCAGCGTGCGACGACAGTTTTGCTGATGATTACCGCAATTTACCATTTGGCGCTGGAATCTCCTGAAAAGATTGAACTGGTAGCCGAGCAAATCAAGGACGAGTATTTATACAATAGATATGCAAAACAATATGGATCAGAGGAAAACCGTATCAAACTTCGGGCGGTAACTACTGACAATAAAATATTTGAGAAAATATTTAGCCAGGCGGAATTGACCGAGTATGAAAAGAAAAGTAATTTATACAAGTCCTATCTTCAATTTTATGAATATTTTAGAGATCGTGATCATTTAGAACAGTACATTAACACGCTTGATGATTTTGAAATTGTCACAATCGTGCTAGATAAAGATGACGATAATCCACAAAAAGTTTTTGAAAGTATTAACTCAACTGGCAAGCCATTGACAGATGGCGATAAAATTCGGAATTTTTCATTGATGTTGCACACCTCAGAAAAACAAGATTATGTTTTGACTAACTATTGGCAGCATATTGAAACATACTTAACCGATCCGCAGCGTGATGATATTACCGACTTCTTCCGTGTTTATTTGATTGCTAAAAACCAATCGGTCGTAAATACTGATAAGGTGTATCCAGAGTTTAAAAAAGCTTTTTCTAATAATATTTCTGATGATCAGTCGTATGAATCGCTTGACACATTTTATGGTGAGATTTTGAGAATATTAAAATACTATCGCTTTTTGAAGTTTGATATAGATGTCAATAATGAATTTACCAAGCTGAAATCGGCAGCGTTCATTATGCGCTATTTGAGAATCGAAGCATTCTTCCCGTATGTTGTATCAGTTATGAAATATTGGCAAGATGGACATTTGTCTGATGATGAAATTGCTGAGGTATTTGATGTGCTATGTGTCTACTTTTCGCGGCGTATCGTCGTTAACCTATCGACAGCAAGTCTAGATAACTATTTTGCGGGATTGCATAGAAATATATTATCGAGTGTCGAACAGAACGATGCAGTATATATTGAAGTGCTAAAATACACTATGCTTTCGAGAAGTGGACAAACTCGCCTCCCAAGAAATAATGAAATAGAAACAGCGATAAAAGCAAACTTTACCTATAATCAGCGCTCTTCCAATGTTATGTATTTGTTAACTGCGGTTGACGATGAGTCTAAGGACGTGTCATTGCTGAAACAAATTAATAACAAAGAGCTACACTTAACGATTGAACATATTATGCCGCAAACCATGACTAATGCTTGGCGGGATGAGCTCGGTGACTATGCCGACGAAATTCATGGCACATATTTGCATGGGCTAGCGAATTTGACATTGACGGGGTATAACTCTGAATATTCAAACAAGAGTTTCCGGGAAAAGCGCGATATGCCAGACGGGTTTGCTGATAGCCCGCTTAAGATTAATAAGACTGTTGCTAAATATGATACATGGAATGAAGCGGCAATATTGGAGCGCCAGCGGTGGTGGATTGATAAAATAATTAAAATTTGGCCGCTGCCAACAAGTACGTTTGAACCGCAAGTGCTTGATACGAAAGTTAATATTTTTGATGATGTTGATTTCAAGGGCACAATGGTAAAGATGTTCTATATCGGTGATGATTCATATCCAGTAACGAGCTGGTCGCAAATTCTTGGCGTCTATTGCGAGTATTTGTATGACGAGAACCCTGATTTTACTGATCAGATTATGAATAGCGAAAAGACGAAAAATTGGATTAGTAATGATTCTAAAAGATTTTTTAATTCCGTAAAGATTCACGACACAGGGCTTGTGGTTGACGTAGCAACAAATACGAATCAAAAAATACGGCTCATGCGCGAACTAGCGGAGATGTTTTATGTTGATAAAATCTCTATCAATGTTGAATTGACAAAGCCGATTGAACAGTAGGTATGTGTGCAGCTTGACAACTTTAGTTTAGTTAGGGCACTTGCTATACTGTCTATATGAGAATCTCCGTCCACCTCAAACCCAACTCCCGCCACCGCGAAGAGGTGGTAGTTGGTGACGATGGTGTGCTGACGATTTACACCAAGGCTCCAGCCATTGAAGGGCGGGCAAATATGGCGGCGGCGAAGTTGCTAGCAAAATACTTTGGCGTGGCTGTATCAAAGGTAAAATTAGTGCGCGGCGCAGCTTCGAAATATAAGCTGTTTGAGATTACGGATAATACATAGAGATTCAAGGGTGTTATAATACAAACTAGATAAGTTAAAAAAGAAGAACAATAGTGAAAATAGATATTCATTGTCATACCAAAAAGATTCGTAGTGGTGAGCTGGAGTCTCGAGCGGTAACAAAGGAAGTATTCTCAAAAAGTATACAAGATGCGGAAGTTGACATAGTCGCGATAACAAACCATGACGTTTTTGATAAAGAACAGTACGATGAGTTTGTTGAGTATGTAGGCAGTAACTTTCAAATATGGCCCGGGATTGAACTAGACGCTAGCCATAATGAAAACAATTTTCATCTTATTTTAGTGGGCGACCCAGACGATGTGGATATGTTTGATGAAAAAGTAAAACAGCTTACTAATGGCAAGTCTGGTGATTTCACTATAGAATTAGATAATATAATCAGCCATTTTTCAGGCGAGAACATTCTCTATATTCCGCATTTTGGTAGTAAAAGACCTGCCATATCAGAGAAGAATCTGGAGTATCTCAAGGATAAACTTTGTGAAAAATCATCTCGAGTTATAGTAGAGGATACAAATATTCGTTCTGCGGGGATTCTTACTAGTCATGGATTCAATGCTATAACTGGTAGCGATGTGAGAGATTGGGATAACTACAGTGGTTGTGAAGTATCGAGCTTAAGACTTCCGATTGATACTTTTAAACAATTTTGTCTTTTTCTAGATAGAGATAAGTCAACCATAGAGACAATGTTAAATAAAACTTCTAGCTATGAATATACGGGCAAACCTAAAGAAGACGACCCTAGTATTACAATACCAGTCAAATTATACAATGAAGTGAATATACTTTTTGGAGACAAAGGTCTTGGTAAAACCAATATTCTTAAAAGCGTGAGGGCAAAAGCTGAGGCGGATGGTAAGGAGGTATCAACATATATTGCTAGTGAGAAAGATGATTATTTTAATAAGCTTCTTGATATTTCTGATATGAAAAGAACTGCTAGTAAATTGGGCATGGACGCATGTGAAGGAGAATTTGCATGTATAAAGCAATGGAGTGACGAAACGCCCACATCACTTCAGCTCTATGCTGATTATGCTAAATCAGCCGAAATACGTAGAGCTAAAAATAAAATTCAATTATCCGAAACAGAGCTGCTTGATGATTATGATAGTAGAGAGCTAAAGAAAGTAATTAATGATAGAAATAAATATAAGGACTGCGCGCACTCCATAAAGCAAATAGCTGCTCGCTATGTAAGTGGCCATGAACTGACTAGTTTTGAAGGGGCGATTGATGGTCTCTATGGCAAAATATACAAGAAAGTTAAAGATGAATTAACCTTGAAATATATAACCCAGCTATATAACAGTGCAATTGATTTTATCAAGGATAAGGTGTCTGATAAAACCGGTACAGTGTCAAAACCTAATTCTCCAGGATTCACGCAATATGCTAGGAATAAACTTGAGCTTAAACAGTCATTAGATAAAATAACAGGCTTTCTTAGTCTAAAAGATAAAAAATGCACTGAACCATTTAGGATAGGTGAACTGGGTGATAAGGGTAATCTATACGTCCAAAAGGAGTGGAGCATGTTTGATGATACGGGGCGTGATAAGTATAAGGGCTCGCCTATCAAAATAAAAGAATTAAAAAACGCTAGAGAAGCTCTAAACAATATGAAAGATGGAGTGTTTTCTGATAGTATAGAAAATATACTTGATGATTGTAGAAGTAGTCTTAGTCAAATCGACAGCTTAGATGTGTTTGTGGGGTTAAGAAAATACCCAACCCTTAATAATGATGGAAAAGAATATTCTCCGTCTAACGGTGAAAAGGCGATAATTGCGATCCAGCGGTCACTAGATTGCAAGGCGGATTTTTATGTCTTGGATGAGCCTGAGTTAAGTCTAGGGGGAGAATATATAGATAATGTCATTAGAGAGAAAATAAGCAAGCTTGGTAGGGTAAAAAAGACAGTCTTTATAGCGACACATAATGCTAATATAGCCGTCAGAACCTTGCCGTATACCTCTATATATCGAAAATATGATAAAGGGGAATATAAGACATACGTAGGCAACCCATTTACAAATAAACTATTAAATATTAACGATGAGAATGATGCGTTGTCTTGGAGGGAAGAAAGTATGCGTACTCTTGAAGGTGGAGAAGCAGCGTTTAAGAATAGAGGGGAAATATATGAATCAGGCAAGTAATACTAGTTCAGAAGTAGTGAAGATAGAAACAAGACTTTTTCAGGAAGATGGTACTTGTAAGTTAGAATTTATATTTCCAAGCGACGATAAGATAATCATAGACACTGAAGAGCCAGATACTCAAAAAAATTTGAAGGGAGTTTTTAACAAAATAATAGAATTGTTATTGGAAAAAGATGTTGAGATCAAAGATCTCCAGAAGGATGGTGGTTCTGAGATGGCTAAAGAGGTATTTAGTGACTATATAGGATCTCTAAAGAAGGAAGTTCAGGGTATACGAGATGAGATAAAAAATAGTCTATAACTGCAGGCTGCACCGGGTCGCTTCCGCAGACCTTTATTGTTTACTGCTGGATTGCTAATTCAACCGTTGTATCGTCACAAACGAATACCCCTGCTGCTTCAGCGAGCTGAGGATACACGGTACGGCATTGACGGAAGTTTGGTGAATGTCATGCATCAAGATGACGGCTCCAGGACGAGCGCCAGCGACGGCACGCGAACAGACGATCTGGCTATTGCGATCAGCCCAGTCGCGGGTGTCGACTGACCACAAAATTGACGACATGCCACGCGCCCGAAGTTGTTCTAAAACCACACCGTTGGCTGCACCATACGGTGGTCGCAGAATGGTTGGCTTGACGCCAGCGGCTTGCCTGATGGCTTCGTTGGTGCGGTCGATTTCGCCAGCAATTTGGTCAACTGATAGTTTTGGTAATTCTGGGTGTGACCACGAGTGATTGCCTAGTTGGTGGCCGCGTGCATGGATGCTGCGTACGACGCTAGCCTGCCCGGAAACCTTGCTACCGATCAAGAAGAACGTCGCTTTCGCACCATACTGATCTAAGATGTCCAGTAGGTGCGCAGTGTATGGTCCCGGCCCGTCATCAAACGTCAACGCAATCACTTTATTGCCAGTGGTTGGCGTGGGTGCTGGTGCGGCGGGCGCTGGTGCTGGTGCTGGCTTTGGCTCGGGTGGTTTAGGGAAATTCCCTAGTTTTTGGGCTGTCGGATTTTGTAGGTATTTGGCGACGGCAGCGGCTGGTACTTTGATGGTCAGCTCGCCGTAGGCTGATGGCAACAGGGAGGCTTGTCCAATTGGCCAAGCTAAGGTGTTGCCATCGTCGGTGATGATAAAGTTCGCCAACGTTTCTTTGGTGATCATCTCCTCGAGATTTGCTTCTGGTTGACGGCGTTGTTTAATGGTCTCTGCAACGTCGCGCTGAGCGGCCGCTACGATTGCCTTGGTAGCTTCCTCTGATTTTTCAGTCAAATTATCCAGGCTAATCACTTCACCAGAATCTTTATCAAATGTCCAAAACAGCGTTAGCGCAACTGGATGGGCACCGTGCATGTCTTGTTTAATGTTGACGATGATCGACAGGGCGACGGAATTATTGTGCGTGACTTGATAGCTGATGGTTTCGGTCATTGGTCGCTCAAAGGTGATGGTGCTTGATGAAGTGTAGCGAAAATCACTATCAGCGCGGTCAATTGCTCGGGCGATGAGTTTGTTGATTTTGGAATTGCTGGTAATTGGGTATTCAATTGAGACTTTTTCGCGCTTGCTGTCGCGCGTCACAAACTTGGAGCGGATGCCAGCATAGCGCGAATCGGTGAAATAATATTTTTCATCTTCTAGAACAGTTGGACGTTGGGTTGGTGGCTGCTTGGAATGGAGGTAAAATAAGACACCCATTGCGCTAACAGCAAGCAAAAGTAACGTAGTGAATATAATACTGCTCAATCGAGGTCGGTTTGCAGGTGTTGCGTTGGTTCTTGACTTATGGCTGGTTCGAGCTGGTTGTCGTTTTGTTGACAATTTTTGAGGTTTTGTTTGCGTTTTTTTGGTAGGCATTAGTTCACTCCGCCAGCTTTCAAGATCGCCTTTAAGCCAGTTTCACCACCAGCAAATCCACTGGCTACGTAGTCATTGATCACCATGTATGGCAGACCGTTCACACCAAGTGACAGAGCTTTTTGGGTGTTGTCATCGATCTCTTTTTGGTGTGGTTTTTTGATCATACAGTCAGTAAACTTCGCTTCGTCCATGCCGACAGCTTTAGCAGAAGCCAGGAAATAGTCTAACGGCAGTGGTGGAATTTTTTGTGGTACGGCAACATTTTTCACACCAATTCCTTTGTCAAAATAATCACGCTTGATGCGCGGTACGATGTCGTGGGTATACTGCCAGTATTTGTCCTGGTCAGCGGCGCAAAAAGCAGCGTGAGCCCCAGTTTCTGTGTTATCGGTGACTTCTTTGAGCAGTGTTACCACGCGGTGTTCATAGCGAACTTTACCTGATTTGATATACTCATTTTTGAAGAAATCAGCGTTAGTGGCTGCTTCAACTTCGGCACAGAATGAGCAAAAATAATCAGTATAATCAACAAACACATGCTTGGCTTCAGCAGAGCCTTGTGACATCTTTTCATTCCATGGTTTGCCGTCACCGACATGGCGATTTGGTGGACGATTAACGATGCCGTAGATAAACAATGCGACAATTGCCGTAATCAAAATGCCTGAAATAACCCAAATGATTGCTATGCCTGCTGATTTTTGTCGATTCATAATTCCTCCTGTTTTGCTAATTCTGTATACATAAAGGCGATTTGTCCAGACTTGTAGAGTGAAAAGAGGCTTAATAGCAGGGCTAACATCAAGACGATGGTGCTGGCGACGGTGGCAGCAGTGGCAGCGGCAGCGCCTGAGAAGAACACGGCAACGAGCGGCAGGATGAGTGATGTGCCGCAGGGAACGCAGCCCAGACCGATGGCAGCAGCCACAGAGGCCAGGCCGCTTAGTCCGACTTGTCTGGTGACCGACTGTTCATTACGCTTATTTTTCTTGGCCGTGAATATGACGACAGTAATTGACAGACCTTGGAGGAGTGACACTACAAGGAGCAATGCGCCATTGAGTGAGCTGAAGCCCTGTTTGAATATATCAATGAACATGGTTCCAAAAAGGGAGATTTTGTCTAATATCGGTAGTCGCGACATCATCAGCGGGCCGTAAAAATTGGCATTGATGGCAAAGAAAATAATGAGTGCAAACAGCACAAATAAGACAATCGCCAGGAGTAAGTAGGGCGGTAAGCTGATAATTTTACCAACGCCTATCATGGCCGACTTGACGGACTGTTGTTTGTTGTATACTCGGCAAAATTGAACCATGCATCCATTATACGTCAAAATTGCATAATAGTATGCATTCTGGTGCAGTTTACTCGCGTTTGGGCGGTGGGCTACAGAACGAGGTATTTGTGATGGGGTAAAACGTACGGCAAGAGGGCGGATAGTTAGTCGCCAACATAAACTATACACTGAGTGTATAAAACTCTTGTAATAACTAAACACTGAGTGTATAGTAAGAGTATGAGCGTTCAATATACCCTGTTAGGTTTTTTAGCGGAAGAGTCAAATTACGGCTATGAGCTGAAGAAAAAATATGACGGCTATTTTGGTAAGGACAAGCCAATTTTAACCGGTCAGATATATTCAACCCTGGCGCGGCTCAAACGCGACAACAAAGTCAAAGAAATTACTGACACCAGCGAATCAGGCGGTCCGGACCGGGTTCGGTATGAGATTACCGATGAAGGTAAGCAAGATTTGCAAGCATGGCTGGAATCACCAGAGGCGCCGTCGCCGCAACTGCAAGCGACGATGTACATTAAAGCGGTGCTGGCCATTCTGAAGGACGGCGATGCGTCACCGTATTTGGATAACCAACGGCAGGCGCATATTCAACGGATGCGCGAGCTGACGGCGCAGCGGCGTGATAGTAACTTGTCGGACATGCTGCTGATCGATCATGCATTGTATCATTTGGAGGCGGATTTGCGCTGGATTGAATTAACTATTTCGCGGTTAACGCGATTAAAGGAGGAAATTTTGCATGAGCAAACCAATGATTAGCGCTAAACATATCACAAAGTCGTTCGGGCAAACACAGGCGCTGCGCGGTGTTAGCTTGGATGTCGAGGTGGGCGAGGTGCTGGCGATTATGGGTCCGTCGGGTTCTGGTAAGTCGACGCTACTACACAGCTTGGCGGCGATCACCAAGATTGATAGTGGTGAAATCGACTTTGACGGTCAACGGATTGACACGATGAACGACGATAAGCGCAGTATATTGCGGCGCACCAGCTTTGGCTTTGTCTTTCAGTTTGGGCAGTTAGTGCCGGAGCTAACGGCGCTGGACAATGTGGCGCTGCCGCTGCTACTGAACGGCGTCAAGCGTAAAGAGGCCTATCAACGGGCAAAAACATGGCTGAACAAGGTTGAATTGGCGGATAAAGCTGACAGTATGCTCGGTGAATTGTCGGGCGGACAAATGCAGCGCGTGGCGATCGCCCGAGCCATGGTGATTGAGCCAAAAGTGCTGTTTGCTGATGAGCCAACTGGTTCGCTAGATAGCCTGAACTCAGAAAAGGTCATGGAATTGTTCATCAAAACCGCCAAAGAGCATGGCACAACAGTCATCATGGTAACGCACGAGCCAACGATTGCTGCCTACGCTGACCGGGAAATCATCGTCCGTGATGGGCAGATTTCTGGCGCTGAGGCAGCGGTAAACCCGGCGCAGGCGAGGGCTGATAAAGCTAAGGCGAGGATTGTCTGATGAGCGTTAGTTGGATGTTGCTACAAAAGTCTGGTCGCCAGTCGTTTGCGCGTCTGGGGCTGACGACAGCAGCGGTGGCACTGGGGATTATGCTGGTGTGCTGCTTGACGGCTGGTGTTAATGGGATTATGGGGCGTGCTGGGGGCTCAGTCATCAGTTTGGCGGCACACCATGAGGCTTCTCAGCAACCGATTGATGGCGTCGAGCCGCTGAGAATTAGTAGTGTAATGCGACTTGGCAATGCCTCAAAATGGCGCGGCCAGTTTATCCATACTTATTCAATGTACGGTACGACGAAGTCGCCGCAGTTTGCCAAACTGAAAACGCCAGGCCCTGGTGAATACTATCTGTCACAGGCGCTAGCTGACGCGGTTGCCCAGCATCCTGAGGACAATATCTTGGCACGTTTCGGTAAAAACACCAAATACTTAGGCGTACTTCCTAGTGAATATACTACCAGCCCGGATGCACTAATGATGGTGCGCGGTGCCAGCGCTGATGAAGTGGCGGCGAGTGATGATGTGGCGAAAAATCAGGGACAAACTCCCTACTTTGCTAATGTTTACCGGACGGATGCGAATGGATTAAAATCAGAAGTTAGCCTGGATGCTGGCTCTATTATCATACTTAGTATTGGTGCAACCATCCTACTGTTTCCGATCGTCATTTTCGTGTCAGTGGCGACACAGCTGGGTGCGGCACAGCGTGAAAAACGCTACGCTGCCTTGCGGTTGATCGGCGCGTCCAAGCGGCAGGTAACACGGATATTACTCTTGGAGTCGTTGCTAGCATCAGTGGTCGGTGTGGTGATTGGCCTGGGCGCGTTTGGGCTATTACAAGCGCCGCTGCAAGCTTTCAAGCTGAGCGGGATGCGGTTTAATCCTGGTGATTTAGCGTTGACTACCACGCAATACGCCTTGATTATTGGCTTGACATTGGGTCTGACGACGTTTGTTAACTGGCGACGGATGCGCCGAGCGCAAATTTCGCCACTGGGTGTGTCACGTTCGGTTGAAAAGGTAAAGAAACTACGCGGGTGGCGGCCGTTGGTACCAGCAACTGGTATCGCCATCTTTGTTTGGTTGTCGTCAAAGCCGGGTCTGGATTGGTTGACGGCACATAAAGAATCGGCTATTCCATCTATATTGCTACTGGCGGCGCTACTGCTGGTGATGTTCGGGCTCGTCCTGACTGGTGGCTGGCTGACGAATAAGCTGTCGCTACTGGCGGCGCGCTGGGCGAATAATGGTTCAATGCTGATCGCTGGTAAGCGTACGGCAGTGCATTCACGAACGGTTTTCCGTGGTGTGAGTGGGGTGGTGCTGGCGTTGTTTGCTGGTAGCTTTTACCTGACAGCAACCAGTGGTATTGAAGGGCTAAACGCTCAAGCCGTCAAAGATAACGGTTTTTCTCAGCTAAAACAGGGGACGGCGATTATTATCGGTCAGTCGCTACCAGGTGATATGGCGGAGCAGTTGCAGCAGAAATCGTACGTCACGTCGGTGGCGACCGTGTATCCGCGGGAGGATGGTAGTGTAATTCGCTGCCAGGATGTGGCGAGGTACACTGAGCATATCTGCCCAACTAACGCTCGACCTGACCAATTTGCCTTGCTGAATTTTAATAAGCCGGTGGTTAAAACTATATCGCTGATCACTGATACAGTCGATATGAGTGGCACCAAAGAATATTTGGTAGCGCTAACGTCAGACGATGATATTGAGAAATTACGCACCATGGTGATGACGCACACCAATCAGTACGATCTGACCTATGTGGTGAGTGGTACGGACGCTAAAAAGCCACATATCAATCCAACGATTCGCGAATTTGCCAGCTTAGCCTATATTGGTATTGGTGTGACGTTATTTGTGGCAGTGGCGAGCCTGATCGTTTCGACGATTGGCGGGCTGATGGAACGTCGCCGTTCGCTGTACACCTTGCGGCTGGGCGGCATGCGTCTGGCTCAGCTCAAGCGGCTGGTAATGATTGAGTCGGTGGCGCCGCTAGTCATCACTTCAATCCTGTCGTGTGGTATCGGTGTTTGGACGGGGGCAGTGTTCACGAAAATGTTCTCGACGACGTTGAAGCCGGTGTTAACACCAACCTACTTTATGGTTGTTGGTGCTGGTCTGGTGGCGGCCATTATCGGTATTTACTTGATCCTGCCGATGGTCGATAAGTTGACGCGGGTGGAGGCTAACCAAACCGAGTAATTTTGTCTGCAGGGCGGTCTAATGAAAAGCGTTCCAGGTGCTGGCCGGAGCGCTTTTTCTTGTTATGAGCGCAACTTTGAATGACTCAAGCCACATGGAAACAGGTATCTGTGATTAATAGGAACAGAAGGGACTATTGGTGGAAGGTCACCCGGTCATCAGCGACGCTGACGGTCACCGTCATGCCATCATGAATCCGCCCGTCGATGAGCTCTAGCGCTAATGGATCAAGCACCCGCTTTTGTACCAAGCGCTTCAGCGGACGGGCGCCAAAGGCCGGGTCATAACCGTCGCGGGCCAACATGTCGCGGACGCTATCGTCAAACTCCAGGGTGATGTCGCGGCTGTCTTTGACTTGGCGAGCGACGCGTTTCAGCTGAACGTCGACAATTGCTCGCATGGCCTCTGGTCGAATGCGGTCGAAGATAACGATGTCATCAATGCGATTGAGGAATTCTGGGCGGAAGTGCTGGCGTAGCACCTCAAGCATCTGATTATCTAGTGCCGATAAATCGTCGCCAGAAAAGTCCATGATTGCCTGTGAGCCGACATTGCTGGTCATGATGATGACCGTGTTCGAAAAATCGACTGTTCGCCCCTGGCCATCGGTCAGGCGGCCGTCGTCGAGCACTTGCAAAAGTACATTGAAGACGTCGGGGTGAGCCTTCTCGATTTCGTCAAATAGTACCACGCTGTAGGGGCGGCGGCGCACCGCTTCGGTGAGTTGGCCGCCTTGGTCGTAACCAACGTAGCCTGGCGGCGAGCCAATCAGGCGGGCCACGGCGTGGCGCTCCATATATTCACTCATATCGATGCGGATCATAGCGTGTTCGTCGTCGAATAATTCGCGGCACAGGCTGCGGGCCACCTCTGTTTTGCCGACCCCAGTGGGGCCAAGGAAGAGGAAGGAGCCAATTGGCCGGTTGGTATCACTGAGCCCAGCGCGCGAACGGCGAATAGCGCTGGCCACGGCGGCGATGGCTTTGTCTTGACCGATCACCTGGGCGCTGATATGTTCCTCTAATTTGGCTAGTTTGCTGGATTCGGTCTCAATCAGCCGCTCCACCGGGATGCCCGTCCAGCGCGCCACTACGCTGGCGATGTCATCAGGCGTGACTTCTTCACGCAGCAGGCGGTCGGCTGGCGGAATGGCAGCTAGTTCTTGGCGGGCGGCGCTCAGCTTTTTCTCCAGTTCTGGCAGATCGCCGTATTTGATGCGGCTAGCGGTGGCCAGATCGGCGTCGCGTTCGGCGATTTCTAGTTGTGAGCGCAGGCTATCCATTTTTTCGGTAGCGGTATTGACGGTCTGGAGAATGTCTTTTTCGTGTTGCCATTTATTGTCAATCACTTCGGCTTGAGCCCGAAGATCGGTAATTTGTTGATTGATTTCTTCTTTGCGGGCTTTGGCGTGGTCAGATTTGTCTTTTTTTAGCGCTGCTTCTTCAATCTCCAGCTGCAAGCGGCGGTTATTCAGCCGATCGAGAGCAATCGGCACGCTCTCCAGCTGCATTTTCAGGGCGCTAGTCGCTTCATCCAGGAGGTCAACGGCCTTGTCAGGCAAAAAGCGATCAGGTAGATAGCGGGTGGACAGTCGCGCCGCCGCCACGATGGCATCGTCAGAAATTTTGACGCCGTGATGGACTTCGTATTTTTCTTTCAGACCGCGCAAAATCGCCACCGTATCATCAAAACTCGGCTCGCCGACATACACTGGCTGAAAGCGCCGTTCCAGGGCTGCGTCTTTTTCGACATGCTGGCGATATTCTGCCAAGGTTGTCGCGCCGATCATGTGTAGTTTACCGCGGGCTAGGGCGGGTTTGAGCATGTTGCCGGCGTCCATACTGCCTTCGGTTTTGCCGGCACCGACCATGGTGTGAATTTCATCAACGAACAAAATAATTTCGCCAGCAGCCTCTTCAACTTCTTTCAAAATTGCTTTAAGGCGCTCTTCAAATTGACCGCGAAAACTCGCTCCAGCCAATAAACTAGAAATTTCCAAGGAAATCAGTCGCTTGTCCTTCAGCGAGGCCGGTACGTCGCCTTTGACGATGCGCTGCGCCAGGGCCTCGACGATGGCGGTTTTACCAACACCCGGCTCGCCGATGAGGACCGGATTATTTTTAGTGCGCCGGCTGAGGATCTGCATGGTGCGGCGAATTTCCTCGTCGCGGCCGATGACTGGGTCGAGTTTGCCCTCACGCGCCAGTGCCGTGATGTCCGTTCCAAACTGCTCGAGGGGCTTGGTGGTTTCTTCTTGGTTCATGGTTGGTGGCATATGTCCTCCTTTTTCTGTGGGCTGAGCCCCGTATTGTTACGTTGCGGCAAGAGACAGTGTGAGGTGATGTGCTTATGAGCTGCTTAAAATTTTTCGTTCATAATAGCTCGATCGTTTGCTGAGTTCAGCGTTGAGTTGGTCAATACCGCCAAATTGTTCAACCAGTGTCTGGCGATTTGAGAATAAATTGGTGCCCAGTCCCATGCGGTCGCCATCTACCGTCACACCCAGTGCCGCCAGGGTCGATGGATACATGTCAAAGGTGGCAAATTGGCGGTTGGTGGCGCGAGTTGGCTGAACGGCAGGGTTGATGAAGGCGTTGTAGACGGTTCGTTGGTAGGGAGCGCCGGCGATTTTCTCTTCGTAATATGGCGTCTGCATGCCGAGGTGATCACCACTGATGATGATAGTAGTGTTGGCGTAAAACGGTTGCTGTTTAGCCCACTCGACGAAGGCGGCAATTTGTTTGGAGGCGCAGGCATGGACGTTGTCATATTTTGCTTCAAATTGTTGTTTACAGGTGTCACTGTCCAGCCAGCCGTCGGTGAAGTGCGTGTCAACGGTCAGCATTTGCAAGTTAAATGGCTTGTCTAATTTACTGAGGCGAGTTGCTTCATCGCGGGCAAATTGGAAAAGCTTTTTGTCTTCGTAGCCCCACCATACTTTGTAGTCCTGAGGAATCAAACCGTGCTGTTGAGCGTAGGTGAAGTCGATGATGTGGTAATCGCCATGTTGCTCTAGTAACTTATCGCGCCCACCAAAGGTTTTGTCTGAGCCCATGAGGAATGATTGATTATAATCAGCTTTTTGGAGTACTTGCCCTAGAGTATAAGCACCGGGCAAGAATTTATTGAAATCACCCATGCCGTTGCGGTCGCGACCGCCGAACACGCCACCGTCTTTGAGTGGCACGCCAGCGGACTGAGCGGTCATGCCGGCGACTGTCCAGGTGGTGCCGTGGGCAGGTAGGGCGCCACCAAGGCCTGAGGATTTGTGTGAAAATGAAGTGTTGGTCAGTGCCAATTTCTCCAGCTCTGGCATGACTGATTTGTCGCTCATGCCGCCGTTGGCTTTGGAAGCCGGTGTGTTTTCTAGCGATTCAACATAGATATAAATCAAATTACGTTTGGTGCTTGGAAACGTCAATTTGACGCCGCGCGGATCGACATAGTGCTTGTCGTAGATTTTTGATGATTGAGTAAGAGCGCTGACATAGGCTGGGATGCTGAAGCTTTGTGCCAGGAGTGTCAGGCTGACAACAAAAATACCACTTGCATAATAGGTTTGATGACGCAGTCGAAATGGCATTGTCTTCCAGCGTAGTTTGAGGAGTATAGGGAGTAGTAAGATGACAAATAATCCAATAGCATATGGCACATTGCTCCAAACTGCTGAAACCAGGCTACTGGATTGTCCGCCCGCTAGACCGTTGTTAAAATAGAACAAAATTTCATCAATTTTGGCGTCGCGAAATTGCACGGTTTTGTACTGGCTGGCAACGATGAATACTGCGCTGATGGCCAGCATCAGGACGATGCTAATGCGGACAAAAGTGCGAAAACTACAGACACGGCCGAGAAATTGTTTGCTCATACTATCTAATTATACCACTATACGCAGTAGGTGTTGATGTGCTTAGGGCTTATCATTTCTCCACAAAGCGCGTATACTGATAAGCATGAACGGAACGAAAACGCGACGTCAAGGCTTTGGAATTAGTTGGTGGATCGGTCTTGGACTGTTTGTGGCGTTGATTGGCTTCATGGCGTTTGATATTTTGCAGCGTGAAGGTGGGTTTGGTAAGAGTGATGACGTGTTGGTGATGGGTACCAATGCTGGCTTTAAACCGTTTGAGTACAAGCAGGGCAATGAAATTGTTGGGTTTGATGTTGATCTAGCCAAGGAGATTGCGCGCAGTATGAATAAAGAATTGAGGATTGAAGACATGTCGTTTGATGGATTGCTGCCAGCGCTAGAGTCAGGGCAAATTGACATGGCGGTAGCTGGCATGTCGGTGACGCCGGAGCGTGCTAAAAACGCGCTGTTTTCTGAGCCGTATTATTCAGCATCGCAGCGGATCATTGTCAAAAAAGGTAGCCCGATTCGTAATAGGTATCAGCTGACGGGCAAGAAAATTGGTGTGCAGTTAGGTACGACGGGAGACACGCTGGCCGGGAAAATTGCTGGCGCTAAGGTGTCGCAATTTCCGACCGCACCAAGCGTGTTGACCGAGCTCAATGCTGGTGGCGTCGAGGCGGTTATTTTGGATGATGCGCCAGCTGCCCAATACACGGCGGGTTTTCCGGATCTAGAAATTTTACCGGGTGAGTTATCGAGCGAGCATTATGCGATTGCCATCAAAAACAATAACCATGACTTGCTGGAAAAAATTAACCGAGTGTTGGCGGAGATGAAAAAAGACGGTCGGTACGACAATCTCATCCGCAAGCATTTTGGTGCCGCAGCGCTTGAATCGATGAAGAAAAAGGAGCTTGAATCGTGAATTTCCTGGAAGTGATTTTCGGCGATGGTCGGTGGTTGTATTTGTGGCACGGTCTAGAGGTAACGTTGGTTTTGACCGTTTTGTCGCTGCTTCTTGGTACGGCCATTGGTATCATCATCGCCCTGTTGCGAACCTCGGACGTACGACCGTTTAAGTCACTTGGTCGCTACTCGTGGGCCAAAGGGCTGAGCCGCTGGAATCCGCTGGCGTGGCTTGGGAAGGTGTATGTCGACATCATTCGGGGCACGCCGCTTCTGGTTCAGCTGTTGATTATGTACTACGTCGTCTTTGGCTCATATCAATTCATGCCGAAGATTTTTGTGGCAGCGATTGCTTTTGGTATCAATAGCGGTGCGTACATTGGCGAAATTATCCGCGGTGGTATCGAAAGTGTTGACAAGGGGCAAATGGAAGCAGCGCGTTCACTGGGCTTTAGTCGCTGGCAGGCCATGCGTTTGGTGATTTTGCCACAAGCACTCAAAAATTCGTTACCGGCACTGATCAGCGAATTCATCGCCCTACTGAAAGAGACCTCAGTGGTTGGCTGGATTGGACTAAATGATATCATGCGCGGCGCTGACAATATTCGGTTTCAAACGGCCACGGCATTTCAGTCATTATTTGCTGCAGCCGTGATGTACTTGGCATTGACCGCGATATTTACCCGCGTGATGACGCGAGTGGAGAGGAGGCTAAAAGATGGCAGTGAATAAGGTGAAGGAAGTGGCACAGCCAACCGCTGAGCGTCCAGCAATTATCACGGTGGCTAATCTCAAAAAACAGTTTGGTAGCAACCGTGTGCTCAGGGATATCGACGTTGAGATTCACGAAGGCGAAGTGGTCGTCGTCGTTGGCTCGAGTGGTTCAGGCAAATCAACCTTTTTGCGCTGCTTGAATCTGCTGGAGACGCCGACGGGCGGGCGCATTGTTATCGACGGCGTGGAAACGACAGCGCCGAAAGTCGACCTGAACGCTTTGCGCCAAAAAGTCGGCATGGTATTCCAATCGTTCAATTTGTTCCCGAACTTGAGTGTGCTGGACAACATCAAACTAGCGCCGCGGAAATTACGCAAATTGTCTGATCGGGCGGCGACGCGTTTGGCAAAGAAATTGCTCGCGGACGTGGGGCTGGCGGACAAAGCCAACGCCTTTCCCTCACAGCTCTCAGGCGGGCAAAAGCAGCGCGTGGCTATCGCGAGAGCCCTAGCTATGGAGCCAGACATCATGTTGTTTGATGAGCCAACCTCAGCGCTTGACCCTGAGATGATTGGCGAAGTGTTAGACGTAATCCGTGAAGTCGCCGCCAAAGGTATGACCATGGTCATCGTCACGCATGAAATGAAGTTTGCGCGCGAAGTGGCTACGCGGATGATTTTCCTGGACAAGGGCGAGATCATCGAAAACGGTCCGCCGGAGCAGGTGATGGATCATCCAGTGACTGAACGAGCGCGGAAGTTTTTTGGCGTCAAAGGGAAATAACAGGAGGTCCAGATGAAACATGGTACAGTCACTAAAAACCATAACATATGGCTGTGTTTGACCATCGGTTTTGTTGGTATTATTGTCGCCGCCATATGCGGCTGGTATATCTGGTCGCGCCCACACGCGCCAGCGTCACCGCAGCCGTCAGACGCTGCCCGTTTCAAGGCTGTTTATTCTCGCGTGGCCGACGACAATCGTTTTGTCTTTGCTTCAGCTGGTGAGGTTTTGGAGAAATTTGAATCAGGCAGCGGCTTGGTTTTCCTTGGCTTTCAGCAATGTCCGTGGTGTCAGCAGCTAGCGCCAATTGTCGATGAAGCCGCCAAAGCCGAAGGGCTGGATAAAATCTACTATCTGGATATTCGCCATGCCCGCGAAACCAATGACGCTACTTACAAAAAATTGGTTGAGAAGCTAAAACCGCATCTTCGCACTGATGAGAACGGCCAACCGCGAGTCTATGTTCCTGATGTGACGGCACTAAAGGGCGGCCACATTGTCGGTCATTTCCTCCAAGAGACCACCACTGATGGTGAGAAGGCCACAGCTGATACGTACTGGACACGTGAGCGCCGTGCTCGGGCGGTCGAGCAGCTGAGGCAAATGATTCGGGCCATGCACTAGCATAAGTACTCTGGTATAGTAGCAACATGAAACAAACGAATCAGTTATCACAAATCCGCCAATTTTTGTTATATATATCAATCAGCCTTTTCTCGGTTTGCGCCTTCATGGGCATCATGGCTGCCTTGTCTGGGCCGGTGGACTGGCGCATCTTGATGACCACCTTGTTTACTGCAGTCGCCTCGTTGTTTGCCATGGGAGGAGTTGCTCGCCTGGAGGGTGACCAGCGTTTAATCAAAACACTGTCGGTCGTGTCGTTAATTATTAATGCTTCGTGGCTGCTGGGCGCGTTGATATTAGTCTGGGAGTTATTACATTCTTTGGGTATTTGCAACACGAACATTAGCTCCGAGTTTCCTGGAGGCTATGATTATATGTTCTGTGGTCAGCTCGAAGAAATATTGACTAAGCTGACAGTTACTGCGTTTATCATCACATCGCTAACTGCATTGACCGCCAAGTTTCTTTCCTTCAAACGTAACGATTCAATCATTTCAGGACTGGTAACGCTGACCATTAGTAGTGCTAGTTTGTTGAGTTTGGTGGGTTTGAGTATTTTGTGGCAAAAACATGGTGGTGATGCCTTGACTGCTAACTGGCAATTATTGACTATTTTCGGCATCTTAACGGTATTTGGCTTAGTAGTTACACCGGTGTTGATACGGGCGCAGGCTTACAAACAAAAGTCGCAGGCAGCTGTGTCTGATGAAGAGCGTCAACGACTGCGCCAGGAAATTGAACAAGAAGTGCGTGCCAAAATTGCCGCTGAACAACAGGCAAATACGCCTGAGGATAAGGAGGGCGGGGCAGAGTAGTTATAGCTCACTCATGATGTGAACGTCAGTTGATTTGTTAATCAACCAGTCCAGATCAACTTCTGTCAAATAGCTTGGTAAAATTCGCGTGGTTTTCGGATCAACGAAGCCGCATCTCGCCACTTCTTTCACGCCGTGCGATGTTTGCTCCAGGTCGATGTGCTGGTAATCTTGCCAGTTGGTGATGAGAAAGAAAAATTCCAATTGCTCGTTCGGGCCAGGTGCTGATTGTTCACCCGATTCGGCGAATTGTTGTATGAATAACAACTTTCCGATCTCTGGTTTAACGCCCGTTTCTTCAATCATCTCCCGGCGTAAACCGTCCAGCAAACTTTCACCATTTTTCAAGCCGCCGCCTGGTGTACACCAAAAATTCCGCCCTTTGCCGTCGTTCGCGGTTAATTGTTGGCAAAAAATCTTGCTCTGATCGCTTACGATAATTCCGCGTACATTAACTCGCCGTCGCATATAACCTCCTTTGCTTTCGTGGTCGCCAGAGGTTCTCGTTGGTGAACATGTGCTTCAAATAATTTCATGGTCGGGGTGACTGGATTTGAACCAGCGACCTCACCGTCCCGAACGGTGCGCGCTACCGAGCTGCGCCACACCCCGACGCTAAAAACAGTATACGTCCAGCTGATACTTTTGTCCAATGAGGCTCTGCGACGGATGTCGCATATTATGGTAAAATAGAGACTGGATTTGAGGCACTAAAAGAACAATTATGAAGCATATTTTACGAATTTTTAGCGGCTACTGGCTGATGTTTATCATCTTGGTCGGCTTTACCTACGCCATGGTGATGGCGAATTTGTGGCTACCTGACAAGATGTCGGAAATCGTCAATAACGGCATCATCAAACAAGATATGCCGGCGATTTGGCACAACGGACTAGCGATGATTTTGGTGACGGCGGCGGGCGGGTTGTGCTCGATTATCATAGGATTTTTAGCCTCCCGGATTGCCACTGGTGTGGCTCAGAAACTACGAATGGAACTATTCGAGCGGGTCGAAAGTTTCGCGCTGGCGGATTTCAATAAATTTTCCACCGCCTCGCTAATCACCCGATCGACCAACGATATTCAGCAAATTCAGATGACGTCAATTCTGCTGCTGCGTCTGGCGTTGATGGCACCAATCATGGCAATTGGCGGTTTGCAAAAAGCCATCCATAACGCGCCAAATTTGAGCTGGATCATTGCGCTGGCAGTGTCGGTGTTACTGGTGGTCATTGCCGTATTGTTTGTGATTGCCGTGCCTCGGTTTAAGAAATTGCAGACGCTGGTGGACAAACTGAATCTGGTGACGCGCGAAAACCTGGTCGGCTTGAAAGTCATTCGCGCGTTTCACAACGAAAAAATTGAGCAGAAAAAGTTCCAGCAAGCCAACACCGAGCTGAATAAAATGAATTTATTTGTCAATCGCTTGATGATGCTGCTTGACCCAATCATGACGCTGGTGATGAACTTTTCTAGTGTGGCGATTGTCTGGTTCGGCGCGCATTTGATCAGCAGTGGCAATCTGCAAATTGGTAATATGATGGCGTTTTTGGAGTACGCCATGCAGGTGATTATTTCCTTCTTGCTGCTGTCGATGGTGTTTATCATGGTGCCGCGGGCGGCCGTGTCGGTAAAGCGGGTGGGTGAGGTGCTCGACACGCTGCCGTCAATTGTTGATCCGTCGTCGCCGCAACAATTGCCAGATGACGCTACGGGTAAAATTGAATTCAAAGACGTCACGTTTACCTATCCAGACGCTGATCTGCCAGTGCTGTCAAATATCAATTTCATCGCTGAGCCGGGGCAAACCACAGCGTTCATTGGCAGCACTGGGTCGGGCAAATCAACGTTGATCAATTTGATCCCGCGCTTTTACGATGTGTCGGCCGGGCAGATTTTGCTGGACGGCGTGGATATTCGCCAGCTTAAACTAGAAGATTTGTACGATCAAATCGGCTACGTGCCGCAAAAGGGTGTGTTGTTTAGCGGGACGATCGCCAGCAACATCAAGTACGGCAACGCCAAAGCCAGCCAAAAATTAGTCGAGAAATCCGCTAAAATCGCCCAAGCCGCCGAGTTCATCAGCGAGCTAAAAAACGGCTACAAAAATGACATCTCTCAAGGCGGTGGCAATGTTTCCGGCGGTCAACGGCAGCGTTTGTCGATTGCCCGGGCGATTGCTGTGGAGCCGAATGTCTACATTTTTGACGATTCGTTTTCGGCGCTGGATTTCAAGACTGATGCCAAATTACGTTCGGCACTTGCCAAAGAAACCAAGCACAAAACCGTGCTCATCGTCGGTCAGCGCATCAACACCATTATGAATGCTGACAAAATCATCGTGCTAGACGAAGGTAAAATTGTCGGTCAAGGCACGCACCAGGAATTGATGAAAAATTGCCAAGTCTATCAAGAAATTGCCGCCTCCCAGCTTTCGGAAGATGACCTGCAGAAAATGTCGGTGACGACCGCGAAAGGAGCGGCGTAATGGCTCAGCAAAGCATGAAAAAACGCCAGCCAGTGAAGATGGGCGGTCCAATGGGCGGCGGTATGGGCGCGGGCGAAAAAGCCAAGGATTTCAAAGGCACGGTCAAGAAGTTAGCCAAATATTTGGCAGAGTTTCGCTGGCACATGCTCATGGTGGCGATTTTCGCGGTCGGTAGTACAACGTTTGCGATTGTCAGTCCGAAGATTTTGGGCGGCGCCACCAACCAAATTGTCGAAGATTATGTCAGCATGAAAGCGTACGAAACCATCACTAGCAAGCTGCCGAAGGGGGCTTCATTGCCAGCTGGCACGACCGGTGCTGATGTTCTGAAGCGGCTCCCGAACCAGTCGGAAATTGAAAGCCAAATTCCGTCCAACCAGCTTGATACCATCAAAAAACTGGATCTCAGCCAGCGCCCAGAATTTCACTTTGATGCCGTTTGGCGGGTTGTCAGTTTGCTGATTAGCTTGTATATACTCAGCGCCGTTTTCCGCTACATTCAAACCTGGCTGATGACTCAAGTGACGCAGACAGTTACTTTCAGAATGCGCCGGCAATTGTCCGAGAAAATCAACCGCCTGCCGCTGAGCTATTTTGATAAGCAAACCTACGGCGAGGTGCTGAGCCGCGTTACCAACGACGTCGATACCATCAGTCAGACGCTTAATCAAAGCCTGTCGCAAATCGTCTCCTCGACAGTGATGGTGCTGGGGATTTTGGCGATGATGTTTTCCATCAGCTGGCAAATGTCGC
>ERZ773083.284-NODE-284-length-44622-cov-3.680616_pt1 | contig 44622 bp, 37 predicted proteins | sample MGYA00511465_ERZ773083 | MGnify/ENA primary metagenome ERZ773083 (study PRJEB29015, sample SAMEA2738001) | human oral metagenome | biome: human oral; feature: human-associated habitat; material: dental | place: China | collected 2060 ... | reverse complement strand
TTGCATGTGTTAAGCACGCCGCCAGCGTTCATCCTGAGCCAGGATCGAACTCTCAAATTTAAGTTTGTTCGTTCCGGTCAAAATAACGTTGGTCTTTCTCAGTTATTTTACCCGTTATTACTTGGTTTGGTTCTTTTTTGAAATTCTTTTGGAAGCTCACGGACACATTCGAAAGATGTCCGCGAACCCTCTGTTTTCACAGAGATTTCAGGGTTGTTTGTACTGTCTGATCTTTGATTTTCAAGGTTCTTGGCTCGCCCTCACGAGCAAGCTTGTGTACTATACCACCCCTGTAACCGAGCGTCAAGCGTTTTTCCAAACTTTTTCATTTTTATTTTTGAGAATCGAAAAATCCTGTTTTTTCATCCCGATTTTTGACCGCACGAATATCGCAAGTACGATTCTTTTACTCACCCTTTATCTCCGCGCGTCTATTATGTGAACCAAATAACCCGCTCGGTTAATTGCTTCTGTCGCGTCGATTTATTCTACTCCTCGCTTTCTCTTATTTCCGTTTTCACCTTTCGTATCCCGGCGGCTGCGCCGTAACATGAAAGCCGGGCAGGGCTTCCCCGTCCCGGCTCTCTTTTCTCTTCTTCCTTCTCTCTGCACCGAAGCCTTATTTCAGTTTTTCACCCTTTGTATCCCGGTGGCTGTGCCGTATCTTCTCCGGATTGACCTTCTTCCCGTTAAAGACAAACTCCTCCATGGGCGGCAGCAGCAGTGCTCGCTGCACAAAGTCGCTGTCGCCGAGGCGCATACCGCGCACGCCGCGCGCGTTCTTCTTCATTCGCGGCGCTTCTTCGACGTTAAAACGGAGCGCAAAATCCCCCTCACTGAGAAGCAGTGCATCCTGCCGACCTTTGCCGAGCGCGAGAACTGCCACGAGGCTGTCCGTATCGCCGAGTTTGGTCGCAACCACAGTCTTATTCGCGGTCTCGAATTCCGCGCCGTCAACGAGTTTTACATAGCCCTCGCGGCTCACAAAGAACAGCGTGGTCGCGCGGAGACTCCCCGCCGCCGCGACCAGCAGAATTTCTTCCTTTCGCCCGTCGAAGCGACTCACATTGTCAATCGGCACGCCCTTGTCCTTTAACTTGCCGGCCGGGAGCTCGCGCACCTTGACCTGATGCAGAACTCCCGCACTGGTATAGAGCTGTATCCTGCCGCTCGTCATAATCGGGATAACCGCGCGGTACTCGCTTTCGATCTGCTCCCGATTCTTCTCATAGCTCGCAACATCCAGAAGTTTTGCATAACCGAAGCGATCCAGGAGGAAGATGACCTGCTCATCCTCCGGTGCTTTCTCTTCGACCACAGCCTCCTTGCTGTTCTCGAGTGCGGTGCGGCGCGGCACGGCATACTCTTTTTTGATTGCCTCGAGATCTTTGATGAGAAGCTTGTCAAGCTTCGCACGGCTCGAAAGATACCCCTCGTAGGTCTCAATCTTCTTCAAGGTCTCCGCGTGCTCTTTTTCAAGCGCCAGAATCTCGAGACCGATCAGCTTATAGAGACGCATGTCCAGAATTGCCTGTGCCTGGCGCTCCGTGAAATGAAGCTTCGTCGCGTCGCGGAGAAAACTCGGGTCCTTAAAATAGATGCGGCTCGCATCGCCCGCCGTGAGGCAGGCCTTCGCGTCCTCCAGTTTCTTGGCACCGCGGAGTATCGCAATGATCAAGTCGATGCAATCGCAGGCGGCGATCAGTCCCTCCTGCACCTCCTGCTTTAAGCGCTCCTTTTCGAGCAATGTCGCATACTTCTTCTCGGCGTTCTCATACTGAAACGCGAGGTAGTGCTTTAAAATGCCCTTTAGGTCGAGTGTCTCCGGTCTGCCGTCCGCAATCGCGAGCATGTTGACACCGAAGCTGTCCTCGAGCTTGGTCTTCTTATAGAGCATGTTCTTGACGCGCTCCAGATCTGCGTCGCGGCGAAGTTCCAGGACAATGCGGACGCCCTCCTTGGAACTCTGGTTCGAGATATCGACGACCTCCGGGAGCTTTTTGCTCTCCACAAGTGCCGCCACATCCGTTAGAAATTTATCGATGCCCGCGCCGACCATGGTATAGGGAATCTCGGTGATGACCAGCTTGTCGCGGTCGCTCCGCTTCTGCCCGAGCTCCACCTCAATACGACCGCGTAGCTTGATTTTGCCGACACCGGTCCTGTAAATCAGCGGGAGCTCGCTCTGATTGGCGACAATGCCGCCGGTCGGAAAATCCGGTCCCTTTAAGAGGCCGAGCAACTTCTCGTATTTAAGCTCCGGATTTTTGATGTAGGCGATGCAGGCGTCGCAGACCTCCCCCAGGTTATGCGGCGGAATCGAGGTCGACATGCCGACCGCTATGCCCTCCGCGCCGTTCACGAGGAGGTTCGGAATGCGCACCGGCAAAACCTCCGGCTCTTTCTCGGTCTCGTCGTAGTTCGAGACAAAGCGGACGGTCTTATCGAGATCGCGGAGATAGACTTCCTCCGCAAACTTCTGCAGCTTCGCCTCGGTGTAACGCATGGCCGCAGCGCCGTCGCCCTCGATTGAGCCGAAGTTGCCGTGGCCGTCGACCAGCGGCATGCCGCGCTTAAAGGGCTGGCTCATCACGACCAGGGTCTCGTAGATTGAGCTGTCACCGTGCGGGTGATATTTACCCATCGTATCACCGACAATACGCGCCGACTTCCGGTGCGGCTTGTCGTGACTTAAGTGCAGTTCGCTCATATCGTAGAGCACGCGCCGCTGCACCGGCTTTAAACCGTCCCGCGCGTCGGGAATCGCGCGGGCGGTAATCACACTCATCGAATAGTCGAGATAGCTCTTCTGCATCTCTTCCGAGTATTCGGTTCGAAGAATTTTCTCTGCCATGGTACTCCTCTCTCGCCTTTATGCGTCGATTTCTGCTTCGTCCGCGTGATCGTGGATGAAGTCGCGCCGCGGCCCCACGTTGCTGCCCATTAAGAGGGCCGTGACCTCGCTCGCGAGGCGCGCGTCCTCGATCTCGACCCGCTTTAACATGCGCTGTTCCGGGTTCAGCGTGGTCTCCCAGAGCTGCTCCGGGTTCATCTCGCCGAGACCCTTGTAGCGCTGCAGGGTGAAGCTCCCCTCTTTGTGCTTTGCCTTGAATTTTTCGAGCGCCTTGTCGTCGTAAATGTAGACGCCGTCCTTGTCCTTGCCGCGCGTCGGAACTGCCTTATAGAGCGGCGGCATTGCAATGTATACATGTCCATCGTAGATGAGTTCCGGCATGAAGCGGTAGAGGAAGGTTAAGAGCAGGGTGTCGATGTGGCTACCGTCGACATCGGCATCCGTCATCAGAATAATTTTGTCGTAGCGGAGCTTCGTGATGTCAAAGTCGTTGCCGTAGCCTTCCGAAAAGCCGCAGCCGAAGCTGTTGATCATGGTCTTGATCTCCGCGTTCGCAAGTACCTTGTCAATCGAGGCCTTTTCGACATTCAGAATTTTACCGCGTATCGGGAGTATCGCCTGATACATGCGGTTTCGCGCGGTCTTTGCGGAGCCGCCTGCGGAATCACCCTCGACAATGAAAATCTCACACTTCGCGGGATCCCGCGACTCACAGTTCGCGAGTTTTCCGTTCGAGTCAAATGAAAAGCGCGGCTTTGCCAGGAGGTTGGTTCTCGCCTTCTCCTCCGCCCGCCGTATCTTTGCCGACTTTTCGGCGCAGGCAATGATGGCGCGAACCGTCTCTAAGTCGCGGTCAAAGTAGCGCGTGAGCTCATCGCCCGCAATCGTGGAGACCGCCTTCGTCGCATCCGCGCTCGCGAGCTTGGTCTTGGTCTGTCCCTCGAAAATCGGATCCGGGTGCTTGATGGCGACAATCGCTGTCATGCCGTTTCGCGTGTCCGCGCCGGTGAAGTTCGCGTCCTTCTCCTTTAAGAAGCCGAGCTCGCGCGCATAGGTGTTGATGAGCTGCGTGAAGCGCGTCTTAAAGCCCTGTAAGTGCGTGCCGCCCTCGGCCGTGTAGATGCTGTTGCAGAAGCCGAGCAGCTTCTCTTCAAAGGCATCCACAAACTGGATGGCGCACTCAAGTTCAATGTCCTCGAAGCGCCCCTTGATGTAAATCGGCTCGTGGACCGCTGTCTGCCCCTCGTTCAGCGCGCGGACATAGGCAATGAGCCCCTCGGGCTCGCGGAACACTTCCTGTTCCGCCTCGCCGGGGAGCTTGTTCTCGTAATAGATGGTGATGCCAGGATTTAAGTAAGCGGTCTCGTGGAGTCTCGACTTTAACCAGTCCGCACGGAAATGCGTCTTCTCAAAGATTTCCGGGTCCGGCAGGAAGTTAATTTCCGTGCCGCTCTCCGCCTGCTTTCCGACAATCGGCAGGAGCCCGTTTTTCAGCGCCGTGGTCGGCTCGCCCCGCGAATAGCTGTCCTCGTAAACCACGCCGCCGCGGCTGATGCGCACCCGCATCTTTTTCGAGAGCGCGTTCACGACCGAGGAGCCCACGCCGTGCAGACCGCCGCTCGTCTTATAGGCGCTGTTATCGAACTTTCCGCCCGCGTGCAGGGTCGTCATGACGACGCGCTCCGCCGAGACACCTTTCCTATGCATCTCGACCGGAATGCCACGGCCGTTGTCCCGGACGGTACAGGAACCGTCTTTCTCGAGGACAATGTGAATCTCGCTGCAGTAGCCCGCGAGGTGTTCATCGATCGCATTGTCCATGATCTCGTAAATCAGGTGGTTCAGCGCCTTCTGCCCGACGCCGCCGATGTACATGCCCGGACGCTTTCTGACCGCTTCGAGACCCTCCAGCACGGTGATGCTGTCCGCATTGTACTGTGTCTTTGCCATCTCTCCTCCTTAGCGCCGCGGAAACGGCGAAAAAAAGAGACCGAAGTCTCCCTTCGGTCCCATGCAGCAAGCGACGGGAATCGAACCCGCGTCCCAAGCTTGGGAAGCTTGTGTTCTACCATTGAACCACGCCTGCATACAAATCAGTATACCGGAAGTCAAGAGGATTGTAAACCTTCTTTTTTCTTCCGGCACGCCTCGCAATAGCCGTAGAGCACCGTGCCCTCGCATTGCAATGAAAAGCCGTGACCGCGCATCAAATGCTCTCTGACCTCATCCATGAAGTCACAATCCATGTGGATAATTTTGCCGCAACCGAGGCACTTTAAGTGCAGGTGGTCCGCACAGTGCCGCCCCTCGACTTCGAGCTGATAGACAGCCTTCTCGCCCTTCTCCGCGACATATTTGAGAATCTTCTTTTCCTCGTACAGGCGGTCCAGATTGCGGTATACCGTCGTCGGGCTCACATTCAGGCCAATGCCCTGCAGATGATCCAGAATATCCGAAGCGCTCACGGTTCTGCCCGCCGAGGCCTCCAGATATTTCATGATTTCCTGTCTTGACTTTGTGCTGTATGTTCCGCTCCTCTTCATAGCCGCCCCCTTGCAGGAAGGATAGCATAGAACATTCGTTTTGTAAAGAGACGCCAACGGGCGGCAGCCCGTTGCAATGCCGGTCCGCCGCCCGTTCGTGTCTTACTTCAGGACTTCTTCCGCGTCAGAAGAGACCTGTGATTTTTCCGTTCTCATCGACATCGATGTGCTCTGCCGCCGGTACCTTCGGGAGACCCGGCATGGTCATGATGTCACCTGTCTTCACGACAATGAAGCCCGCGCCCGCCGAGACCTTGACCTCGCGAACCGTGATCTTGAAGCCGCGCGGCGCACCGGTCAGATTCTTGTTGTCCGAGAAGCTGAACTGTGTCTTCGCCATGCAGACCGGATAGTGCCCGAAGCCGAGTTCTTCGAGGCGCTTCGCCTGCTTCTTTGCCTCGGCCGTGAGCACCACGCCGTCGCCGCGGTACACTTCGCGAACAATCTTGTTGAGCTTCTCCTCGAGGCTGTCGCTGTCCTCGTAGGCAAAGCGGAAGTGGTTGTCCGCCTTGTCCTCGCAGAGACGCACGACCTCGCGCGCGAGTGCCTCGCCGCCTTCGCCGCCCTTCGCCCAGACTTCGGAGAGCACGACATTGACGCCGAGCTTCTTGCACTCGTCCGCGATGCAGTTCAACTCCTCCTCGGAGTCAAACGGGAAGCGGTTAATTGCGACCACGGTCGGAAGGCCGAAGACCTTCGTCATGTTCTCGACATGCTGCAAAAGGTTCGGAAGACCCTTCTTCAGTGCCTCGACATTCGGCGTATTGAGCTCTGCCTTGTCGACACCGCCGTGGTGCTTCAACGCGCGCACGGTTGCGACCACGACCGCACAATCCGGGCGCAGACCCGTCATGCGGCACTTGATATCAATGAACTTCTCTGCGCCGAGATCGGCACCGAAGCCCGCCTCCGTGACCGCGTAGTCGTTCAGGCGGAGTGCCAGTCTGGTCGCGAGCACGGAGTTGCAGCCGTGCGCAATGTTTGCGAACGGTCCGCCGTGAATGAAGGCCGGCGTGTGCTCTAAGGTCTGCACGAGGTTCGGCTTCAGCGCATCCTTTAAGAGCGCCGTGAGCGCACCCTCCGCGTGCAGGTCACCCGCGGTCACCGGCTCATTGTCCATGTTGTAGCCGATGATCATGCGCGCCAGTCTCTCCTTCAGATCCTTTAAGTCCTTCGCGAGGCAGAAGACCGCCATAATTTCGCTTGCGACCGTAATCTCGAAGCCGTCCTCGCGGACGCGACCGTCGGTTCTCTTGCCGAGACCGTCGATGATGTTGCGGAGCTGACGGTCGTTCATATCGACCGCGCGCTTCCAGGTGATGCGCTTGTCATCGATGCGGAGCGCGTTGCCCTGGAAAATATGGTTGTCAATCAGCGCTGCAAGGAGGTTATTTGCTGCGCCGATTGCATGGAAGTCGCCGGTGAAGTGAAGGTTAATCTCCTCCATCGGCACGACCTGCGCATAGCCGCCGCCCGCAGCGCCGCCCTTCACGCCGAAGACCGGACCGAGCGAGGGCTCGCGGAGTGCGACCGCAACGCTCTTGCCGAGACGCTTTAAGCCGTCCGCAAGGCCGACGGAAGTCGTCGTCTTGCCCTCGCCCGCGGGCGTCGGGGTGATGGCCGTGACCAGCACGAGTTTGCCGTCCGGCTTACCCTCGGTGTCCTTTAAGAGCTGATAGCTCACCTTTGCCTTGTCCTTGCCGTACTGCTCCAGATATTTTTCATCGATGCCCTCGGCGCGGGCAATGTCTTCGATTCCGGCTGCCTGCGCCTCCTGCGCAATCTCAATATCTGTTTTCATACGCGTTCTCCTTTCGTCCCGCCCTGCGGGTCCCGTTTATTTTGCTGCAACATTATGGACAAAAAAGCGTATAAATGCAATGGTCTGCGGCTGGTAGATGATGTCCACCAGGAAAGCGCCGACAATCGGCACTATCATAAACGCGCGGTGCGACATGCCGTACTTCTCCGTGACTGCCGTCATGTTGACAATCGCCGAAGGCGTGGCGCCGAGTCCGTGTCCGCAGAGTCCCGCGCACATCACGGCCGCATCGTAATTGCTGCCGAGCAGGCGGAACACAATGAAGTAAGCCGCAAAAATCATGAAAATGACCTGGCAGCAGACCACGAGCAACACGCCGCCGATTAATCCCGCGAGCTCCCAGAGCTTTAGGCTCATGAGCGCCATCGAGAGATAGAGCGACAGCATCACTTCGCCGATACCGTCTGTCAGTGCATAATCAAAGCTGAAAAACCGGAGTTTCTCGTTCAGGTTCCGCACAAGCACCGCAACGAACATCGCGCCGACATAGGTCGGGAACGACATGCCGATGGCAGCGCCGATCAGCGCGGAAATCTTCGCGCCGACCGCCATGCAGACCAAGAGCACCGTGACATTTTCCATGATGACACGGGCGCTCCGCGCCTCGCCGCTGCTCTTATTGACCTCGAAGACATCGCTACCCTGAAAGCTGTCCGCTTTGTCGGGTGTCAACTTATGCCGGACAATCAGCTGACTGCCGAGCGGTCCGCCTATCATAACCGCCGTGATGAGGCCGAAGGTTGCCGCCGCAGCGCCGACCAGCATCGCCTGATCGTAGCCCATCTCGGTGAACTGCGCCCCGTAAGACGCCGCAGCGCCGTGACCGCCTATCATCGAGATGGCACTGGATAACAGCGCATAGGGCGCGGGCAGTCCGATGGCCGTTCCGACCGCAATGCCGATTACGTTCTGAATGACCGAAATCACGCCCGAAATCAGCCAGTAGACCACCAGCATGACACCGCCGCGCTTAAGAAGCGAAAAACTCGCCGAGAGTCCGACTGTCGTGAAGAACGCCAGCATGAACGGACTCTGAAAGTAGGTGTCGAAACTCACCTGGAAACTCCCCGTCACATGGCCGAGGAAGGTTAAAAACATGAAGAGGAAACCGCCCACCACCGGTGCGGGAATGCAATAGTGGTTTAGAATCCGGACGCGGTTTTTCACCGCCGCTCCCAGAAGCAATAAGAGCGCCGCGAGCGCCAAGGTCGTAATCGCATCCGCCTCGATTTGGAGGGTGGAATTCAGGATCTGTATGCTCACAACTCCGCTCCTTTCGTACGCGCAGTTTTAAATCTCTCTTGTCAGTTCGGAGAGCGCAAAGATTTCGCGCTCCGCCGCAATCGCCTGCTCCTCAAGCGCCGCAACGCGCGCGCTGTACTCGGCGACAAAGTCCTCATCCTCAATCGAGGCGAGATTAATCTTCACATTGAGGCCCGCGCCGATCACAGCGGTTCTCGCCGCCATCGCCGCGACGAGGCCGTCGGTCACGGCATTCGTATTGCCGCGCTCCACCACCGTCTTAGCGAGCGGGAAAATGCGCGCCGCGGTCTCCGCGACATGGCAGGGAACCTTGGCCGCGGACTTTAAGCCGTTCTGCATTGCGGCCTTCCGTGCCGCCTTCTCTTCGTCCGTGTTCTTCGGCAGCGCCATCGCCGCCATGAACTCGTTGAAGGAATCGGAGTCGCGGTCAATCTCCTCGACCAGCTCCTTCTTCAGTGCCTCGGCCGCCGCTGCGACCTCGCGCATCTCTGCCTCAACCTCGACATACTTCTTCTTGCCGACGGTCAGACCCGCGACCATGCCCGTGAGCGCCGCGGAGAGGGATCCGAAAAGTGCCGAGACCGAACCGCCGCCCGGCGCCGGGGCATCGGAAGCCGTGAGATCCACAAACGCGGCGACGCTCATTTCTTTCAGCTTTTCGCTCATGCCTCTTCCTCCTCATCCTCAAGAAGCCAGTTCTCCATGATCTGCTTCTTCGCGTCGAACTTCATCGGTCCGAACATGCAAGCCTGCAGGTAGTACTCCGCGCAGTCAATCAGGGACTGCATCGGCACGACACCGACAATCTCACTCTCGAGGACATTGACGCCGTAGCGGCGCGCCTCCATCTTGACTGCCTCAAATGCGCGGTAGATAGCTGTCTTCTCGTAGTTCACGAGGTTCATCGAAACCTGCGCCACGGTATCTTTGCCGGAGTAGTGATCCTTCAGCTCGACGCCGATGGCCTTGATGAAGTGGTAGCCGCCGCGGATATTCTTGACCGCGTCCGCAATGTGGTTTGCGATTTCCATATTGTCCGTGTCGAGGTTCACATTGTACGCAATGAGCGGCATTCTCGCGCCGATTGCGACGACACCTGCGGTCGGATGAATGTGATCCGGTCCGAAGTCCGGGGTCCAGAGCTCCTTGTCCTGCAGCTTCTCTGCCATGCCCTCGAACTGACCCTTGCGGATCTTTGCGAGGTTTGCTCTGTGCGGTGCGGTTGCGGAATCCTCATATAAGAAGACCGGAATGCCGAACTTCTCGCCGACTGCCTTTCCGACTTCCTTTGCGATTGCATCCGCCTCTGCGACGGTTGTATTGCGGCAGGGGATGAAGGGAACCACGTCGACAGCACCCATACGCGGATGCTGTCCCTCGTGCTTGGTCATATCGATCAACTGCACAGCGACTTCAAACGAGTCGATGACTGCGTCGCGGAGCGCTTCCGGTTCGCCGACTGCGGTAATCACGCAGCGATTGTGGTTCACATCGGTCTGGCAATCCAGAAGCCGGACATTCTTTCTGTTCTTGAAGCACGCGGCAATTTTTGCCACCTTCTCCATGTCACGTCCTTCGCTGTAATTCGGCACAGTCTCAAGCAGTTTCTTTGCCATTTGTCTCCTCCTTTATCGGTTGGCAGCGACACCCTGCCGCCGCTCTTTTATTATACTCAGCTTTTTTGGTTTGTGCACATCTTTTTATTTAAGATTACAAAATAGACAATTCATCGACATTCTGTCCATTTTTAAGTGTCTCGAGCGGAAATCCATTAGAGAAACTGTATGCAATCCGCAGAAAACTGCCTTGCTTTCTACGCCTTGGCCTACAGCATTGCCTTGTCTCGGACAAACCCGAAAAAAGAGACCGTCCCGATCGGGGCGGTCTCTTCTTTTGTTTCGTGTTCTCTTTGCTTCCGGGCAACTTTTCCGCCCCACTCACCTTCGGCTACCCTGTTCTCTCAGTTTCCGCTCCCCGCCGGGAGCAGTTCCTTAAGTTCCGGCGCTCTCTGAATGAGGCCCTCCTGCTTCATCCAGTCGATGTTCTCCTGCCAGCAGCTCTCTGTCTGCGAGAGGAAGGGCGCACTGTCGCTCTCCATCTTCGGCAGCAGCACGGCCGCACTCTTCTTCTCGACATTCTCACTGAGCGGGAAGTTCTCGGCATTCTGCTTTTCGAGCAGCAGCTTCACAGCCGCGTCCGGGTCTGCCTTGAAATCCGCAAAGCCCTTCTTTGCCGCGCGCACAAATTTCTCCGCGAGCTCCGGCTTATCTTTCAGCACGCTGTCATTCGTAATCAGGCAGAGCTCGTAGTAATTCGGAACGCCGTACTCGGTCGGCGAGAAGTAGTTGAGCGAAAAGCCCTCTTCCTCAAGCTGCGGCACCTCGTGGTTCACGAGACAGCCTATGGTCGCATCCACCTGCCCTGTGGTCATGGAGCTCATGAGATCAAAGCCCACATTCTTTAAGGTGAGGGCGCTCGTATCCGCGCCGACATTCCGCATGAGCACCGAAATCATGGCCTCGGAGAGCGGTGTCCCCGCATAGCCGACCGTCTTGCCCTCGAGGTCCTTCGGACTCAGAATATTTTTATCCTTCAGCGAGAGCACAATGTTCAGCGGGCTCTGGCAGACCGCACCGAGCGACTTCACCTTGACGCCCTGATCCGCGACCATCTGGATGATGTCCTGCTGATAGTAGAGTCCGAATTCCGCCTTGCCCGCCGAGACGAGCGAAATCGCATCGTTCTCGTTCGAGGGGAACTGCACATGGACATTGAGTCCTTCTTCGGCAAAGTAGCCCTTCTCGATTGCCTCATACAAAAAGGCGTGCACGGCATTCGGATACCAGTCGAGGACAATGTTCACATCCTCCGCTTTCTCCTGTCCCTTTGCCTGTTTCCCGGTCTTGCCGCCGCAGGCTGTAAGCGCCGTCAAAAGCGCGAGTCCTGTCACGGCAGCCGCTATGCGCCGCCAAATCTGTCCGCCAAACCGTTTCTTCATGAATTTCTCCTCCTTGTCTCTTCTCTGTCGCTGTCTTGATGATTCCGAAACCTGAGCGCTCTCGTCTCTATCTGCCGCGCAAGTGCCGTGAGCAGCATCGCCGCGACACTTAAGAGCACAATCGGCGCAAACACGCCCGCGCCGTCGAGCTGTGTCATCATGCGGCGGGAGAAATAGCCGAGGCCCGCCTGGGCACCGAGCCACTCGCCGATGGCCGCGCCGATGACCGAGAGCGGTATTGCCATACGAATTGCCGTGAAAAAGGAAGGCAGCACAGCCGGGAGCTTTAACTTCCAAAAGAGCTGCCACCGCGTCGCACCGAGCGTCTGCATGAGCTCTGTCATCTCCGGCGGAATCGCGCGAAAGCCGTCCGAGAGCGTGACCGCAATCGGGAAAAAGGTCATGAGCACAGCCGCGAGCACCTTGCTCCAGATACCGTAGCCAAGCCAGAGCACGAAGAGCGGCGCGAGCGCCGTGGTCGGAATGGTCTGCGAGGCGACAAGAAGCGGGTAGAGCGCCCGCTCCGCCGTTTTACTCTGATCCATGAGAATCGCGAGAAAAATTCCGAGCAGCAGCGAGAGTAGCAGCGAAACGGCAACGACCGCCATGGTCGCCGGAAGATGCACGAAAAGGAGCGGCTTCCGAAGCTCATAGATGCGGCGCAATATCTGTGTCGGCGACGGCAAAATATAGGCCGCGTTCATGCGCCGCGCAAGCAGTTCCCAGGCGAGTAAAAACAGAGCCGTCAGCAAAAGGGAGGGCAACTGCCTCCGTATCGTCTCTCTGTTCATGCCGTCATCTCCCGCGCGAGAAGTTGTATCAGTTCCCGCTTTAAGTCGAGCGCCGCCGCCTGTCCGAGGCTCTCCACGCTGCGCGGATAAGAGAGCGGCACGCGAAATTCTCTAAGCGACCGCACCGGCCGCGATGTGATGACCAGAATGCGCTCCGAGAGAAAGATAGCTTCCTCGACATCGTGTGTCACAAACAGAATGGTTCGCTTCTCCTGCCGCCACCTGTCAAGAAGCCACTCCCGCATCGAGAGCCGGGTCATATAGTCGAGCGCCGAAAAAGGCTCATCTAAGAGAAGAAGCTCTGCGCCGGTCAGCAAGGTCCGCGCGAACGCCGCCCGCTGCCGCATACCGCCGGAGAGCGAGAGCGGGCTCTTGTCCGCCCAGCCTTGAAGCCCCACCGCATCCAGTACGGCCTCTGCCTTTGCTCGCCGGGTCTCCCGGTCGAGCGGCTTCTCGCCGAGTTCCAGCGGCAGCCCGACATTGTCCGCAACAGTCCGCCACGGAAACAAAAGGTCCTGCTGCGGCATGTACCCGCAGTAGCGCTTCTTCTCCGCAATCGGCACGCCCTCCGCCAGGATGCTGCCGAACTCGGGCAAGAGAAGCCCGTTCATCAGGCGAAACAGGCTGCTCTTGCCCGCGCCGCTCGGCCCAAGAATCGAGACAAATTCCCCCGCTTCCACCTGAAACGAGAGCCTGTCCAGTAACAAAGAGCCGCTTCCGGCATAGCGAAAACTCACTTCCGAAAATTCCAATGCTGTCATTGTTTCTCCTCAAGCTGTCCATACAAAAAAGGACAGAACTGCCCGATGGCATCTCTGTCCTTTCGTGAGATTCCTACGTTGGCATTACCCAAATCAGGTTTTCGGGTTCCGATCCTCCGGTCTCAGCTGTACACAGCACCCCGTCTCGTTTTCTGTTTTAATTCTAGTCACCCGCACGCAGGCTGTCAAGTCAGTCTCAGTGCACATAGACCGGCATGCCGACCGTGATTCGCTCGTAGAGCTGTTTTGCGAAGGCCGACGGGAGGTTAATGCAGCCGTGGCTGCCGTTCGACTGGTAGATGTTGCCGCCGAACTTGCCGCGCCAGCTCGCATCGTGCAGCCCAATGCCGCCGTCAAACGGCATCCAGTAGCTCACAAACGCCGCGTAGAGATTCTGGGATCCGCGAAGAATTCGATTCCGCTGCTTGTAAGCGATGCGGAAGTTACCGTAGTGCGTGGCTCTCTCCCGGGTCGGAAGGCCGGTCACGCAGGCGCTCTCCATCACCTTCCTGCCGTTTTCAAAGAGAATCACGCGCTGTTTCTCGATGCTGATGTCGATATAGTTCAGGCCGTGTCCCAGCTGAAACTCGGGATCGGCCGCGAGCACCGGGACAAAGAGATCGTCCTTCGCCATCACAATCTCACCGTTCAGCGACTTCGGCGTCTCCTTCACCGCGCTGCCGCCCTCGCTCTCATCGCCGCTGTTGCCCTCGGCAGTGAGGCTCTCGACCGTCTCGGTCTCGACCGGCGCCGCGCCGACCGCAATCGTATCGCCGTTGACGCTCTCGGTCTGAACCGTCTCTGCGGCGGTTTGGCTCTCCGCAGCCGTCGCCTCCGCGCCCGCCACAGCCTGGGCGGGCGCCGGATCCGGATCCGGATTCTCGATGAAAATGCCGTCCCGGAGAGAGGCTGTCAGCACCGGACTTGCGGCATCCGCCGCTCTGTCTTCCTCTGATTTCAGCGTCGCGATGTACTCCGGCGCCTGGGTCTGCTGCGCCTCGGCCTCCTTTAGGAGCTGCTCGGCCTTCGCCTTGTCCTTCTCGCGCCGCGCCGCGCGCTTTGCGGCTTTCAGCTTCTTTGCATTGGCCGCAAGCCGCGCCGCCTTCTGCGCCTCGCTCTCTCGCGCCGGGCGGTTGATGCCGAGCTTTGCGCAGAGAATTTGCATCATGCGCTCGCTGTCCACGACATAGTTCTCGCCGCCGTGTTCCGCGGAAAGTGCCGCGAGCTGCGGCTCAAACTGTCCCTGCAGTCCGTTCACATAGTCTTCGAGCGCCGCATAGTCAAGGCCTGTCGTACCGTCCCGGGTCTCCCGGAGCCAGCTGTTCAGCGTCTCGCTGTCCAGCTGCACTGTCGCCTGCCCGATGAAGAAGGTGAAGTCGTGATTGACCAGCGCGTTTCGCGCGGCTGCCTTTTCGGCCAGGGTGGCATTGTCCGCGGTCACCGCGGGCTGCACCGCAAAGGTGTCGGTGAGGTCAAGCTCGCTCTGATCGCTCTGCAGCGCCTCAACCACGGCATTCAGAATGTCCTCTTTGCTCGCGCTCCAGCCGATCTCCGCCGGCAAAACGGAATAGCCGGCATCCGCCGTATAGTCGGAGAGTTTGGCATCCTGCGCCGGAATCGAGACCTCAAAGAGCCCCTGCTCCTCGAGAAGTTTCTCGACCGCATCGCGGTGCACATCGACAGTTCTCTTGCTCAAAAGCTCATGCCGCTGAAAAATCGCGACCGGCCACGCAAACGAGGAGCCGTCTTTCAGCGCTTCCTTCCAGTTGTCCCGGCTCTCGACCCCGAGCACATCCTTCCGGTGCAGAGAATAGCTCAGATCCTTGACGCGTATGCCGAGCGAGCCCTCGGTCGCCGCCGCCGTAATCAGTTCCTGCGCTCTCGTATAGGAAATCAGCGAGGCATCCTTTCCGTCCACTGTCGAATTCGGGTAAGTATGACCCGCAAAAAAAGCGGCCCCGGCCAGATAACAGGCGCAAAGTGCTGCCGCGGCGCCACCCAGTATCTTCTTTTGTTTCTGTTCCATCTCTCTGCCCTTGCCGACCCTCCGTCTTCATAAAAATTTTATACTCTATTTTAACATTCGAAGCGTCTTTTGAGAAGCTATGACAACAAAAAACCTTGCACACCGCAGTGCAAAGTGCTATGCTGATACGAAATTTTTTCATGTTGTTGTTTCTTTCAGATTGGAGGCAAGGTATGGCACTCGTCATTCCGGAGCACTACGATCCTGTGCTCTCGGTCCGTGAGACCCAGGAGGCAATCAAATTTATCCGCGACCTGTTCCAGAAAGAGTTCGGTCGACAGATGAACCTGGAGCGCGTCTCCGCGCCCCTCTTTGTCACCGAGAAAAGCGGTATCAACGACAACTTAAACGGTGTGGAGCGCCCCGTCAATTTTGATCTCCTCTCCATGCCGGGTGAAAACATCGAAGTCGTGCAATCTCTCGCAAAGTGGAAACGCCTTGCTTTAAAGCGCTATCGCTTTAAGCCGGGCGAAGGCCTATACACCAATATGAACGCAATCCGCCGCGACGAGACTCCGGATAACCTCCACTCCTTCTATGTGGACCAGTGGGACTGGGAACGTGTGCTCCGAAAGGAAGATCGAAGCCTTGAGGTGCTCGAGGACACCGTTCAGCGCATCTACACCATCATCAAGCACATGCAGCATGAGGTCTGGTATAAGTACCCGGATGCCTGCTACCGCCTCCCGCGGGAAATCACCTTCATCACTTCCGAAGAGCTTCTGAAGCGCTACCCGAAGCTCAGCCCGAAGGAGCGCGAAAATGCGATTGCGCGTGAGTGTGGCGCTGTCTTTGTGGAGCGCATCGGCGGCGCGCTCTCTAACGGCGAGCCCCACGACCTCCGCGCGCCGGACTACGACGACTGGAATTTAAACGGCGACATTCTCTGCTGGTTCGAGCCCCTGCAGTGCGCGCTCGAACTTTCAAGCATGGGCATCCGCGTCTCCCCGGAGAGCCTTGACGCGCAGTTAAAGCTCACGCACTGCGAGAACCGCCGCTCCCTTCCCTACCACAAGGCGCTCTTAAACGGCGAACTACCCTATACCATCGGCGGCGGCATCGGCCAGAGCCGTCTCTGCATGCTCTTACTCGGCAGAGCGCACATCGGCGAAGTCCAAGCGAGCATCTGGCCCGAGGAGATGATCGATACCTGCGCGGCCCACAACATCACCCTGCTGTAACGCGCAAAGACCGCGGGCCTTTCGGGCCTGCATCCGTATGCAAAGCCAATGGCAGACATGAAAAATCCGCAGACAGTCGACTGTCTGCGGATTTTTTGTGTCTTACTTTGTTGCCTGCATTGATTCCGTTCCGATTACATTTTTTCGAAACAAATCTGTTCGAAATGCAGTCTGTTCGATTTTTTCGCTTCAAAGCGTGAGCAGCTGCTCCGCCCGAACTTCGTACTCGCTGAGGGTTTTACTCTTTTTGAGTTCCCGCACCGCTCTCTCCTGTTCCGGAAAGGCAAGTCCCAGATAGTCCCAGACCTCCTTCATGCGGCAGAGCGTCGCATTTTCATAGAGGAAACTCTTTTCGTAGCCGTCGAGGAGCGCCGCATGAAAAGCACGGCGCTGCCGCTTCTCTTCCTCTTCGCATGGCATTTCTTCACCGCGCAGGCGTCTCAGATAGCGCGCGGCGAGCATCGGATCTCGGAGAAGTCCTCTCCCGAGCATAATGTGGGAGACCGACGGAAAGCGCTCCCGTATGCGGTCAATATCCGCCTCGTCGATGAGATCACCGTTATAGCCGAGCGACATCTTTGCGCCGTCTGCCGCAAGCGCAAATGCATCGAGATGGACCGTCCCCCGGTAAAATTCCTTCTGCACACGCGGGTGAACAATGAGCTCGGAGAGCGGAAACTCGTTGTAGATTTCGAGAATCGCCGGAAACTCCGCCGGATCTTTGACGCCGAGCCGGGTCTTGACGCCAAGCTTCATGTCGGACGGGAGCTTCTCAAAGACTAGCTCAAAAAACTGCCAGAGCGCCTCGCGTTCCGACAAAAAGCCGGAGCCCTTCTTCTTCGCCGTGACCGTGCCCGACGGACAGCCGAGGTTCAGATTGAGCTCGGTATAGCCGTAATCCCGCAGAATCCCCGCCGCAAAAAGGAAATCCTCCGCGTTGTTCGTTAAGAGCTGCGGAATCAGGTGTAACCCTGTATTGTTCTCCGGCAGAATGTCGCGCCGGTCCCGCTTCGTGATACCGGCACCCGCGTGTCCCGGCGAGATAAACGGCGAATAAAACCGCGCGACGCCGCCGTAGCACGCGGCGAGCGCATTCCGATAGACATAGCCCGTGATGCCCTCCATCGGCGCAAGCGAAAATATGATTTCTTTCATCCGGATACTCCCTCTTATGATATGCCCCACATTGTAACGGAGTTACGAAAAACGCGCAAGCCGATGGACAGCGCCGGAATCTGTGCTACACTGCCTGTAGAAAAGGAGGAAATCGCAATGCTCGAACAAGTGAATCTGAAACAGAAACTTGCCAAGGAAGACTATCAGGCTGTGATGCCCGCCCTGAAAGCGAGACTCGCCGCGCTGGATGCACCGCTCCGCGCCGCAAATCTCCCGGTCATTCTGATTTTTGAGGGCTGGTCCGCCGCCGGCAAGGGGCAGATGATCGGGCAGCTCATCAAGAACCTCGATCCGCGCTGGTTCACCGTCGTGAACACCCAGCCACCGACCGAACTCGAACAGCGCTATCCTTACCTCTGCCGCCACTGGCACACCATTCCGGAGGCGGGCAAATTCTCGATCATGGACCGCTCTTGGTATCAGGAGGTCTCGGTCCGCGCGATTGCGGACAAACTCCCCGCGCACACCGTGGAAACCCGGCTCGCCGACATCCGCCGCTTTGAAAAAACACTCACGGACAACGGCTATCTGATTCTCAAATTTTTCATCCACATCTCAAAGCGGGAGATGAAATCTCGCCTTGAAACGCTCGCCGAAAACCCGGAGACTGCCTTCCGCGTCGTGAAATCCGACCGGAAGCAGGTAAAGCACTACGACGACTATTATGCTGCCTTTGACCGCATGCTTGCCGAGACCACGACCGCCGAAGCGCCCTGGACCCTGGTCTCCGGCACGGACCGCCGCGCCGCGACCGCGCAGGTATTCCGCACCGTGATCGATGCCATCTCCGAACGACTGAATCGCCCCGCCCCGCCGCAGACCATCGCTCTGCCGAACGAGGACACCGCCGATGCAGCGCTCTGCCTCTCCGACATCGACTTAAGTCAAACGCTCACGCGGGAGGAGTACAAAAAATGCCTGAAAGCAGAGACCGCGCGGCTCGCCAAAAATCAGAATCTTCTCTATACCAGACGCATCCCGATGATTGTCGGTTTTGAGGGCTGGGACGCCGCGGGAAAGGGCAGCTGCATTAAGCGTCTCTCCTCACCGCTCGACGCCCGCGGCTACGCGGCGCTCCCGATTGCGAGTCCGACACCGGAAGAGAAAAAACGTCACTTCCTCTGGCGCTTCTACGAGCGGCTTCCGAAGAGCGGCCACATTGCGATTTTTGACCGCACCTGGTACGGTCGCGTCCTCGTCGAGCGGATTGAGGGCTTCTGCAGCGAGGCGGACTGGAGGCGCGCCTACGGGGAAATCAACGACTTTGAGGCCTATCTGCAGCAAAGCGGCTCTCTGCTGGTGAAATTCTGGATTCATATCAGCAAGGAGGAACAGTTAAAGCGCTTCCGCGCCAGAGAGCGCACCCCCGAAAAACAGTGGAAAATCACCGAAGAGGACTGGCGAAACCGCGAGAAATGGCCGCGCTACGAAACTGCCGTCAACGACATGTTCCGTTACACCTCGACCGAAAACGCGCCCTGGCATGTGCTTGCCGGAAACGACAAATACTTCGCGCGAATTCAGGCGCTCCGCATTGTGAACGAGACGATAGAGGCGAGACTTAAGGAAAAGGGGTGAGATTCGTTTTCCGGCAGCAAAATAGGTTTTATTTATCCTATTCTAAGGAAAGGAACTGTCTTATGGATACCAATACCGACAACCCAAAAAACAATGCCCCCCGCTATCTGCTCGTTGAATTCCGTCAGGCAGAACAGGCACAAACCGCTTCCGATGAGGATGTCCTTGCGGTTTCGAGTCTTCTCATCTCACGAAACCGCTCTGCCTACCAAGAGCTGGCAAAATGATTTATTTAACCAAAAAGCAGCTTATCTTACTTCACGAACAACTGCTTGTGGAAACAGGGGGCGATCCGGCATTCGAGATGAAAGCCTCCTGGAATCCGCTCTCTATGCACCTTTCCAGACGTTCAATCAACAGGATGTTTATCACTCCGTCCAACAAAAAGCAGCGCGGCTAGGCATCGGTCTCACACAAAATCATGCCTTTATCGATGGAAATAAACGTATTGGCGCACATGCCATGCTCGTATTCCTCGCTTTGAATCAGATTACCATCACGTATACGCAGAAGGAACTTTCGGATACCTTTCTCTTCGTTGCTGCCGGACAATTATCCTTCGAAGATTTACTGGAATGGATTCTCGCGCATCAGACCTGACACCATCCTTCATCGGCGGCAGTTTACTTAGCGCAGGTTGGCAAGCGACCTCATCACAGCGGGAACCGGCGCATCGTTGATGAGACGCAGTAGCACAAAAAGGCAGCGACCTCACGGCCGCTGCCTTTTCTCCATATTACGAATTCTGCTTCTGCTTAATCATAGCGCGCTTACGGAGGGTCGGATCCAGAATCTTCTTTCGGATGCGGAGGTTCTCCGGCGTGACCTCGAGAAGCTCATCGGTATCGATGAACTCGAGGCACTGCTCAAGACTCATGACCTTCGGCGTGACGAGCTTCAGTGCATCGTCCGAGCCGGATGCACGGGTGTTGGTGAGTTTCTTCGTCTTGCAAACATTGACCTCGACATCCTCGGACTTACCGCTCTGGCCGATGACCATGCCGGCATAGACCTTCCTCGACGACGACCGGCCCCAGGACCTTGACACCGGCGCCGATGAAGAGCTGTCCTCTCTCCTGCGCCTGGAAGAGGCCGTAGGCAACCGCCTCGCCGCTCTCGTAGGCGATGATAGAACCGGTCTTCCGGTAGAACATATCGCCCTTATAAGGACCGTAGCCCTCGAACTCGGTGTTCAGGATGCCGTTGCCCTTCGTGTCGGTCAGGAACTCGCCGCGGTATCCGATCAGGCCGCGCGACGGGATATTGAACTCAAGGCGCGTAAAGTTGCCGTGAATCGGCGTCATACCGATCAGTTCGCCCTTTCTCGAGGTCAGCTTCTGGATGACCGCACCGGTAAACTCGTCCGGCACATCGACAAAGGCAATCTCCATCGGCTCCTGTCTCTTGTCGCGCTCGTCATAGTGATAGATGACCTCTGCCTTCGAGACCGCGAACTCAAAGCCCTCGCGGCGCATGTTCTCGATTAAAACCGAGAGGTGCAGCTCACCGCGGCCGCTCACCTTGAAGCAGTCCGGCGTGAGTTCTTCGACGCGGAGCGAGACATCGGTATTCAGCTCGCGGAACAGACGGTCACGCAGATGGCGGGAGGTGATGTACTGACCCTCCTGACCGGCGAGCGGGCTGTCGTTGACCATGAAATTCATCGAGATGGTCGGCTCGGAAATCTTCTGGAAGGGAATCGACTCCGGGGACTCGGGGCTCGTGATGGTGTCGCCGATATGCAGGTCGGAGATGCCGGAAACCGCGACAATCGAACCGAACTCCGCTTCCTTTACCTCGACGCGGTTTAAGCCTTCGTACTCATAGAGCTTGCCGATTTTCACGCGGCGCAGCTTATCCGGCTCGTGGTGGTTCACAATCGCAACTTCCTGGTTCACGCGAATCGAACCGTTGTCCACCTTGCCCACGCCGATGCGGCCCACATACTCGTTGTAGTCAATCGTGCTGATCAGAATCTGGGTCGGCGCTTCCGGATCGCCCTCCGGCGCCGGAATGTGGTTGATGATGGCCTCAAACAGCGGCTTCATATCCGCATTGTCGCTGTCCATCGAAGTTCTTGCCCAGCCGCCGCGCGCCGACGCAAAGATGAACGGGCACTCCAGCTGCTGATCCGTCGCGTCGAGATCCATAAGGAGCTCCAGCACCTCATCCACAACCTCGTCCGGACGCGCCTCCGGGCGGTCACACTTGTTCACACAGACGACGACATCGAGCGAGAGCTCCAGCGCCTTCTTTAACACAAAGCGGGTCTGCGGCATGGTGCCCTCGAACGCATCGACCACGAGGACCACGCCGTTCACCATCTTTAAGACGCGCTCCACCTCGCCGCCGAAATCGGCGTGTCCCGGGGTGTCGATGATGTTGATCTTGACGCCGTCATAGTTTACCGCTGTATTCTTGGAGAGAATCGTGATGCCGCGCTCTCTCTCAATATCGTTGGAATCCATGACGCGATCCACAACCTCCTGATTGGCGCGGAACACGCCGCTCTGCCGCAACAACTGGTCCACGAGCGTCGTCTTGCCGTGGTCAACGTGGGCGATGATTGCGACGTTTCTCACATCCGTTCTCGTACTTCTCATTGAAAAATTCCTCTCTCTTTCTGCCTGAGCATATCAAAACGCAATGTTATATTTTACTATGCTTTGCGTGGTATGGCAAGGAATCTTGTCTCTGTCACCGCTAATTTACGCCAAACAAGATTCCCGCGAGCGTGAGCGCCAAGCCGCCCGCGCGAAGCGCAATGCCGCCGCCCATCATGACCGCCATGAGGAGATAGGACTTCCGGTCAAAAAACTTGAAAAAGGGCTGGCGCTCTTCCTCATTTCCTTGTTTCATGAACCGTTCCGCAGTGCGGCGACGGCCGTGTCTCTTCTGTGATACGGAGCTTAAAATCACAGAGCGCATCCCCATGCCCTATGGTCTTGGTTCTGCCCCAAAAGAGTCTTCGGTGCATATTCCCGTAGCAGATATCGTCCGTGTCGCAAAATCCTTTCACGAGCTCCGGACAGCCGTAGCGCACACAGCTATCTTGGTAGGGGCATTTTACCATATCGAAGCGCATCCCGGTCTTTGATAAAAATCGATTTTCGGTTAAGAAGCCCGCTTCCGGGACACAGTGTTTCAGCGCTGTATTCAAAAACAGTTTCGGAACCAGTCTGTATAAGCCCGGGATTTTCAATACCATTCGAATGACGGGCGCTGCGCGCTCGGCAAGCCGGCGGTAGTAACCCGTCACAAACGCAGCGGCTTCCTCGCGCCCCATTCCCGCATCCACCAAGGCATGGAACAAGGCGATACACGGATAAATGCGCTCCCGCTTCTGCCCGGAATACGCCGGTGGGTCGTCCTTGTTTTCTTCGAGGAGCGCAGCATAGCGTTTTTCCGCATTCGTTAGGATTTCCCGCGCCTTTTCCTCACCGTATTTTTCTTTTACTTGCGGAACCATATTGCGCAGATACTTGGGCTGCTTTGTCATATCGATTCCTTCTTTCGCTTGTTTTCTATCCTGTTTTTACCGAAATTCCTTCATCTGTTTCGACATTTTCTCATCTGCCAACAGACTTTCCACCATATCGTGACTATATTATCACGACCCAAAGCGCCAATATCTCTTACTGCCACTTTCTGAGATCTTTTTTCTCCATTGCAACCAGCAATACTTCATCCTGTCGTAGCGGCTCTTCGGGATTCCCGAACCTCCACTTTTTCCCCTCTGCTTTTAGGGCAACCACGTTCATCATGTGATTTTTTCGAAGTTGAAGTTCTATCAACGTTTTGCCAATCCACTCTTCTCGCACTTTTAGTTCCACCACATACAGGTTGTCATCAATTTCCCAGAAATCCTTAAATGAGGATGAAAGCAAAATCCTTGCAGATCGCATACCTCCCTCTCCCTCCGGATCAAGAATCTTATCCACACCGATTTTACGAAGAATCGAAGCCGTTCTGTCGGTCGATGCCTTTGCAACGATGAGAGGAACCCCCTGCTCCTTTGCAACCGCAACCGACATAATGGCTGCGGCGATATTTGTTCCCGTACATGAAACGACAATGTCCATATTCTTCAACCCAAGCGCCACAACTTCTTCTTCGTTCTCCATGTTTGCCTGTACAACAGACGTGCATTTCCCCGAAAAATCATTCACTACCTTTTCATCACTGTCCACGGCCAGAACATCCGCCCCCATAAGATATAAATTTTCAGCCAGACTTCTCCCGTATTTTCCGAGTCCCAGTACCGCTATCGATTTTTTCATCATTTTAATTCCCTTTACCCCACATAAAACATTCCCTTGGAATGCCTGATTGTATTGCCTGCTTTTACATCTCCCACAAAGAAACATGCCATCGAAATCGGTCCGATTCTACCGAGATACATCGATACAATGACCACAATTCTTCCGAGCGCGCCAAGCTTCGGTGTAAGCGCTCTTGACAATCCAACTGTACCAAGTGCGCTTGTAATCTCGTAGCAGGCATCCGTCAATTCGATATTCTCAACTGCCATCAGAAGCACGGTCATCGTGAGTAAGACCGAAGCGCTGACCGCTACAATGGCCGCGGCTTTTCTCATCATCTCTGCCGATACGCTTCTATGAAAAATCACTGTCTCTTTTCTTCCGTTAATATAGGAGTACGCATTCATGAAAACCAGAAAAGCAGTAACCGTCTTGACGCCGCCTGCGGTTCCTATCGGAGAACCTCCGATAAACATTAAAATGTATCCTATCAAACAAGAAATCTCTGTCAGTTTTTCCTGCGGTACCGACGCAAATCCCGCAGTTCTGAAACTTACAGATTGAAACAAGCTATTGCAGAATTTGTCCCACAAATTCATATCTCCGATGGTTCCCGGATTGTTAAATTCTGCCGCCATGATTCCGACAGCACCGGTAATAATCAGTATTGCGGTTACAAGAAGTACCAATTTCGTATGCTCCGGAAACCGTCTCACCGTTGTGACCGGTCCCAAACGATGACGGAAGCCCTGCTTGATGCCATCGACTACATCAAACCACACAACGAAGCCGATTCCACCCAGAATAATGAGTAGCATGGTGGTAAACATGAGGAAAGGCGAATCCCTGAACTCCATCATACTGTTTGGGCCTGTGACATCCATCCCCGCATTACAAAATGCAGAAACAGACTGAAAACAAGCTGCCCACAAACCTTTCAAAATACCGTACCTCGGTATAAACCTGCTTGCATAGAATAAGGCGCCCATACCTTCAAGCAAAAAAGTCCCTTTAAATATTCGCAACAGGAATGCCAAGTGTCCCCTATTTCGCTCAATATTCAGCGCACCACCCAGCAGTTTCCGATCTCCGAGCGTAAATTTCTTTTTCCCCATCAACATAAACAACGCCCCGACCGCAACGACACCGAGTCCTCCGATTTGTATCAGCAACAGAATGACCATCTGCCCGAAAAGGCTCCAGTGCGCATATGTGTCCACAACCACAAGTCCCGTCACACACACAGATGTCGTTGCCGTAAACAGCGCTGTCAAAATCCCTGTACTCTCTCCCTCCGCTGTCGCAAACGGAAGCATCAACAGAAGCGTTCCCAAGATAATGGCTAACAGAAAACTCAAGGGAATCAAGCGTTCAGGTGCGATTCTCATTTTCCTGCGTTTTATCAATTTTTTTATCATAGACACTCTCTTTTTAACATTCATCTTATGAAACAACTACTGACAACTCATCCTTATTATACGCACACTTTCCTTCCCTGTCACTGGCCTCACTCCACAGAAGCCTTTCCACATTTCCCTTCGCTTTCCCGGATATAAAAGAGAGAGGCTCCCGCCTCTCTCTTTTCGCCGCACTCAGCGCACAGTCTTCACAAGCCGCAACATCTCTTGTTCCGTCAGTGGATGTGCCTCTGCTTCGACGGAATACGAATAGCCGTCTCTCGTCCATGTCGCGAGAAACCGGCGCCCGTTTTCACCGCGAAGCGTGACATTTATGCCGTCAACGCGCTTTTCTGTCGTTTCCGCATACTCGGTAAAATCTCCGCTCGGGTCGGTCTCCCCCTTCTCTTTCCGGAGCTCGTAGCCGATTTCCCCGCTGTCCTCACGCATGTAAGCGACACTGATGACTTCGCGATTGAGAACGCGAATCACCTCTCTGGTATAGGGGGATTCGGGCTCCGGTAACACGAGGCCGAAGCCGGTCAGCGCCTCTGCCTCCGCAACACTCGCGACTTCCTGCCAGGGGTTACCGGTCTGCATGACAGCGCCGCTTTGTTCTGTCTCCGCCTGCCTGCGAAGATATAGCGGTGCCCCGATGACTAACACAAGGCAAGCCGCCGCCCCGTTTCTCCGCGTGCTTTGCATCGTAGCGGTCCAGAGAAAGGTTGCGGGTGATCTTCGCGAGAAAGGCCGACAGCTTTTCCGGTCTCTTCGGCGGTATGGTGTCCCAGGCTCTTAAATAGGTGTCATTTTCGCACTCCTCGGCATCTTCCTCATTTCGCAAAATGCCTCTCGAAATCGAGCGCAGGAGTCTGCCGTATTGCTTCTTTGTCTCTAAAATCGCGGTTTCCGCGCGCTTCCAGTAGAGCGCAACAATCGCCCGGTCTTCCATGTGCCACCTTTACTTCTTCTGTTCTTCGGTTGCGGACGGAAGCTCCGTGCCGAGCTCCAGTTTTTCTGTATCCCGCACCTCGGCGCTGCCATCCGCCTTCTTCTGCACGGTCAGCAGGCAAAAACTTCTGTCCGCATTCGGGACGGCTCTGTTGCCGCAGAGAAGCGTATAGCTGTTCTCCGGCTCGCCCGCGCCGCCGATGTACGCAATCGGTTCGTAGACGCTGCCCACCTTGCCGGTGAGCGCTGCCTCAAACACCTCCTGTACCGCGGGATTTACCTGCGGGGCACTGTCGCCGCTGTTATACTTCCACGCCGCCGTCATTCCGGCCGCTGCGGCGGGCAGCAACTCTCTGGTCCCGCGGAGTTCTGCCTTGCCGTCCAAATCCTCATAGACATTCACTAGGAGATACGAAGGCCCGGCATCCGGCACCACCGCAGTGCCCTTGCAGAGATACGCGTAATTCGTCCCTGCAACCGGCTGCAAGCCCAGCACGGCAAGCACCTCGTACTTGTAGCCTGTCATCCCCTCCACAGCCGCATCAAAGGCCTTCATCGCGTCGGCATTATCTTCCGGCAAAAGGTTCCCCTGGTTGGCGCTCCAGCCGCCCGTCAGGATATCATCACTTTCTCTCGTCTCCGTTTCCGCACTGCTCTCCGCAGCCGCGGCCGTGCTCGCCTGTGCCTTTCCCTGTCCGCAAGCTGCGAGCATCACGCTCAACATAACCGCCGCCGTCATCAGTCTCTTCTTCATCTCTGTCGCATCCTTTCTTGCTTTTCCCGCAGGACTTTTTCCTGTCTTCACCCTATCAGACGGTTTCCGTCTCTCCAAGGTCACAGTTTCTCAGTTTTTTTATTTTGCCCAGTCTTTTTTTCTTTTTCCGGAACAAGCCGCGAAAACAAAACGGATGTCACCTCCCGCGAAAAGGGCGGTGACATCCGTTCGTGCAGCAAAAAACCGATTTCTCGGTTCCTGTCTCAGCTTTTCTTTTTCTTTCGCGGTGTGACCTTCGGCGCTTTCTTTTTCGGCGCTGCGGTGCTCTCCTTCTCTTTCTTCGGTTGCACCTTGCCGCTGCCCTTCTTATCCTCCGCCGTGCTCTCATCCGTCTTCTTCGTGTCGCCCGGTTTCAGACCCGGAATGCCGATTTCATCGTCCGGCGTGAGCGTGCGGGACGGCGGGAAGATGACAGCGGATGTGTGAATGTTACAGCGTCTCTGCGGTGTCAGGCGGGAGTCATCCGTCTCGACCTCCGAATCCGGCACCACCATCACGACGCGGCTCGTAGTCGGGCAGTACGGCGTCGGCAGGAGCCCCGTGACAGCGCAGACCGACATGGTCGTGTGCTTGTCGCACATCTCGGTCGGAATGGTGCCGCGCGCAAAGAATTCGGTGTAGACCGCATCGCCGCGCGGGTCGTTGCTGCAGACCCCCTTGACCGGGAGTTTGCCGGACTTCCGGCAGATGTCGGCGGTCACAATGCTGTCCGGCATCACAAAGCCCGGATCCGGCTTGCCCTGATGCACCTGCTCCATAATCTTCCGCCAGATGTCCTTGTGGAAGGAGTTGCCGCCGTTGCCGTCCGTAAGCGGCTGGTTGTCGTCGCAACCGCCCCAGATGCCCGCCGTATAATAGGGCGTGAAGCCCACAAACCAGACGTCCACGTTGTTGCTCGTGGTGCCGGATTTGCCGGCGCTGCTCATGTTAGAGGGCTTGGCGCGCGTGCTCGTCGTGTTGACATTGATGCCGCTGCTCGCAAATTTGCGGTTCGGCAGCATGGACTGCTGCAGCGCATCCGTCAGCAGAAAAGCGGTCGAGTCCTTGATCACGCGGTGCTGCTCCGGGTTATTCTCGAGGAGCACTTTGCCGTTGTGATCCAGAATTTTGGTGTAGAACACCGGCTTCGTGTAGACACCCTGGTTTGCGATTGCCGCAAAGGCCGCCGTGAGCTCCAGGTTGTTGACGCCCTTGGTGAGGCCGCCGAGCGCCATGGCCGGGTTATAGTCCGAGTCCGTGAGGCTCGTGATGCCGAACTTCTTGCTGTACTCCGCGCCGAGCTGCGGGCTCACGGTTTCCATGAGGCAGCGCACCGCGACAATGTTCATCGAGTACATAATGCCGTCGCGGATGCTGGACCAGCCGAGATAGTTGTCGTCGCCGTACCAGTTCCGGAACTGCTTGCCGTTTGCCTCGTAGGGGCCGTCGTAGTAGACGGAGCCGAGCGTCTGCCCGCAGGCATCGATGGCCGGCGCAAACGCGGACAAGACCTTGAAGGTCGAACCCGGCTGCCGGTAGGAATCCGTCGCGCGGTTTAAGGAGAGCGAGACGGTCTTCTCGCCGCGGCCGCCCGAGAGCGCCTTTACCTGTCCCGTGCTCTGCTCCATCAGCACAAACGAATCCTGCGGCTCGAGGATGATGTGCAGGCTCTCGCCGACAATCTGATCCTCGGCGGGATTCACGACGCTCGCCCGGAAAGCCTCGGCATCTGCCTTCGCCTCGGCATCCGTCCGGTACAGACCGTCAAAGTCTTTCCCCTTGTTGGCGAGCACGTTGCGCTCGCTGTAATTCTGCACCTCGCCGTTTGCGCGCTTCACCGAGAGGCGGTATTCGAGCGCGTACTTGGTGACCGCATAGTTCGCGGGGTTATTGATCTCGCCGTCCACAATCGCCTGCAGCGCAGGGTCCTGGGTCGTGTAAATCGAGAGACCGCCGCTGTAGAGGAGGTTATGCGCCTGGGTGTCGGTATAGCCGAACTTGTCCTTCAGATCCTGCTGCACCTGGCTCACAAGTTCGTCGGTAAAGTAGCTGTAGGTGTGGGTCGCCTTCTCCTTGGAAACCAGGTCGGCGTTCTCAATGCGGTCGTAGACATTGTCCGCGAGTGCCGCCTCCTGCTCCTCCTTGGTGATGTAACCCTGCCGCAGCATATAGCGGAGTATCACCTTCCGCTTCTCCTCGTTTGCCTGCCGTCCCGTAATCGGATTGAGGCGCGAGGGGTTCTGGGTGATGCCGGCGAGCACGGTGCACTCCGAGAGCGTCAAATCCTTGACCTCTTTGTTGAAGTAGCGCCGCGAAGCCACTTTTACGCCGAGTGCATTGCTACCGAGGTTGATGGTATTCAGGTAGTTCGTCAGAATAACTTCCTTGCTCATGATGCGCTCGAGCTTCATCGCAAGGTACTGCTCCTGAATTTTTCGGGTCAGTTTCTCGCCGAAGCTCTTTTCCCGGCCGCCGTTGAAGAGATTGTTTTTGATGAGCTGCTGGGTGATGGTCGAGCCGCCGCCCGAACTCGAAGTCCCGCGAATCACACCGACAACCGCGCGCATAATGGAGCGCGTGTCGACGCCGTTGTGCTGCCAGAACCTCTCGTCCTCGATCGCGACAAAGGCGTTAATCAGGTTCTTCGGCAATTCCTCATAAGTCGCCTCTTCGCGGTTCGAGCCCGCCATGACCAAAGTCTCCACCTGATTTCCTGTCGCATCGTAGACCGAAGTCGCAAAGCCCATCGGGGCAATGCTGTCCGGCTTGAGCTCCGGCGCCGAGTCCACAATGCCGCGGATCGCGCCGAGCACAAAGGACACCGCGAGCGCGGCAACCAAGAGCAACAGCATGAGCACCACGCGGACTGCCGTGAGAGAGATCAGATTTTTCAGTTTGCTCCGGTGCGCGTCCCTGTCCTGCAACGCGCGCTCCACGGAATTTCTTCCAAAATCCACTGCGCACTCCTTTGAAAAAATTTTGAGAGTTCACCCTAGTATATCATGAGTCACCCCTGAACTCCAGTAATCCCCCGCCGGCTTCCCGCAGGGCCTTTGCCGCTCTCCTTGCATTTTGGCTGTCCGCAATGCTATGCTAGGATTTCAGCAAAATATTCCTGTCACAGCGTCCTAAGACAGAACGAGGAGGTCCTTCATGCCCGAGTGCCGGTATACCCTACTAAGGAGCGGCAGAGCCGAACTGGAAGAAAAGAAATCGCGCTTCCTGGCGCAGAGTTTCTTTGTGCGGAGCGAGGCAGAGGTCGCGGAAATCCTGACTGCCGTCCGGAAAGAACACTACGACGCCCGGCATGTCTGCTCTGCCTATGTGCTCTTTGGCAATCCGCCGCTTGAAAAGTCCTCCGACGACGGCGAACCCGCAAAGACCGCGGGGCTCCCGATGTTAGACCTGCTCCGCGCGGCTTCGCTCTGCAATACACTCGTCACGGTGACCCGCTACTTCGGCGGCATCAAGCTCGGCACCGGCGGCCTGGTCCGCGCCTATACGGCGGCGGCCAAAGGCGCTCTTGAACAGGCGGTCATCGCGGAATTGTTGCCTGCCGTGCGACTCTCTCTGACCGTCGACTACGGTCTCTACGGAAAAGTGTCCCGCCTCGCCGAGGACTGTGCGGGCACTGTGCTCTCCCTCGACTTTCTCGCAGAAGTATCCCTCTGCCTCCTCTTTCGGGCAGAGGACAGCGCGCGCTTTCTCGCCGCGCTGACCGAGCTCTCGGGCGGCAGCCTGACACCCGACAGCGCTGAAACCCTGACCTGTGTCGAGCGGGACGGAAAGCTCACGCCCATACAGCTCGGCGCCTGCTGAAAACACGCCCCCGCAAGCAAAGACCCGAACCCTCCGAAGGGTTCGGGTCTTTTGTTCTGTTTGTTCCTTTTCTCTGTTTGTTCTTTACACAGCGTTTTACTGCGTTTTCTCGCTCTCCGCCTGTCTCGCGAGTTCTGTGCCCGGGAAGCGCGATATGACTTCCGCAAAAAAGGTATTCGCGTTTTCCGTGTCTCCGAGCGCCTTGTAGGCCATAGCCTTCCGGAAGAGCGCCGGCTCGTAATTCTGATTGATCGCGAGCGACTTGTCGTAAAGATCGATGGCCGCCCGGTAATTGCCCGCCTGGAACTGCACTTCGGCGCGGCTGTAGAGGCTTAAGTACCCCTCGCTGTTCATTTTTCCGGCGACCGACTGATAAATCTGCTGCACCGAGACGCCGCTGCCGTCGTCGATGTCGGTGAGCTGAGACACATCGAGGGTCGCGTAGAGCTCGGCCGCGTGCGCGTAGTCGTTATTCCGGAAGTCGTTCAGAATGCCCGCGAGCTTCTGGTACTGCGAGAGCTTGCTGTTTTCGCCCTCGGTCAGCATGTCAACCTGACTCTGCAGCGCGCTCTTCTCTTCCGCGCTGCTGTGATTCACCTCGACATCGCGGAGCGCGCTGTTTGCGGAGGCGAGCTTTCGGTCCATCTCCCGGAGTTCGGCGTTATGACTCGAATTCAGCTCGGCCCGCTTGGTCGGCATATAGAGAAAAATCACCGCCGCCGCGCCGATTAACAGGCCGATGGCAATGTTCAGGCCGGTCTGCCAGCCCGTGCTCTCGCGGTAAGTCGAGGGAATCAGAACCTCGTCGTCCGACATCTCCCGGTGCGAATAGGTTCTGGAGCCGTTATCGATTTCCTCTCTGGGCTTATCCTGCTTTTTCTGGATGCGCCGCTTCTCCTGCTCGGCGGCATCCGCATAGCGCACCGCCGTCTGGTTCATGCGGTCGGTTTTCCGCACCAGTTTGAGATAGTGATCCGCCCGCTTATAATCGCCCGCCTCGATATAGAGGAGCGAGAGCAGGAGCCCCGCCCGCACATAGTTCGGATGCTGGGCGACGATACCGGCGAGCTGATGAATCGCCGTGTCGTAATTGCCGTTTTTCGCCGCCTCAAGCGCCACATTGTAGCGCTCAATCATCTTCGAGAACGAAGCGAGCTGCCCGCCGCGCCGTCTGACATCGTCGAGATAAAAGACCGCGCGGTTATTTTCGGTTCGGAGGTCAATGCTGATGACCCACTGCACGAGCGCATCGCCGACCTCTCCCATCTCATAGAAAATGAGTCCCAGGAGATTTCTGGCATCCGTCAGATCTTTGTTGAGCTCCAGGGCGCGCTTTAAGTACGGCACCGCCCCGGATAAATCCCTCTGTCTCGCGAGCTGCAGGCCGCGATTGTAGCAGCTGTTGGCCGCCCGAACGCTGCGCTCCAGTACATTCATGCTTCTGTCTCTCCGCTCCGCTTTAAGAGCTCCATCAAAATATCCTTCATATCCGTGAGATCGCTCCGCACAATCGCATCTTCCACCGCCGAAATCTCAAGACTCGAGCGATAGTTCCGGATCTCCTCGTCAAAATTAATCATTTGCTTTCCTCCGCCAAAATTTCACCTGCCAGATAGAGCGAGCCCGCGATGAATAAAATTGCGTCCTCCGCCTGCTCCCCTCTCGCCTGCCGGAGGGCTTCCCCGACACTCCCGTATGTCTTCACCGCGGTCGCCCCTTTGTTGCGGTAGATGTCCGCGAGCGCGTGCACTTCCGTTCCACGCGAAGTGTGAAGCGGCGCGAGATAAATGCAAGTCGGCCGCAGGACTTTCACAAAGGTCTCCGCAATCGCAGCGAGTTCCTTATCCTGCACGGACGAAGTCAGCAAGAGCGGCTTCTTGCCGCGCTTTGCCGCAAGCGCTGCCCCGGCCTCCGCCATCCGCAGCACGCCGTCCGCATTGTGCGCGCCGTCCAGAAACACATCGGGATGTATTTCCTGCATGCGGCCTGTCCAGACTGTCGCCCGGACGGCCTCCGGAAAAGAGACCGCCGATACGCGCTGCCGCGCTTCTCCTGTCTCTCCCTCCGAAAAGACCTGAAACGCCTTCGCGGCGAGCGCCGCATTTTCCCGCTGATACGGAGCCGGCAGAAAAGCAAAGCGCGTGTCCGCGGGGTCAGGCGCGACCGGATAGGCGGGTGCCTGCATCTCCCGCGCCTTCGCCGCAATGATGTCAGCGACCGAAGGCACGGCGTTCAAATAGACCACCGGGACCGTTTTCTTGATGATACCCGCCTTTTCCGCCGCAATTTTCTCGACCGTGTCGCCGAGATACTGCATGTGATCCAGGCTTATGCTGGTCAGCACGGTGAGGCAGGGCGCGCAGCTGTTGGTCGCGTCGAGCCTTCCGCCGAGTCCGGTCTCAAGTACAACAACTTCACAACCCGCCTCCCGGAAGAGCAGCATAGCCATGTAGTAGAGATACTCAAAGTAGGCGGGAAAGTTCCGGCCGGCCCGTACCTCTGCCTCCCCTTGGCGCTTCACCGTCTCCGCGGCTGCCCGAAAGGCTTCCGAAGAGACCATCTTCCCGTCGATTAAGATGCGCTCCCGTATATCCACGAGATGCGGCGAGACAAAGGTGCCGACACGGTACCCCGCGCGGCGCAGTGCCTCCGTCAGATAGGCGCAGACAGAACCCTTGCCGTTGGTCCCCGCGACATGAATGACCCGGAACGCGCGGTCCGGCGCGCCGAGCGCATCTAAAAATGCCCTGACTTCCGGCACGGAAGTCTTCTTCTCGCCCCACATGGGCAAATCATCGGGGCAACGCCTCTCTTCCGCCATCGTTTTCCCTCGTTATGCGCCGAGCATCTTTCTCTGCTCGCGCACTTTTTCCAGCATTTCCTCGTACTTTTTCCGCTTCTCCTGCTCGGCAGCGACCTTGTCGGCCGGTGCCTTCGCGAGGAATTTCTCATTCCGGAGCATACCGTCCGCACGGGCAATCTCGCTCTCGAGCCGCGCCTCTTCCCTCTCGAGGCGCTCCTTCTCTTTCTCGACATCGACGAGATCCGCAAACGGAATGTAAATCATAGCGCCCGGGATGACGGCCGATACCGCATCCTCCCGAATTCCGGTCTTGTCCTTCTGCAGCTTCACCTCCGAAGCGCGGCCGAGTACGCGGAAGAAATCCTCCGCGCGGCGGAAGCTGTCGAGCACTGCCTCGTCCTCGGAGACCACAAAGACCTCCGCCTGCTGTCCCGGCGCGACATTCATCGATGTTCGGATGCGGCGGATTTCACGGACCGCGTCTTTGACGCGCTCCACCTCGGCCGCATCCTCCGGGAACACGAAACGCGCTTCTTCGACCGGCCAGGGCGAGACCATGATGCTGTCCTCTTCGTTTAAGCTCAGGAACACTTCCTCGGTGATGAAAGGCATAAACGGATGCAACAGCTTCAGCGCGCGGCTTAAGACCTCGCGGAGCGTCCAGAGCGCGGCCTCGCGGGTCGGATCCTCTTTGTTCCAGAGGCGCGGCTTCACCATCTCGATGTACCAGTCGCAGAACTCCTCCCAGATAAAGTCATAGACCTTCTGGAGGGCAATGCCGAGCTCGAACTTCTCGAGGTTCTCGGTAACTTCTCCGGTGAGCCGGTTCAGCTGATGCAACACCCAACGGTCCTGCGGAAGAAGCGCCGATGCTGCGGGCTCCGCCGGCATGGTCTCGCCGAGATTCATCTCGATAAAACGCGCCGCGTTCCAGATTTTATTTGCAAAGTTTCGCGCGGCTTCCACTCTCTCCCAGTAGAAGCGCATGTCGTTGCCCGGCGCATTGCCCGTCATCAGCGTGAGGCGCAGTGCGTCCGCGCCGTAGCGGTCAATGACTTCGAGCGGATCGATGCCGTTGCCGAGCGACTTGGACATCTTTCTGCCCTCCGCGTCGCGCACCAGACCGCGAATCAACACCGTGTGGAACGGCAGCTTGCCGGTCTGTTCGATGCCGGAGAAGACCATGCGGATGACCCAGAAGAAGATGATGTCATAGCCGGTCACGAGCACATCGGTCGGGTAGAAGTAGCGATACTCCGGCGTATCCTTCGGCCAGCCGAGGGTCGAGAACGGCCAGAGTGCCGAACTGAACCAGGTGTCGAGCGTATCCTCTTCCTGCCGGAAGCTGTGGCCGCCGCAGTGCGGGCAGGTATGCGGCATCTCGCGCGCCACGATCACTTCGCCGCACTTGTCGCAGTAATAAGCCGGAATCCGGTGCCCCCACCAGAGCTGGCGGGAGATGCACCAGTCGTGAATGCCCTCGAGCCAGTTTAAGTAAGTCTTGCCGTAGCTCTCCGGCACAAACTTGAGCTCGCCGCTCTTCAGCGCCGCAATCGCCGGCTTTGCCATCTCCTCCATCTTCACAAACCACTGGGGCTTGATCATCGGCTCGATGACGGTCTTGCAGCGGTCATGCACGCCGACCGCGTGGCTGTGCGGCACGACCTTCACGAGGAGCCCCGCTGCCTCGAGGTCCTTGACCATCGCTTTCCGCGCCTCGTAGCGGTCCATCCCGTCATAGGGCGAACCCGGGCAGCGAATCGTCGCATCGTCGTTTAAAATCGTGATTTCCGGCAGGTTGTGGAGCTTGCCGACCTCAAAGTCGTTCGGGTCGTGCGTCGGCGTGATCTTCACGCAGCCGGTTCCGAATTCGGGATCCACATAGCTGTCCGCGATGACCGGAATCTCGCGGTCCGTGAGCGGAAGCTTTAACATCTTACCGACCAGCGCCGTGTAGCGCGCATCGTCCGGGTTCACCGCAACGGCGGTATCGCCGAGCAGGGTCTCCGGTCTCGTGGTCGCAATCTCGACAAAGGCGCCGTCTTCGCCGACAATCGGATACTTGATGTGCCAGAAGAAGCCGTCCTTGTCGACGTGCTCGACTTCCGCGTCGGAAATCGTGGTCTGACAGACCGGACACCAGTTGATGATGCGGCTGCCGCGGTAGATGTAGCCCTTCTCATAGAGACGCAGGAAGACTTCCTTCACCGCCTCCGAGCAGCCCTCGTCCATCGTGAAGCGCTCTCTGTCCCAATCCGCGGAGGAGCCGAGTTTCTTTAACTGGTTGATGATGCGGTTGCCGTATTCATCCTTCCACGCCCAGCACTCCTCGAGGAACTCCTCTCTGCCGAGCTGCTCCTTGTCTCTGCCCTCTTTTTTGAGCTTTTCGATGACCTTGACTTCGGTCGCGATTGCCGCGTGATCCGTGCCCGGCTGCCAGAGGGCGGAATAGCCCTGCATTCTCCGGAAGCGGATCAGAATGTCCTGCATCGTATTGTCGAGCGCATGGCCCATGTGCAGCTGTCCCGTGATATTCGGCGGCGGCATGACAATGCAGAACGCCTTCTTCTTTTCATCCACCTCGGCGTGGAAATAGCCGCGATCCATCCATCTCTGATACAGCTTATCCTCAATCTCCGAGGGCGTATAAGTCTTCGGCAGTATTTTCATATTCAGTCCTCTCTGCGTTTGTCTCATCCGGGCCGGTCTTCAGACCATGCTCCGGTATTCTTCCCGCCACTGCGCAATGATTTTTTCTTCGCGCGCACGGCGCTTTGTCTCATCCTGTTCGGCAAAAACAGCTGCGACTTCTTTTGCCTCTCTGCCCGTTGCGCCGCGCGATGTCACTTCACGCAGCTGTTCCTCCCAACGCGCTTTCTCGCTGTCCCGCATCTCCGGCAGTTCGCGCCGGAAACGCGCTTTCAGTGTCTCGTCCGTCTCGGTCTCCGCAAGGAAATACATGCGCTTTATGGTATTTCTGTCCCGCCCGAGCGCATAGGCCTCCTGAAAACATTCGAACGCGCGCTCCGAGAGAAAGAGATTCGCGAGCGCCGCGCCCTCGCGGTCCAGAAGGCGACTCTTCGAGGCGCGGTCCAGCTTATCGTCCGCAAGCGCCCTCTCGTAGGCGCCGACCGCCTTCCCGTATTTCCGGAGCGAGAAAAAGAGATCCCCCCGCTTTAACTCGGCTCTCTCCTGGGGAAGCGCGAGATACTCCTTCGCGTCCTGCAAAAACATGCTCTGCTGTCTCGGGCTCGCATAGCCGCTCCGCGCAAGAAAGCGCGCGAGTACCTCTTCGCTCCGCGCATTCTCGCCCCGGTAGCTCCGAAGTTCCCGCGCGAGCGCGGGCTGCAGTGCGCCCCGCTCCACAAAGGCAAAAAATGCCTCTCCGACAAAACCCTCGAGAAACAGCGGCGGATACTTGAGAATCAGATAAGAGAGCTCTTCCGCGGTCTCCGCATGAATGCCCAGATTCTCGAGATAGAGCCTCTCTCTCGGATTGTTCTTGCCAACCAGTATTACTCCCACAGCTCCACCTCCTGCGCGAGCACCTCGCCGCCCGGCGGATAAATCTCTCCGAACCCGGCGTCACGAAGCTTCAGCGAAACGGTGCGCTCATCCCCGAAGCGGAATGCGCAATCGACATAACAGCTCTTCTCCTCCCGCTCCGGCAAAAAGCCGAGCGGCACGCTGAGGGTCTGCGCCGCGCCGCGCGGGCCGGCGCTGACTGTGAGCAACAGTTCTTTTCTGTCTTCGGGGAGCAGCCGAAAGCTGCCGCCCGCCGTGAGCAGTGATTCTCCCGCCTCGATGAGCACCAGCTCTCGCTCTTCGCCGTACTGTTTCACCGGAAGCGAAATCTGCGCGGCCGCCCGGCCCGCACAGATCAGACGCGGCGCCGTACCGCTGTTCTCCGAAAGACGGCAGGCCTCGACCGCGCCGCGCGCAAACAGCTCCTTCTCCTGGTACAGCTTCCGCTGTCCCTTGCAGATGGCGCGCTGAAAGCCCTCCGACCAGCTCATGCGGTTAAAGCCCTCGCCGGTCAGAATCACACTTGCGAAATGGCGATTCCGGAGAAGCCGCTCAGCACTGACCGTCAGCACCTGGTCGGCCATGCGCTCTCCCTGCGGCGTCGAGAGCATGCGAAGCGTAAAGGCATCGCGAAGCTTTCGCTGTTCCGCATAGAGACAGCTTCTTCCCTTTTCTTTCTTTTCACGCGCCATATAAAAACAGAGCGACTTCTCCGCGAGGTCAAAGAGTCCCACCTCGCCCGCGGCGAGCAGGGCCGGTTCCGCCGAGATAAAGGCGAGAAAGCTCTCCTCTCGACTTACGAGGCGCGTTCTCTCCGCCGGAAAGCCGAACTGCGGCAACAGCGCCGCGAGCTCCCGCACAAACGCGAGCCGGTAATCCGGCAACACAATGACCGTGCGGAGTTCTTCCGCTTTTTCATCTCCGAGCACCTGCTTCCGCGCGAGCTTTAAAAACCGCGCCAGCAGTTCCACAGCGCGGTATTCGGTATCCTCCGCCACCAGAAGCCCGTCCCGCTCGCTCTCGGCGAGCAGCCCCTGTACCATGCTGCCCCGTCCCGCGAGCGCCTTTTCATAGGCCTCCGCATCGATATACCAGCGGTCTTCCCGCTTGTCGCGGCAGAGCTCCGTGCGAAGCAAGAGCTTTTGTTCCCGCCCGTCGGAAACAAACAGGAGGTTCGCATCCGTGTTCGATAGATCAATTCCCAGATACTGCATCGACCTCGGCTCCTCTCTGCGTCATCAGAGACGCCATACTGTCCGCACCGAAGGAGAAGAGCTCGCTTCTCGCCTCGCGCGCAGCGGCATAGGCAGAGAGCTCTGCCTTAAGTTCCTCTTCCGCGCCGCCGAGCAACTCGCCGAAGCGGTTCAGCCGGGCATAGGCGCTGCCGCGCGAAATGCGCTCCGTGCTCTCGCGGAGCACCGTGCGCTGCACAACCTCGCCGCTCTCGGCGTCGAGAACGCGGTACTCCTCGGTCTCGCCCGAAAAGAGCACACTGCTCCTGAGGTAAATTCTGCCGAAGAGCTCCGTGCAGTCCGCGCGGCGAAAAGCCGTCTCACCGGGCAACACGCGGCTCTCCACAATGTAGCGTTTGCCTTCCTCTCCCCGGAACGAAAAGAGGGATCTCTCGAGCAGCGCATCCGGCAACCGTACCTTTCCGGCGAGCTGTTTGCTCTCCGGCAGGAAAATATCCTGCTCGGAAAGCATCTGTAAAAAGCGTTCGGCCAGCGTTTTTTCCCGCGCGCCGAGCGCATCGAGCGACACATAATAGTGTAGCAGCGCACAGGCATAAAGACGCGGTACTTTGGTCATCTGTTCCGCGTAGTCCTCCATGGCTCGCGCCTGATCGGACGTGAGCGGGATGTCCGAGAGCAGATATTCGCCCGCGCAAACCGTGAAATACGCTTCCGCGAGTTCCCGCTCCACGGCGCCCCGCTGTTCGCAGCAGGCAAAGACCCAGCGGATCTCGCTGCGGTCGCCGAGGAAAAGCTGGCCCGCGAGCACGCGCGTCGGCAAATCCGCGGGCTCTGCGCCCTGCTCTGTCACGGCGTGCAGGAGAGAGCGCATCTCGCCGATGCCGCCGTTATAGTGCGCCGCGAGATATCCGAGGATCGCCCGGTCAGCTTTTCCGGCGCGGAATACCGCGAGTGCCAGTTTGCGGAACAACTCATCCGACGGCGCCTTGTCCGCCTGCACGAGGTAAGAGACCAGTCTTGCCAGGGCATCCGGCTCGAGTGCCCGCGGCAGATATTCCTGCAGAAGCTCATAGGCCTCCTGCCACTTTTCCCGCTGCACCAGCAGCGAAAAAATCTCGGCCCGCTCTTTCTCGGTAAAATCCGCCTTGTCACTGCGCTGCAGATAGCCCTCGCAGCGCGACTTATTCGCGAGCAGCGCCGCGCGTATCCGGCCCTTGCAGCTCTCGGCGAGCGGCATATGTTCGAGGCCGAAGCGCAGCGTGCGCACGCCCTCGTCGTCCAGGTTTTCGTTTGCCTCGCTCGCGCGCTGCAGGAGTTCGTCGAGCTTCCGCAGCAACACGGCGGACTGTTCCGGCTGAAGTGCCTCGCACTGCGCGAGATACTGCGGCAAATCAAAGAGCGCTTTCCGCTCCAGCCCTTTCGGCGCGCGGCGATTGCCCGCACTGTCCTCGGTGAGGAGCAGCGCCTGCGGCGAATAAATCGGCAAATAGGCCTCACCCGCCAGGAAGTCCGCCGTTTCCTCTTCTTCGAGTTCCGGATAGACCGCGACGAGGCGGCGATCCTCCGCCCGCGGCGCTGCGACATACTGTGTCTGCAGGATGCGCGGCAGCACGGCGGCGAGTTTTTTATCTATCATGCCGTTCCAGAGCAACGCCTCATAAATCGGCGCGAGGCTCCGGCTCACCTCACCGGCGAGCAGCTTCCGAAGTCCGAAGTCCTCAATCTCGCGGCGATATTCCCGCCAGATTTCCGGTTCTTCGAGTCGGCGCTCACAGACTTTGCGGTAGAGCTTTACCAGGCTCTCCTCGCCGAGCGTATTGTCAAATAAAAAGTATAAGAGCAGCTCGTGCGGCAGCGGTTCCGCCGCATCCTCTGGCATACTCGCAAGCAACGCCTCATAGAGTCCCGGAATCCGAAGATCCTGGCGCACTGCCTCGCAGTACCAGCCATAGGCTGTGCGGTCCGTTGCCCTGCGCCGCAGCGCACTGCGCACAAAGACTTCGAGTAACTCCCGCTGCGGCAGTTTTTCATAGACCGCGCGCAACACACGGAGTGTCTCGCCGGGCTGCTGCGCCGTCGTCTCGGTTGCAAGGGCTACAACCCGCCGCGCGACTGTCTTTGTCATTGCCTGTTCCCGGAGGAGAAAGCGAAGAGCCGCGAGCGAAACCGGCGTGAGGTCCGTGAGCGCCTCCCGCCGCTCCCGAAACGCGCGCGCGAGGAGCGCATAGAGATACACACTCCGGCTGCCCTGCCGGTAACAGTGCTTTAAGAGCTTTTCCCACTTTGCGGCGCGCGCCGTCGGGTATTCGGGCACGAGGAGTAGAAGCGCCGGCAGCAATTCCGCCTTGCCTTCCCGCACAATCTCGCGCTCAACGCGCTCGGCAGTCCGATTCTTCCGGTGCTCATCGCCGGAGAGGAGACTCTTTAAGCTGTCCGCAAGGTACATTTTCAGGCGCTCCGTTCCCGCGACACGGATGCCGGAGAACGTTCCGTCGAGCGCATCGAGATACTGCTGCGCGCGCGCCGTATTGCCGCGTGCGGCGAGCAGCTCCGCTGTATAGAGCGCCGATCGCTGTGCATCGATTTCCCTCTCGTGCTCCGCTTCCCGGAGCGCTGCCTCCGCCTCGCCGAGCTGCTCCCTTCTTCCGGTCAGCAAAAACAGCGCGTGGGCGTGGCGGTAGTGCAACATGTGATGCCCCTCGCGCAATTCCGTCGCCTGGTTCTGCTGCGCAAACCCGCGGCGTTCCGCAGCGCCCGCTTTCAGAGAAATCGGCACTACTTGTTCGGTCTCCCCGCTCCGGAACAGAAGCGCGCCGAAATTCTTGCCCTCATGCAGCGCTGACCGGTCTATATCAAAGCGATAGCTGTACGGCGCACCGCAGAGCTTCTCCGGCGCAATCCGGCGCTGCGGTGTCAAGAGAAAGGCCGCCTGCGCTTCGACCGTCACCGGCAAGAGCAGCGTATCCCGGCTCTCCAAAAAGACATGGCCGCTCCGCGCCGCTCTCGGCAGCGTCGTGACTTTCGCAGTCGCGCGGAAGCTGTCGCCCTGTCTCTGGCCGAGCGCCTCCAGGAAAGCGTCCATGCCGCACGCCGCATCGCGGCTCTTTGCAAAGGCGCGGTAGAGCGCGCTCCGCTCCGGATCCCGCAGGAAGGGTGCGCGCCAAAATTCCCGGTACGCAAAAATGCGAAGCGCCGCCTCCCGGTCTGTCTTCGCAACTTTTGCAAAATCCTCTGTGGTTTTCAGGCGCTCCAAGAGTTCCGAGCCCTGCTGGTCCGTCACAGTGAAACAATACGGTACTGTCTTCTCACCGCCGTCCGTCACCAGAAGCAACCGACCGGTGAGTTCATCTCCCACTTCCAAGTAGCGCGCGTCCACCGTGAGTCGTATCCGGTTTTTGACGCCGCCGAAACTGTCTGTCAGCACCCGAACGCGAATATCATCCGAGTACGCAAGTCCCTTCAGCTGTATCCCATTGTCGCTGTCCGCATGAAACTCTGCGCTGAGCATCTCCCCGCGCCGCACAGAGAGACGTAAGTTCTCCGGACGCACGGAAAGCACAGGCACTTCTGAGTTCAGTACGCCCCGCGCAAGTCGGTTGATTCTTTCTCTCATCGCCTTCCTCTGTGCCTCCATTTATCGCAAGATATTTTAGCACACTTCCCCTTGCTTGCAAAGCTTGCTATACTTGCCGGGATTGGAGGTACACATGCTGTCCGAACCCATGACACTATATAAGCTCATGATACTCTATCTGTTAAAGCGGGTGAATGTCGCGCTGAGCGAAAATATGATCTCGGAATTCTTTCTGTCGCGCGAATACACCGGCTATTTTACCCTGAAGCAGGCACTCTCGGAGCTCGGTGAATCCGGCCTGATTCAGCTGCACCGCACCCGGAACGCGAGCCGCTATTCGGTCACCGAAGAGGGCGTGCAGACGCTCTCCTTCTTCGGCAAGCGCCTCTCGCCCGAAATTCTCGCCGACATCGACCGCTTTCTCCGGGAAAATCGCTTCCAAATCCGGAACGAACTCAGCGTACACGCCGACTACTACCCCGCCGGGCAGACGGGCTACCGCGTGCACTGCGAGGTGACCGAGGGCAAGAACTCCCTCTTTTCGGTCGAGCTCACCGCGCCGGAGGAGGCGCAGGCCATCGAGATGTGCCGCCGCTTTTCCCTCTGTTCCGGCGAAGTGTACCGCCTGCTGCTCAAAGAATTACTGCAGGCGGACTGACGCCTGCTTTGCCATCTCCGCAACGAGACGCAGCAGTTCCTCTCTCCCCTGTTTCGTGACCGAGGAAAAGAGAATCAGCGGCGTCTCTTTCGGTGCGCCCAAAGTCTCGCGAAGCAGCTTCTTCTGCTTTTCGAGCTGGCTCCGCTTTAACTTGTCCGCCTTGGTGCCGACCAGCACGGCCGGCAGGCCCTGATCTATGATCCAGTTGTACATCAGGACATCGTTCTCCGAAGGCGCGTGGCGGAGGTCGAGGAGCAGGAAGACCGCACGGAGCTGCTTGTCCTCATGTAAATAGCGCTCTATCATCTTGCCCCAGCTCGCCTTGACCGCCTCGCTCGCGCTCGCATAGCCGTAGCCCGGCAAATCGACAAAGTAGACTGCGCCGTTCACGCGGTAAAAGTTGATGGTCTGGGTCTTGCCGGGCTGGGCCGAAGTGCGCGCGAGCGCCTTGCGGTTCACAAGCGCATTTAAAAGGCTTGACTTGCCCACATTCGACTTCCCGGCAAACGCAAATTCCGGGAGAACGCTCTCCGGCAGCGCGCTCGTCACACCGAGCACAAACTGCAACACCGCATCCTTAATCTGACTGTTGCCGTCTTCGCCGATTAAGGGGCGGCACACCGCCGACGGAACTTCAATTCCCTTCTTCTTCACCCTCTCCTTCTTCACGCTCGGCCGCTTTTTTCCAAAGGCACCTGCCACTGAGGGGCGTACTGTTGTCGCTTTCTTCTCCATCTGTCTCTTCTCCCCGTCCTGTCAGCGCAAGCGCTGCAAGTTCCCGAAACTCTCTGATATAGTACAATTTTAATCCTGCCGTAACTTCCTTCGGCAGCGCTGTAATCTCCGCGCGGTTTTCGTACGGCAGTGCGAGCGCCATGAAGCGCTCCCGTCTCGCCGCAAGTAACTTCTCTTTCAGACCGCCGACCGGCAGAATATGACCGCGCAGCGTGATTTCGCCTGTCACCGCGAGATCGGCGCGCACCGCCTCGTGCCGGAAGGCCGAGAGCAGCGCAAGCGCCATCGCGGCGCCGGCACTCGGCCCGTCCTTCGGAATTGCCCCGGCCGGAATGTGCAGGTGAAAGTCGTGCTCGCGGAAGTAGCCGCTCGGCGTGCCGCGCTCTACCGCAAGCTGCCGTGCAACCACGAGCGCCAGTTCCGCAGACTCCCGCATCACGGCGCCCATCTGCCCGGTCGGCCGGAAGAGCCCTCTGCCGACATTGACCTCGACCTCAACCGAGAGTGCCACGCCGCCCGCCGCGGTGTACGCGAGCCCGTGTGCCACGCCGACTTCGTCCCGCCGGTGACTCCGTTTTACCGGAAAGCGCGCCTTACCGAGGTAGTCCTCGAGATTTCCCGCCGTAATCGCGAAGCGCTCCCGCTCCTTTAAGAGAAGCTGCCTCACGCACTTTTCCGTGAGCGCGCGGAGCTCTCGCTCAACGCCGCGCACCCCCGCCTCCCGCGTGTAGCAGCGAATCAGCGTCCTGACAGCGCCGTCCGTCAGTGAAAACTGCTCTGCCGTGAGACCCGCGTTCCGGCGCGCCCGCGGCAGGAGATAGCGCCGCGCAATGTGAAATTTCTCGGCCTCCGTGTAGCTGCTGAGGTAAATCAGATTCATGCGATCCATGAGCGGCGCCGGTATGCCCTCGGTTGTATTCGCCGTCGCGAGGAAAAAGACCTGTGAGAGATCCATCGGCAGTTCCACATAGTGATCGCGGTAGCTCCGGTTCTGCGAGCTGTCGAGCACCTCAAGAAGCGCCGCAGCGGCCGCCTGGCCCCGGTAGTCTTTCGAAAGTTTGTCGATCTCATCCAGCAGAATCAACGGGTTCTTGCTGCCCGCGCGCCGGAGAGCCTCCGCAATCCGCCCCGGCATCGCACCGACATAGGTTCTGCGGTGGCCGCGGAGTTCGGCTTCGTCCTGAATGCCGCCGAGGCTGATGCGCACATAACGCCGTCCGAGTGCGCGCGCGATGCTCTCGGCAATCGACGTTTTGCCCGTTCCGGGCGGTCCCACAAGGCAGAGTACATCCTGCGAAGCCGTCGGGTTCAGTTTCCGCACGGCGAGGCAGTTCAGTATCTTCTCTTTGACAGTTTCAAGACCGTAATGATCCCGTTCGAGCACGCGCTTTGCCGCGGCGAGATTCGCCGTATCCTCCGTAACGCGGTCAAACGGCAGCGCCAGCACCGTGTCGAGGTAATTCTGCTGCAGGGCAAATTCCTGTGTCCCCTGCGGCAGATGCCGGAGCCGCAAAGTCTCCCGGCGAAGCGCCTGCTTCACCTCGTCCCCGGCGGGCAGCGCGTCAATCTTTTCCGCATAGGCTTTTACATCGTCCGCGGTGCCTGCATCCTCCCCGAGTTCCTCTTCGATGATGCGAAGCTGCTCCCGCAACATGAATTCGCGCTGGCTCCGGTCGAGACGCACGCGAAGCTTCTGCTCATACTCATGGCGCATCCGCACGACATCGATTTCACGCGAGAGTTCACCGGTCAGAACCTCGTAAAACTCATCGCCCGTATTGCACTCGAGCAAGCGCTGCCCCGTGCCCCAGGCCCAGGGGAGCTGCGAAGAGCTGTCCCTGAGAAGCTGCATGAGTCCGGTCTGCGAGATGAGCCGCGGCAAGTACTTCTCCGCAAAGGCCTTGTCCTCCCGCGCGTAGAGCTGCAGATAGCCCTTCAGCGCGCGGAGCATGGCTTCT
>ERZ773083.283-NODE-283-length-44761-cov-11.916790_pt1 | contig 44761 bp, 39 predicted proteins | sample MGYA00511465_ERZ773083 | MGnify/ENA primary metagenome ERZ773083 (study PRJEB29015, sample SAMEA2738001) | human oral metagenome | biome: human oral; feature: human-associated habitat; material: dental | place: China | collected 2060 ... | reverse complement strand
CGTAGGCGGACAGGCTGATATCAATCGGGATATCCACAACACCCGCCGCATGGGGACCGGATATATCCATCAGTGTCATCGCATGGCGTACGAGCAGCTCAAGGCGACCGTTGGCATCGAGGTCGGTGACGGCGATGTGCGTCAGGCGGGGGTTGAAGCGTCTGAGATAGGGAAACGGTGCCTGTCCTTTATCCCAGCGCGCAACGAACTCATCCTTCCACAGCGGCTCTGCCTCCGTGATCATCTGCAGCTGTGCCTCAGGGCTCGGCGCGGCTGCGGCGGGAGTGGGGGTGGTAGATGCCGTCAACGAGAGCGCGGCAAGTGCTGCGAGAATGGTTTTTTTGAGTGAAATGAATGTCATTGCCGTACCCCTTTCGTGAAAAATCTTTATCCCTTGCCGTCGATGACACCGTAGACAAAGCCTGCCCACGAGGCAGCAAGGGCTTCGCGCGGATTGCGGCTCAGCTCATCAGCGCCCATCCAATGTACGGCACTGGGCGGCGTGTAGATGTGCGTAAAATACTGATAAAATGGGCTCTGTACGAAATCTTCGTGACGCATCCCTAGATGGGCGGGGGCGCCGTCGTAAATATATACGGAGGAGGGAACTGCCTCGACACGGTCGATGTCATAGACGTTGTAATAGCCGTTTTCCTCCGCGCACAGCTCACAGCGCACCACGCCGTTTGCAATGGCGAACCGCTGATAGGCGACGGTATAGCTGTAGTGATTGTGCTCGTCCTTCGTGATGGTGCTCGTGCTCATGTTGTACCAACGCGTATTGTCGCTGTCGATCACATTGAGCGCCAGTCCAGTCAGATCGGGTGCGCCGTACCCGTTCTCCGTCTCGGGGAGGCGTGCGAGTCGGCCGTCTGTGCCGATCTCGTAGACCGCCATGGCGAACGCTGTGGGGATGGTGCGGAAGGGATAGGGGGTGATGCCCTCCTCCACGCTCGTCATGGCGGCATGGCGGAAGAGCAGCTCCAGCCGACCGTTGCCGTCGAGATCGGTGACGGCGAAATACGTACGAGTGGGGTCGAAGGAACGCAGATGCGGCTGCGGTGTATTGTCGTCATCCCCGCACACGATGAACTCGCTTCTCCAGAGCTTTTCCGCCTTGGCGATGGCGTTCAGCTGCTTCTTTGCTGTCGCAGGCGATGTGATGTGATGTGCGGTGGAGGATGTGGCAGATGTGGATGCTGCCGTAAGCATGAGCGCGGCAAGTACCGCAGTGATTGTTTTCTTGAGCGAAATCTTCATGGTGTGCCTCCTTTATCTCTGTTTACAGACCATCGTCCCGTACTTTTCGGTTAGAACTTCACCTCGGGCACGGCGTCCGCGCCCTCCTTTGCCTTGAACTGGGGTTTTTGCGTCATGCCCATGAATCCTGCGAGGAACATACCGGGGAAGGTCGAGATGCGCACGTTGTACTCACGCACCGCCTCATTGTAGTCGCGGCGTGCAACAGCGATGCGGTTCTCAGAGCCCGACAGCTCGCGCATGAGTTCAAGGTACTGCGTGTTCGCCTTGAGGTCGGGGTACGCCTCCGCGATGGCAAAGAGACGACCGAGTGCGCCCGTCAGCTCCGCGTTCGCTGCATCCATCTGCTCCACGCCCTGTGCGCCCGCGAGTTTCGCACGTGCGTTTACAACCTCCTCGATGATGGACTTTTCGTGTACGTCATAGCCCTTGACCGTGTTCACGAGATTCGGGATGAGGTCGCTGCGCCGCTGCATCTGGTTCTCGACCTGTCCGTAGGAGGCATCGACGCGGATCTCCGCCTCCTTTAGCCCGTTGTATAGGGAGAAAAAACCGAAGATGCCGATGAGGATGACGACGAGGAGAACGATCCCAACGGAGATAAAGCCCTTGTTGTTCATGGTGAAAACTTCCTTTCGTTCTATTTACCAATTCCCCGATGCGCCGCCGCCGCCCGAGGAGCCGCCGCCGTAGCTGCCGCCGCCCGAGGAGCCACCGCCGCCGCGATAGGTTGGGCGGTCATCCTCCTCATATCTGCCGCCGCCCGATCCACCGCCCATGTTGCCGTATTTTCCGGAGCTGAGGAGGTTCAGCAGAGCAGCCAGCGAGAAGAAGGCAAGTCCGAATATCTGCCCCACAATCCAGAGGAGGAGCAGGAGGAACGGGATGAAGACGAGGAAGCCGAAGATATAGACGTAGAAGGGTTCACTGCCGCTCTCGTCGATGGAGTCCGGCACGGCGACATGGGCATTCGTGCACAGCCGCGCAGCAACCGTGGCATAGCTCTTTCGGATCTCCTCGGAAATATCGTCCTTGTCAAAGGGGAACTCGGAGCGGATGCGATTGATGGCGTAGGTCGTGTCGTGCTCCTGCTCCATCTCGGTCAGGGCAGATCCGAACAGGAAGAACACCTCGCGCTCTTCCTTTGCGATAAAGAGCAGAGCCGTTTTCCCCTGCGCTGCGTCCTTTAGCTGCCAGTCTACAAAGAGCTGCTGCGCAAACCTCGTTGCATCCACGCCCCTCAGCGTCGGCATGGTGACAACAATCATCTGCGCATCCGTCACGTTCGTGAGATCGCCGCCCATCCGCTCAATCGCGGTCGCGTCCTCCGGCATCAGCATTTCGCCAAAGTCTGCCACATTGCCCAGATGCGTGGGCCTTTCGGGGATGCCAAGCGCCGCACCGAGACTCTCCAGTGCCACGCCGTACTCCGTGCATGTCTTTTGGACGAGTGCGATATATGCCTCTAAAATTGCGGGGGAGTAGTTTTCATTGCGGAACGCACCCTTCATCGCGTCGAGGACGCTGCCTGCATAGCCGTCCGTGATAGCACCCTCCAGCCCGTAGCCGACCTCGATGCGAAAAGCTCGGTCGTCCTTTGCAATCAGCAGGAGCACACCGTTGTTCATCTGCTTATCGCCGATGCCCCAAGTGCGAAAAAGCTCGGTTGCATATGTCTCGATGTCCGCATCGCCAAGCGTCGACACAGTGACAACGACGATCTCAGCCTTTGTCTTTTCGCGCAGCTCCGCGCCGATCTTTGCAATCTGCGCCGCATCCTCCGCCGATGTCATCCCCGCCGTATCGACGATGTATGCCCTCTGTGCAGGTTTGGGGAGCACCGCCGCGGCATCTGCCGCCGGGCCTGCGCTGACAAGCAGCACCGTGAGTACCAAAAGGAGTCTCATGAGGGTATACAGATGTCTCTCACAGGTCATTCATCCCACATCCTTTCGTATGAAATCATCCTACCACCGTCCCGACGCACCGCCGCCGCCCGAGGAGCCGCCGCCGTAGCTGCCACCAGAGGAACCGCCGCCACTTCGATCGGAGGGGCGGTTACTGTCGTTTGTACGGTGCAAGCTTCCACCGCCGCCCCCAAGACTGTCGTCAATGATGTCAAGGATCTTGTAGAAGAGAATGCTGATGAGCAGGATGCCGCCAATCGCGAGAAAGAAAAGAAGTATGCGCATGGGGATGGTGTCGAAATAACGATCAATAAAGTCGGTGTCATCCTCTGCGCGCATGCCGCCCGGTGCATCTTGTGCCGCATCGACGCTGTATTCTCTCTGTGCGGGCTTTGGGAGCCCCGTCGCGGCATCTGCGGTCAGGCTGCCGGCCGTGAGGAGTACCGTGAGCACGAGGAGGAGCGTCATGAGGGTGCGCAGCTGTCTCTCATGGTTCATACATACCGCATCCTTTCTGAGGGATATTGCGCCTGCGCCGCCTTAGGGGAGGGGCGCCGCATTACTACCATCTGCCGGAGGAGCCGCCGCCGGAGGAGCCGCCGCCATAGTCGCTGCCTGAGGAACTGCTGCCATCTGAGGAGCCGTGTGAGGAACTGATGTCCCAGACGGGCAGGTCGATTGCACCCGAACTGAGAAAGCAGAGCAGGTCGCGCAGCATGGTCCATAAAAAGGACAGCAGGACAAGACCGTAATAGAAGAAAACGATGCATACGCACAGCCCGAAGATGCCAAGGAATACGTACGCAAAGAGGCCGAGCGGCTCATCCAGTGATGTGGGCGGCTCTGTTTCGGCGGCATGGTAGGCGTGCACGGCGAGCTTTTGATAGGCCTCCAAGATCGCCCCGGAATAGTCCTGCGTGCGGAAGCGCTCTCCCATCGCATCGAGGAGTTCGCCCGACCTGCCGTCCGTGATTTCACCCTCCAGACCATAGCCGACCTCGATGCGAAAAGTGCGGTCCTCCTTTGCGATGAGGAGGAGTACACCGTTGTCCATCTGTGCATTGCCGATGCCCCAGCTGCGAAATAGTTCGTTCGCATATGTGTCGATGTCTGCGCCGTCGAGTGTCGGTATGGTGACGACGACGATCTCCGCCGTTGTCCTATCGCGCAGCTCGGCGCCGATTGCACTGATCTGCGCAGCATCCTCCGCCGAGACCATGTTCGCCGTATCAACGACATAGGCTCTCTGTGCCGGTTTGGGGAGCATCGCAGCCCCAGCATCTGCGGTCAGGCTGCCGAATGTGAGGAGCACCGTGAGCACGAGGAGGAGTGCCATGAGAGGGGGCAGCTGTCTCTCCTTGTTCATGTGCATACATTCCTTTCCTTTGTATATGAATCTTTTCCCGTCCGTGTGGGAGAAGGGACAGGGCTGCATGGCATCCACGAAAAACATCCTATAGAATCAATTGTAACATATTTTGAAATTTTTGTAACTGTTATAAATGACAGGTCTAAAAGTCCTAAACTTTAAGCAGCACCCAAAACACGGGATGGGATCTGCATCGTCTAGTGAATGAGCACAAACCCATTTGCACTTTCCAAACGGATATTTTCATCCGGTGTTTTGGTGATGTCAATGCTGCTGAAATGGACATCGTACACGCCTGTCTCATAATCCTGCAAATCTTTATACAGGATGTGATCGGGATGCTGCTCACCGTATGAAACGAGCATGGACATATAGGGGCGCAGATCGATCTGCGATATATGCCCATCGGCCCGTGGGAGGATTAAAAAACCTTCGGGAGTGATATGGTTTTCATGAAAAAATATGAGCGTGTGCGCACCGCTAAGGGAGAACTCTTTTGGTTCGTAGTCATAAAAATAAAAAGAATGGTTCTGCGGCAAACTTGCGCTGCTTAAATGGGCATCGAGTACGGCTGCGGCAAGCGGGGAGGCATCGCGCCCAATGTAGACCGCAATATCGGCGATTTCCTCGATGACCGCAGGAGGGGTGTCCTCACTCTTTATGATTTGCCCGTCGTGCAGGAGGCCATGTTCTGCGAGTATTTTGGAAAGCCGTGCCTCTTGACTATGGAGCGGCACATCAATGATATTGAGCGGTGTCAGGGTGAAGATCAGTGCGAGGAGTGCCGCGCAGAGATACACTTGCTGCGGCTTTCGCTTGAGAAAGGCGGCCGTGAGGCCATAGATCCCGCAAAAGGTGCAGATGATGGAAGTGTAGCGCGGTGTCGTAAGCCCATACGCCGCATAGCGGAGATAGATGCCGTAGAGCTGAACGATGAGAATGGGCAGAAACAGGAGCAGACCCCATCGGAGAAAGCGCGTAAAGAGAGGCATGCGGTTTTGGGTGGACAGCATACCGAAGAAAAACACGAAGCCCAGCAGTGCAAAAGAGGCATACCAGTTCATCGTGCCCACCGGCATCGCACCTGCGTAGATGATTTTGACGATATAGAGGTAGAGGATGAGGAGCAGCAGCCCGTAGATGGGAAAAAGGAGATAGAGGAGTACCTTTTGCGCGGCGGCAGAAAGTTCATAGGGATCCTCTGCCTTTGGGAGTGTGCCGAGGAAGGCACCAAGCCCCCAAACACCGTACGAAGTCAGACCGACGAAAAGGTAGGAGGTCTGCATGAGCCATTCGTTCTCGCTCGGAAGGATCAGCTCCCAAAAGGCGGCGATGCTGACGCTCAAACCAAGAAAGAGGAGGAGCGCCGTCCCGAGGGAGAAGCCCGTTGAAAAGAGGAGGGCAGGCAGAGCGCGCGATGCCCCCTGCCGTTCCATGAGAAAGAGGGCAAGAAAGCCCAGCGCAAGATAAACGCCGCCCGTCCCTATGATGAGATGGCTGCTTGGGCTGTCTGCATCGTACCAGCAATAGGCAAGAATGACGCTGAGGAGGCCGGAACATGCAGCGCTGAGCAGCACGCTCTTTTTCATCGGAAAAGCATCGGCAAAAAGGCGGCATACGGCAGACATCAGCCATGCGCCATAGACTGCCGGCATCAGACGCGTGAGGTGGTCACATACCGTGTTGTGCCGGTCGATGGAGGAGAACCCCTCCTCGGGACGCAGCAGTATAATGCCGGCGCCGACGAAAAAGCCGACCATCTGCCAAAAGGCGGTCACGGGGAAACGCCGGATGAACGCCATTGTCTTGCCCCGCAGCTGAAGCATGCGCACGGAGATGTTCATGATAGATGTTCCTTTCATTGGAGAAAAATCGCGATTCGTATTATCTATGGAGCGGATGCACTTAAGATACGTTGATTCAATATATGATTCATTCGCCAATCTTAGGAGAAAATCCTGTTTTTATAAAGATGTACGCAAAAACAGCCCCCGCATCTGCGGGGGCCATTCATTTTACCTGCATAACAATCCCTATGCGTGCGCTTCTTCAGCGGATGGGGCAATGCTCAGCAGGTGTGGCACTTCTCGTAGAGACCCTTTTCCTTGAGGAGTTTTACCATTGTGTCACCGATGTGTGCGACGGTCTCGGCGACGGGAATGCCGACGGCGTTGAGTGCCGCGACCTTATCCGCAGCAGAGCCGGTGCCGCCGGAGATGATGGCGCCCGCGTGCCCCATACGCTTTCCGGGGGGCGCCTGACGACCGGAGATGAAGGCGCCAACGGGCTTGTCCTTCATATTTTCGTGGATCCACTTTGCAGCTTCTTCCTCCGCTGTGCCGCCGATCTCACCGATGAGGAGAACGGCGTAGGTCTCGGGATCGTCCTTAAAGAGCTTGAGCGCGTCGATAAAGTCGATGTCCTTCACCGGATCGCCGCCGATGCCGACGGTCGTCGTCTGACCGATGCCGGCGTTCGTGAGCTGGAACGCCGCCTCATAGGTGAGGGTGCCGGAGCGCGAGACAAGACCGACGTGACCGGGTTTGCTCACCGTGCCCGGGGTGATGCCGAGTTTTGCCTGCCCCGGCGTTAAAAGACCGGGGCAGTTGGGACCGACGAGGCGGGTCTTCTTGCCCTGCATATAGCGGCGAACCTTTACCATATCCAGTACGGGGATATGCTCCGTGATGCAGACGACAAGGTCAAGCTCCGCGTCTACTGCCTCCATGATGGAGTCTGCAGCAAAGCGTGCAGGTACGTAGATGACGGATGCCGTAGCACCCGTTGCGGCGACGGCATCCACAACGGTGTTAAAGACGGGCACGCCGTGGACGGTCTCTCCCGCCTTACCGGGGGTCACGCCGCCGACGATGTTCGTGCCGAAGTCGAGCATCTGCTGCGTGTGAAACATGGCGGCCTTTCCGGTGATGCCCTGCACGATGGCTTTGGTGTTTTTATCAATCAAAACTGACATATGTTTGCCCTCCCCTTCGTTACGCGCGTGCCGCAGCGACCAGTTTTACGATTTGCTCGGCGCCGCCTTCCATCGTCTCTGCCGGGAATACGTTGCCGATGGGCGTATTCTTTAGGATTTCGCGCCCCTCCTCGACCTTTGTCCCCTCCAGGCGGACAACGACGGGGACGGGGAGAGACTTGCCGTCCGGGGAGATGATCTTCGCCGCTTCGATGATGCCCTTGGCGATGTTGTCACAGCGGTTGATGCCGCCGAAGATGTTGACGAAGATGCCCTTTGCCTGTCCGCCCTCCAGCATGATGCCAAATGCCTTCGCGATTTTCTCAGGCTCTGAGTCGCCGCCGACATCGAGGAAGTTCGCAGGATTCCCGCCGTAGTATTTGAGCATATCGACGGTCGCCATCGCAAGCCCCGCCCCGTTCACCATGCACGCGACATCGCCGCCGAGGTTGACGTAGTTAAGACCCACGGCAGCCGCCTCGCGCTCCTTTGGATCCTCCTCATGATCATCGCGCAGCGCTGCGATGTCGGGGTGGCGGAAGAGAGCACTGTCGTCAAAGTTCAGCTTGGCATCGAGCGCAATGACTTGGTTGTCCTCGGTGACGACAAGGGGGTTGATCTCGACCTGCGTGCAGTCCTTGCCGATGAAGGCGGCATAAAGCCCCTGCATGAGTGCAGCCGCACGGCGGACGGCAGGCGCAGGAATGTTGATGGCATACGCCATGCGCGTCGCTTGAAAGGGAGCAAGACCGATCAGCGGGTCAATGTGCTCTTTGATGATTTTCTCGGGGTGTTCGGCGGCGACCTTTTCAATATCGACGCCGCCCTCCTCGGAGCCCATCATGACGATGCTGGCCGTGAGGCGGTCGATGGCGATGGAGAGATAGTATTCCTTTTTGATTTTCGAGCCCTCTTCGATCAGGAGGCGTCGGACGACCTTGCCCTCAGGCCCCGTCTGATGCGTGACGAGCGTTTTGCCGAGGAGCTCCTGTGCATAGGTATGCACGTCATTTTTGTTCTTGGCGATTTTGACCCCACCCGCTTTGCCGCGGCCGCCGGCATGGATCTGTGCCTTGACGACGATGACATCAGAACCAAGACGCTCGGCCTGCGCTACGGCCTCCTCCGGGCTGAACGCCGGCAGTCCCCGCGGCACGTTGACACCGAACTCTTTTAGAACCTGCTTGGACTGGTACTCATGAATGTTCATTTGGTCTGGCCTCCCTTTTCCTTATGAGCAGTGCGCTGTTACAAGTCCCATATTACCGATGTTCTCCCGCAATGTCCAGCCATTTTGGCACAGAAGAACGATTGAAAAAAACAGCGGGTCATAAATAATTTCTATAAATGGAGTTCAGCATCATAGATCTTCAAGGAGGTAGACTGTTTCTGCCGTCCATATCCTGCCCTTTTGCAGAATGGGCTGCGGAAAGGATGGGTGCGCGGGTGCATTTGGGAAGTACTGTGTTTCAAGACAAAAGCCGCCGCGGCGCGGTGCGCATATGCCGCCTTTGCCCGGTGTACCATCGCCGAGGAAATTGCCCGTGTAGAACTGCATCCCGATCTGCGTCGTGTAGCAGGACAGCGAAAGCCTTGCCGCAGCGGAAGTGATGCGTGCCGCCTTCTTCAGATGAGTATACGGTGCCGGTGCGCTGTCCCCGCGCAGCACCCAGTTGTGGTCGTAGCCGTGCGCCATTTGCAGCTGGTCATAGGCCGCGTCGATCCGCGCGCCGATGCGGTGCGGCACGGTAAAGTCCATCGGAGTCCCGATGACATCGAGGATGCGCCCGTCAGGCAGTGCCTCTGCATCGGCCCACGTGAACTGGTCGGCAAAGATCTCTGCCGTATGATTTTCGATGGTGTCCGCACCAGCGCCGTCGAGGTTGAAGTACGTATGATTCGTAAGGTTGCAGATGGTGTCCGCATCGCTAGTGGCCTCATAGCGGATGGAAAGGGCACCGTCCGCGCTGAGCAGGTATGTGACATACACGGTAAAATTGCCGGGATAGCCGCCCTCGCCATCGGGGCTTTCGGTGCGCATACGCACGCCGCCCGGAACGGGCTGTGCTGTAAAGAGGTGTGCGTGCAGCCCATGCGTGCCGCCATGGATATGGTTCTGGTGCTGAGAACCTGTATTGCGCTCAAGCTGATAGAGGCGGCCTGCGAGTGTTATGCGGCCGCCTGCAATGCGGTTGGCATGACGTCCAACGATCGCGCCCATGTAAAAGGGATCGGTCAGATAGTCCTCCCCGTGCACATATCCGAGTACGACGTCGGTCTCCCGTCCGTGCGCTGTGCGGCGCCACGAAACGATCCGTGCGCCATAGGTCGTGACGGACACCGCAGCGCCGCACGCATTCGTCAGCGTGTAGAGATCAATATTTTTCCCGTCCGGCATATGCCCGAACGGGTGCAGTGTAAGCTCTGTCATGTTCTTTTCCCTCATCCGGAAGAATCCATTGAAAAACGAATGATAATAGCGCCCGCTGGACAGTCCTCCGCGGCTTCCAGTACGTCGTCCTGCTCGCTTTTTTGCGGCTGGCGGATCACCTCTGCCGTGTGCAGCGTGCGGTCGATGCAGAACACAGCGGGCAGACGCTCTGCACACATCCCGCAGGAGATGCAGGCCGCCGCATCCACAGAAATGGTCATGGGAACGCCTCCCCTCACAGCCCGTAAAATGAAAATTTCCTGCCATACAGATCAAGGTGCACAGCAGGATCTTTCAAAATATAACACACGCTTACAGCATAGCGTATTTTTTAGTGTTTTTCTGTAACAAAGGCAACAACAGACTGTGCCTTTGGCATCCTAGACATTCGCACTGGCGTCAGAGGCAGAAAGCATCTTGTGCACATAGGTGCGGATTTCAACGCCGTGTTCCATCTTCATCACCTCGGCGAGCAGCTCTTTTGCCTGTGCCATCGTGACGGAGCGGATCATCTCCTTGACCCGCGGGATGGACGGTGCACTCATGGACAGCTCGGTGATGCCCATGCCCAAAAGGAGCACTGCCGCATACGGATCGCTCGCCATCTCGCCGCACATGCCCGCCCAGATACCGCGCTCGCGTGCGCTCTGGATGGTGCGCTGGATGAGCCGCAGCACAGCGGGATTGAACGGGTTGTAAAGGTGTGCAATCTGTGCGTTGCCGCGGTCAACGGCAAGCGTATACTGGATGAGATCATTCGTGCCGATGCTGAAGAAATCGACATAGGCGGAGAGCAGCGGCGAGATCATCGCCGCCGCCGGCGTCTCCACCATAATGCCGATCTGCACCTCATTGGAATACTCCTTGCCCTCGTGCGTCAGCTCGAGCTTGGCCTGCTCCACGAGTTTTAAGACGCGCTGAATTTCGCTGACGCTGATGACCATGGGCACCATCATCGCGGCTTTGCCATAGAGACCTGCACGCAGGATTGCCTTGATCTGCGGGAGAAAGAGATCGTGACGGTCAAGGCTGATTCTAAGCGCCCGATACCCGAGGAACGGATTCTCCTCCGGTTCGATGTTCAGATAGGGCAGCGGCTTATCCCCGCCGATGTCCATGGTGCGGATGATGCAGATCTTGCCGCCGCACTTTTCGACCGCCTGCCGATACGCCTTGAACTGCTCCTCCTCCGTTGGAATCGTCGTCGAACCCATGAAGACGAACTCTGAGCGAAACAGACCGACCCCCTCCGCACCGTAGGTGAGCGCGTTATCGACATCCATGTGTGTGCCGATGTTTGCCGTCAGCTCGATGCGTACGCCGTCCTTTGTGACGGCGGGGAGATCCTTGAGCGCGGCATAGTGTGCAGCGAGTTTTCTCTGCTCCTCAAGTTTTTCCTGATACAGGAGGCGCTCCTCCTCCGTTGGGCGGATGAGAATATCGCCGCGGCTGCCGTCGAGGATGATCTCATCGTCGTCACCGATGAGACGGATCTTATCGCCGATGCCCAGCACCGTCGGGATGGCGCGTGCTTTCGCGATGATGACGACGTGACTGGTCGCGCTCCCGGAGCCTAGGATGACGCCCGCGATCTGGTCGGTCGGCATACCTGCGACGACGGACGGCTCGATTTCCTCTCCGCAGAGAATCACCTGCCCTGTACCAGGCTCCGGCTCCTTGACCCCGAGCACATAGCGGGCGATGCGCTTTCCGACATCGCGCAGATCGACAGCGCGCGCCGCAAAGTATTCATCCTCCATCTGCTCGAAAATCTTTGCCTGGTCATCCGCAACGCTGAGGATGCTCCGCGGTGCGTTGCCGGAAACGGCAATCTTTGCCCTGATATTCTCCGCCATCATGGGGTCCTGCACCATCATGCGGTGTGCCTCTAGGATGGCAGCCTGCTCCGTCTGGCCGTCATTTCTAAGGCGGTCAACCGTATGGAGCAGATGCTCTGTCACCGCAGCGAGCGCGCGCTCCGCCTTTTTCTGCTCCGCGTCAATGCCGTCCGGATGATACGCAGCGAGATAGCCATCGAGACTTTGCCCAACGAGCATGGCGCTGCCGATGGCGATGCCGGAGATGACACCTTTCCCACGAATGTTTTCGGCCATATTCATCACCTTTCCTATCAATGTATCGGGAATTCTCAATCCCTATGAAAAAACGCCGCGGGGTAAAACAGATTGCTGCAACACCCCGGGCGCTCCCCGTGTTAGAATTACTCCTCGCCGAACTTCGTCTTGATGAGATCTGCCAGTTCCTTGACGGCGGCTGCCTCGTCCTCTCCCTCCGCACTGATGGTGAGCTCGGTTCCCTTGACAAGCCCTAAACTCATCAGCATGAGGATGCTCTTGGCGTCAACTTTCTTCCCCTTTGCCTCCAGGTGAATCTTGGATTTGAACTTTGTCGCAGTCTGTACAAATACAGAGGCAGGACGCGCATGAATGCCCGTCTTATTCTCGATGGTAACGGTCTCCTGGGTCATTTGAATCTCTCCCATCTATAAAGAAGATCTCCGCGCAGATCCGCAGCGCTGCTGCCTGTGGGCGCGAACCAATATCACGGTCATTATACTATAAAACCCGATACGAAAAAAGAGGAGAAATAAAAAAGTTTTTAGAAAAAACTTGACGTTTTTTGAAAAAATATGAAAAGAAAAGCAGGAATTTCCGCTGCGCTGTCGAAAAAAACCTAGACAGTATTCAGTATTGCGGCGGTGCATCCGTTCCGCCATGACAGATAAATCCGATACGTTCGGCGCGGGGAATGCCGCACTGCCGTTCGAGCCGTCAGCTCGATAGGAGCGGGCGGGCAAATGAAGCGGTGATTCCCTAATGTGTTTGTAAACTGGAGGAATACACAAATGAAGAAAAGCGTTGACATCCTGGGACTTCCCGTCATCAGCATCACCGAAGGGCGCGAGCTTGGCATGAGCAAATCGCTTCTCATTGACGCGCCGAATCGGACCGTCGCAGCGGTCACCATTGAGGACGGGGACTGGTACCGCGGTGTTAAGCTCATCCCCTATGGCAACGTGATCGCCGTCGGTGAGGACGCCGTCACAATCAATAACAGCGAGAACATCTTGACCCTCGACGGCGCAGGCGAGTTTGGCACACTGCTCAACGACAACATCCGCGTCATCGGCACGAAGGCGATCACGCGCAGCGGTGTCATTCAGGGCGTCATTACAGAGATCTTTATCGGCGACGATGGACGCATCGAAAAGTGTGAAATCACAGCACCCGACGGCACGATCACAGAGATTGCTGCCGATCAGGTTTCCATCTTTGGTAAGGAAGTCACCGTCATCTCTCCCGAGGGAGAAGTAAGCAAACAGGCTGCCCCGGCAGCTAAAAAACCTGTTGCACCCGCGGCACCGCAGGCACCTGCTGCTGCACCCGCACCCGCGACACCTGTTGCACCTGCGGCACCTGCCGCAGCGCCCGCGGCGAAGAAGCCCGCGCCCGCACCAAAGGCACCCGGCAACGCAGCCCCCGCAGATGCAGCAAAAGGCGGCGATATGAGCGAGGATCGGCACAGACGATTCCTGCTCGGCAAAAAAGCAACGCGAACGATTAAGATGGATAATGGTGTCGTTATCGTGGAAGCCGGGCAGGACATTACCGAGGAAGTATTGCAGAAAGCGAAACTGGGGAACAAGTTCATCGAACTATCCATGAGTGCGCAGTAACGGCACTGCGCACGCGGACGAAACATAGACTTTGTAACATATTTGCCGTTGCACTGCCAAGCAGTGCATATGTTACCATCAACAATACACTGCCATTGAGAGCATCAGAGGACTTTTTTCCGTGCGCCTTTGCGCCATGGCCAAGCCAAAGTGCCGCACGGAGGGATGCCTGTGGTTGTCGCCCTGCCGCAAGGGGTTCCTGCTTGCCGGGGAATTCAAGATGTGCAGCAAGGACTACATACACTACATACAAACGTGGAAGATGCGCCTCCTACGTGCGCTTAGCTGCGTTCTGCGCAGACCTTCGTGATGCGGGGAGAGGGGACATTATTTCACGGCAATAATCTACTGTAAACAGCATATCGTGGGGAGTTGGTTTCAGCCGGCTGAGAGGGGATGTATCTCCCGACCCGTAACCTGATTTGGGTAATGCCAACGTAGGGAAATATTTCGCATGCAAAAGATGCGGCTATGCCTAGTGGCATAGCTGTGTCTTTTTTTGCTCTTTCATGGAATGTCGAATCCTGCGGACCGCCATGCGGCGCATCGGCTGCGTGGGCAAAGGGCAGCATGAAAGGAAACGCTATGATAAACTCATTTACCATCGAGCAGATACGCGTCGCTGCACCGCTCGTGCACTGCATCACCAACTATGTTACCGTGAATGACGTTGCAAACGTCTTGCTTGCCATCGGTGCACGCCCCATCATGGCAGACGAATGCGCGGAGGCAGCGGAAATCACCGCGCTCTGCGCAGGGCTATGCCTTAACATCGGCACACTGAATGCACGGACCATTCCGGGGATGCTCGCCGCCGGACGGTGCGCACGGGAGCTTCAGCACCCCATCGTGCTTGACCCCGTCGGTGCGGGAGCAAGCGCCCTGCGCACGGAGACCGCTCTACGTATTCTAAATGAGGTGCGTCCGACAGCACTGCGCGGCAACATCTCTGAGATTCGGGCGCTCGCCGTCCATGCCAAGACCACGCAGGGTGTCGATGCCAATGCCGCAGATGCAGTGACCGAGGAGAATCTGGCAGCATCGGCAGCGTTCGTCCGTACCTTTGCTGCACGCGCGAATGCCATTGTCGTGGTCACGGGGGCGATTGATCTCATCACCGATGGCGCACGCTGTTATGCCGTGCGCAATGGGCATCCCATGATGGGCCGCGTCACGGGGACGGGCTGCCAGCTCTCTGCGCTGATAGCCGCCGCACTTTCTGCGGCGCCAAAGGATCCGTTAGAGGCAGCTGCCATGACCGCTGCACTGATGGGCGCAGCGGGTGAAATCGGAAAGGAGCGCCTGCAAGAGGAGGAGGGCAATGCCTCCTACCGTACCAAAATCATTGATGCCGTTGACTGCATGCGCAGTGAAACATTGGCCGCACGGATGCGCGTTGAAATGCTTTGACGCAGCACACTGCGGCGATATAGAGAGGACTTTTATGAACATACATACCGCACTTACGATTGCCGGGACAGATCCAACAGGCGGCGCGGGGATTCAGGCGGATCTAAAGACCATGACTGCACACGGCGTTTACGGTATGAGCGTCGTCACCGCGCTCGTTGCGCAGAATACGATGGGCGTCACCGACATCCTTGAGGTGCCGCCCAAATTTCTCGCCGCGCAGCTCGATGCGGTTTTCTCAGACATTCCGCCCGATGCCGTAAAGATCGGCATGGTATCGAGCACCGCGCTGATTCGCGTGATTGCGGAAAAACTCGACGCATATGCGGCGAACAATATCGTCGTTGACCCAGTGATGGTCGCAACCAGCGGCGACCGCCTCATCAGTGCGGATGCGGTAGAGGCGCTTTGCAAAGAATTGCTGCCGCGTGCCGCCATCATCACGCCAAACATCCCCGAGGCAGAGATCATGATAGGGCGGGAGATCACCGATGCTGTCGGCATGGAGCAGGCGGCGGTCATGATTTATGAGCGCTTTCGTGCGGCGGTTCTCATGAAAGGCGGGCATCATGTGGATGATGCGAATGACCTACTCGTCGATGACAAGGGGGCGCGGTGGTTCCGCGGGCGGCGCATCGCAACGGAAAACACCCATGGCACAGGCTGTACACTCTCAAGTGCCATCGCCTCAAACCTCGCGCAGGGCATGGATTTAGATACTGCCGTCGCGCGGGCAAAGGAATACCTCTCAGGGGCGCTTGCGGCAGGGCTGAACCTCGGCAAGGGACACGGCCCGATGGCACATACCTTTGACCTGCGCAGCACATTTATACACCAGCAGAGAGCGCATCTATGACACCGACATGAAAACGCACCTATGCGGGCATTTTCACCGCCATTGCCGTCCTCGGCAGTGTGCTGAGCTTCCCCGTCCTCGGCAGCCGATGCGCTCCGGTGCAGCATCTCGTGAACATTCTCGCTGCCGTTCTCCTCGGGCCGTTTTGGGGCCTCGGCGCTGCCTTTGCAGCGAGCCTTTTGCGCAATATCGCGGGCCTTGGCAGCCTCATGGCATTTCCCGGCAGCATGCTCGGTGCACTGTGCTGCGGCATTGCCTATCACTGCACACGGCGCATTGGCATCACCTGCCTCGCCGAGGCACTCGGCACCGGCATCCTCGGTGCGCTCGCGGCCTATCCCGTTGCCGCAGTCCTCATGGGGCTAAATCCCACAAGCTATACCGTCTATGTCCTGCCCTTTCTCATCTCCACCGGCGGCGGCAGTGCCGCTGCCTTCCTCCTCCTGCGCTTTTTGCTGCCGCAGATGGGGTGGAGGCATTGACTGCGCGTTTCGCGGCGTCCGACCGCATAGGAATTGTATTTTATACCATATTGTGCTATACTATGTACGAAGTCCAAACCGCGCATAGAGCGTCAATGGATAAAGCTGCTTTTGGAACGTTAGTTCGGCGCACAAGGAGGAGAATGCAGTCCGCGCCGCAAATATTGATTTTGCGCCAAGTGTATCAAGGGCTCATACGCCGAGGATTTCAAAAAAATATCCCCGTAAGGGGACGGAAACCCCGTGCAGGATCTCCGTGATATAGTCCATTTTTCCCATTTCAAAAAAATATCCCCGTAAGGGGACGGAAACTGACGTTTGAATTTTCATGATGTTTTCTCCTCCTTGTTTCATTTCAAAAAAATATCCCCGTAAGGGGACGGAAACAGCGTGTAATAGCTGATATGGTGATAACTGGTCATGTTAATTTCAAAAAAATATCCCCGTAAGGGGACGGAAACATACGGCTGAAGTCTCCTTTACTGCCGTTCATCTTGCCTATTTCAAAAAAATATCCCCGTAAGGGGACGGAAACATATAGATCGGCGTATTCCGTACCGATGATACGGATGTTATTTCAAAAAAATATCCCCGTAAGGGGACGGAAACGGTTGTCAACGCCATAGAAGGCACTGATTTTGAAACTAATTTCAAAAAAATATCCCCGTAAGGGGACGGAAACGTCGTAACAGTCACGGCAACGCCATATCCTGCATGAATTTCAAAAAAATATCCCCGTAAGGGGACGGAAACAGTGATATTCGCCGCTTATGGCGGCAGGAGGTAGAAAATTTCAAAAAAATATCCCCGTAAGGGGACGGAAACGCGACGATCTGAAGGTTGTTGCTGTCGATAGCGTAATATTTCAAAAAAATATCCCCGTAAGGGGACGGAAACATTAACGGTCACACCATTAACGGCGCGGAATGCGGCATATTTCAAAAAAATATCCCCGTAAGGGGACGGAAACTTAGCGCGGACTTCTTTTTTCGTTGTTTTGATTTTCATATTTCAAAAAAATATCCCCGTAAGGGGACGGAAACGTTATCCATACGCCAACGATCCGCGCATCCTTAATCAATTTCAAAAAAATATCCCCGTAAGGGGACGGAAACGGGTTAAAATGACGCAGAAAAAAGCTAGGGAGATCGTATTTCAAAAAAATATCCCCGTAAGGGGACGGAAACACCGCAACTGGTGCAGGAATAGGAAAAATATACCATAATTTCAAAAAAATATCCCCGTAAGGGGACGGAAACACTCCGCACTAATTGCGGTAATGTTGCCAATGTTAATCATATTTCAAAAAAATATCCCCGTAAGGGGACGGAAACATCGTCGCATCCAGTCGCAACCAAAAGCCCGCAGTTCTCATTTCAAAAAAATATCCCCGTAAGGGGACGGAAACCCTAGAGTCCCGTCATAGACTGGATAACCATTTTGAAATTTCAAAAAAATATCCCCGTAAGGGGACGGAAACGGAGGAACACTATCCTCGCTCACTTGTCGCAAGGTGGTAGAATTTCAAAAAAATATCCCCGTAAGGGGACGGAAACCAATACGCCTCAACGACATCATCAGGTAGTATTACCTAATTTCAAAAAAATATCCCCGTAAGGGGACGGAAACATCACAATCACAGCAAGAACAATGAAAATCTATATGTATAGATTTCAAAAAAATATCCCCGTAAGGGGACGGAAACGATGAGGTTGATAACAGCTGTTGCGAAGTTCAGTAATTTCAAAAAAATATCCCCGTAAGGGGACGGAAACAATTCAATTTTCTTTCCATGATACGTGATATGAACCTCATTTCAAAAAAATATCCCCGTAAGGGGACGGAAACTCCGACCAGAACGGAAACTGATCGCGCCACTGTTTGACTGTATTTCAAAAAAATATCCCCGTAAGGGGACGGAAACTCACTTTCCATGTGTGAGAAGTAATAGCGGTGAAACTATTTCAAAAAAATATCCCCGTAAGGGGACGGAAACCAGCTTCTTCCTCTGCTCGGTGGCGACCTTCTTCCACTGCTATTTCAAAAAAATATCCCCGTAAGGGGACGGAAACATACTCCCGCCGCACGCGCTTCGCTTTTGACAGACGCATTTCAAAAAAATATCCCCGTAAGGGGACGGAAACTTGGACGGCATATTTGCCCTTCAACGCCTTTTCATAGTATTTCAAAAAAATATCTCCGTAAGGGGACGGAAACGACAGAGCCGCTGAATGATTGTTTCTGGATTTATGTATTTCAAAAAAACATCCCCGTAAGGGGACGGAAACCATTGGGCGTTTTGTACTGCAAAGTCCCCCTTTAGGCTGCTTATTTCAAACTCATACCCCCGTAAGGGGACGGAAGGATTCAGTTTCTCTAGGAGGTGATGATATGAGTTTTGCCTATATCACGGAGGAGGGCGCGTATATTCAAAAACGAGGTGGAAATTTTGTTGTGGGGCGCAATCGGGAATGTGTGATGGAGATTCCGGTGGAGGCGCTTGAGGGGTTGACACTCGTTGATGGGGTACAGGTATCCTCGCGGGCGATGATAGAGTTTTTGCGTCTTGGGATTCCCGTGACATGGCTCTCACGCGGCGGGTATTTTTTCGGGCGTTTGGAGTCTACGCGTCATGTCAATGTCTTTCGGCAGGAACAACAGGTCTTGCTGAAGGGCTCTTTTTTTTATCTCAATCTCGCGAAGAAGGTCATTGTCGCAAAGGCACACAACCAGTTGACGCTGCTGCGCAGATATAACAGAACGGCGGCATTGCCGGAGGTCAGTGCGGCCATTGATGAGATGTTGGTGCTGCATCGGCATATTTTTCGGTGCAGTACGAGTGAGCGGATCATGGGATATGAGGGGGCGATTGCAAAGATTTATTTTCGTGCACTTGGGATGCTGGTGCCGGAGGCGTTTGCATTTGAACGGCGCAGCAGGAGACCGCCGCTCGATGCCTTTAATGCGATGCTGAGCTTTGGCTATACGCTTCTTATGTATGATATTTATACGGTGCTGCATAATGAGGGCCTGCATCCCTATTTTGGATTTCTGCATGCGCTTAAAAAGGGACACCCGGCGCTTGCCTCCGACCTGATGGAGGAGTGGCGTGCTGTTTTGGTGGATTCGATGGTGCTCTCTCTTGTGCATCACCACGAGATCAAGCCGGAGCATTTTAAGCGTTCGATGGATGATGCTGCGGGCGGTATTTTCCTCACGCGGGAGGGGCGTGCCATTTTTCTGCGTGCGTATGAAAAGAAAATGAAGACGGTCAATAAATATGTGGAGGGGAAACATTCCTATCGCCGTACGCTCTCTTATCAGGCGCGGCAGTATGCACAGGCGTTGATGGCGCAGAATGAGGAGATGTATGATCCCGTCGCACTGCGCTGAGGAGCTGGGAACGATGGTCTATGAGGAAGACGAGTTTTTTGTAGAGGATGAGCGGCGCTATATTGTGCTCGTGATTTATGACATATCGGAGGATCGGCGGCGGGCGCAGATGGTGAAATGTCTTGAGCGGTATGGGGTGCGTGTGCAAAAGTCCGCTTTTGAGGGTTTTTTGAGTGAGAAGAAGTACGACCGATTGATCGAAGCAGCGACCCGGTTGATTGACCCGGAAACGGATTCGCTGCGCATATATCTGCTTGCAAATCATACGTCGGTGCGCTCTTGGGGCGTCGGGGATCGTCATGTCGAGGATGTCATTATTTTTTAGAGATGGCAGGACTTTTGGACGCAAAATAGAAATTAAAGAATCAATAGAAAACTCTTAATCTAATTAAACTGAGAGGAGATGAGGCAATGGAGGACTTATGCGCGCGGGTTGAGTGTGCGGCGCTGCTTCACGATATTGGCAAGGTTGTTTTGCGTGCAAATCCGTCACGTCAGACGCATTCTGAAGTGGGCGCTGCGTTTCTCGCGCGGTTCTGTGATGATGGGGATGCAGATATTCTGCGCGCGGTGCGGCATCATCATGGGCGTGATTTGGCGCAGCTGCGTGCGGATGAGAGCGACATCAGCTATATCATCTACGAGGCAGATAATCTTGCCTCCGCAAGTGATCGGCGCGTGACGGAGGAGGGGACGGGCGGTTTTTCGGCGACAGCACCGCTGGAGAGTGTTTTTCATCTCTTTGGGCATCCGGGCACACCACAGGAAAAGGAGGCGTTTTATCTGCGTGGCTTGGGCGCAGAGGAACATGCGATGCAGTTCCCGCATCCGGCAAAGGAGATACGCGCATCGGTCGATGCGTACCAAGAGATCTATCAGCATCTTGAGGCAAATTTTCGTCGGCGCTCTCCAACGAAGATGCAGCTCAATGAGCTGCTCCGCATTCTTGAGGCGACGATGAGTTATGTGCCGTCGAGTACGGCGCGCGCGGAGGCGGCGGATATTTCGCTCTATGACCATGTGCGGCTGACGGCGGCCTATGCCGCTGCGATGTACCATTACTTTACGGCGCATGGGATTCTGGATTTTAAGAGCCACACGACGGGAGAGGGCGGACACCGGATGCGCGAGGAGCCGATGTATCTCCTGGCTGCGGGGGATATTTCCGGGATTCAGCCATTTATCTATGCGATTCCGTCGGGCGGGGCACTGAAAAGTCTGCGCGGGCGTTCGTTCTATCTGGAGATTCTGCTGGAAAATGTGATAGATGAGATTCTATCGGCTGTTTCCATCAGCCGCAGTGCGCTGCTCTATACGGGCGGCGGTCATTTTTACCTGCTGCTGCCGCATACGGAGCGGGTGCAGGAGGTGCTTCGCCGCTGTCACGAGGCGGTCAATGACTGGATGCTGCACCACTTCGGAGATGGACTTTATCTTGCGATGGCGTGGACACCCTGCGCGGCGGCAGAGTTCCAGCCGGCGGAGGCGCAGACGGCAGTGCGGGGTGGGACGCAGGGGGTCTTTCGCCGCGTGAGTGAAGCGCTGTCAGAAGAAAAGCTCTGCCGATACTCAACGAAGCAGCTCGGCACGCTCTTTTCACCGCAGAGCAGCTGCAATCAGCTGCATGATGCGGCGCGGGAGTGCGGGATCTGTCATACTTCTACGGCAGAGCTTGCGCCGTACCGCGCAGAGGAGGAGGTGTTGGCATGTCCGATGTGCCGCAATTTATACCGATTTGGCAAGCGTATTCTGGACGGAGATGTTTTTTGCATTTCGACGCAGGGGACGGAGGATGATTTGCCGCTGCCGGGGCTTTGCCGCACGCTCTTTCTCTCGGCGGAGCCTCTTGCGCGTGCAGAGCGTCTGCCCTATCCCGTGGAGCGGCTCTATATCAAGAACAAGGTCTATACGGGAGAGCAGCTCGCGACGCATCTCTGGCTCGGGGATTATACGGTGCAGGCAGATGGAGAGGTTTTAGAGTTTGCGCAGCTCGCTGGGCGCAGCGGCGGCGCGGAGGAGGAGGGCGGCATTCGGCGTCTCGGCGTCCTGCGTGCGGATGTGGATAATCTGGGCGCGGCGTTTCTCGCGGGGTTCCCGGCGGCGTATGCGACGATGACACGCACGGCGGTGCTCTCAAGGCAGCTGTCCCTCTTTTTCAAGTACTATATCAATATCCTGTGCAGCGGCGTCGTGCGCGGTGTCGGGGCGCAGGAGACAGAGAAGTTCTCTCTTTTTGGCCGCACGAAGAAGAAAGCGCGTGATGTCCATATCGTCTATGCGGGGGGAGATGATGTTTTCCTGCTCGGTGCGTGGGATGATGTGGTGGAACTTGCCGTGGATCTTCGTCAGGCGTTTCGCCGCTTTACGAGCGGGAAGCTGCATTTTTCGGCGGGAATTGGGTTTTTCAAGGAGAAATGCCCTGTTGCGCAGATGGCACGCCGCACAGGGGATCTTGAGTCCTATGCAAAAAGCCGCCCCGGAAAGGACGGCGTTGCTCTCTTTGGGGCGGCGATGGAGGGGCGTACGTTTGCTGATATGAAAGAGCGCACGCAGGTCTACGGATGGGATGAATTTATTGATGAGATTTGCGGTGAGAAGCTTGCGTTCCTGCAAAAGCATTTTTCATTCGACGGACAGCCGGCGGAGCACCGTGTGCCCCTTGGAAAGAGTGCGGCATATCGGCTGCTCTCGCTCTTAGAGGCAAAGGAGCAGTCCGTTCAGCTTGCGCGGTTCGCCTATGTGCTGGCGCGGCTTGACCCGGGGGAGAAAGCGGCGTCTGCGGGCACCTATCAGCGGATACGCACACAGCTCTATGCGTGGTATCGTGACAAAAAGGAGCGGCGGCAGCTATCGACGGCATTGCAGTTTATCATTTACAGCATCAGAGAAAAGGGGGCGCGCGACGGTGACTGAGCAAAAGAATGCACAGGAGACGGTTCCGGATATTGCGGCGGAGGCAGAGGGCGTCATTCAAAAATTAAAGCGTGACCATGGTAAGATTCAGCTGACGAAAAGCCAAATTCGAAAGTTCCTCGTGGCGGTGAATGCGCTGACGAACAAGATCAATATGTACCGTACGAGAACGGAACAGGCGGCGGTACTCAGTCAGGAACTTGCGGCAGAAGTGAAGTATCTGAAGGTAAAGCTTGCCTATCAGTCTGCAAAGGATAATAGCGGGAGTGTGAGGGATTTTGTGGAAAAGGCAAGGCTGAAGGATTGTCTGGATAAGATCGGCACGGATCTAAGACGCTATGAGAAATTTGCACACTATATAGAGGCGCTGGTCGCCTATCATAAGTTTTACGGCGGGAGGGACTGACGATGGCGCAGGATATGAGACAGCGCACACTCAAAGGAAAGCTCAAGGTGGAGGCGGTGCTGCGTCTTGAGACGGGGCTGCACATCGGCGCCTCCTCTGATTTCGCACCGATTGGCGCGGTGGACAGTCCTTTTTTGCGTGACCCGCTGACAAAGCAGCCCATCATCCCGGGCAGTTCGCTCAAGGGGAAGATGCGGACGCTGCTGGCACGCAGTGCTGCGGATGGATATTTCCTCAATAAGATTGAGGATGACAGTGAGGTGATTTGCCGTCTCTTTGGTGCAGCGGCGAAAGGCAGTGCCGGCGGGCGGGCGGCACGTCTTCAGTTTTACGACATCCGCATGACACAAGCATCATTTGAGCGGTTCGATGCCATGGAGCTGGATACCTACATCGGTGAAATCAAATGGGAGAACACCATCAACCGTATTACGGCAGGAGCGAATCCCCGCCAAATCGAGCGCGTGCCGGCGGGGGTGGAGTTCCTCTTTCGCTTGGTCTACAACATCGAAAACACCGATGAACTGATGGAGGATATGCGCCTTCTCGGCGAGGGGCTGCAGCTTCTCCAGCTGGACTATCTCGGCGGGCATGGGTCCCGCGGCTATGGCAGGATATCGCTGCGCGATGTGACAGTCGCATGCATCTCTCTGTCGGCACAGGAGATGATGCCGGCGGAGGAGCTTGCCCGCATTGGGGCGCTGCTGGAGAAGGGTGGACGATCCTCGTGAGCTATGCGATTTATCCGCTGCAATTTGATACGCCCGTGCACTTCGGGCAGGCGGGGCGGGGGAATCAGCTTGCGCAGGCCGGGATGGCATATCCGGCGGATGTGCTCTTTAGCGCTATCTGTGCGGAGCTTGCAGCGGCGCATGAGACGGCGGTCTTAGATCGCTTTGCAGAAAAGGTGCGCACGCGTGCGCTGCTTCTTTCCGATCTCCTGCCGTGGCAGCGGGGAAGCGACGGTGCACTTTGCTTTTTCGTTCCGCGTCCTGTTCTGCGTCTGCCTGTCGATGCGGCACAGGAGGCGGGCGACTACGGCGAGGTCTGTCGTCTATCGAGTGTGCGGAAGAAACAAAAGAAGATGAAGTATCTGCGTGCGAGCCATATGGGGGCGTATATACAGGCGATGCGGCGGGGGGCGCCATTTTCAGAGGATGCGGATTTCGGGACAGAATCCCTGCGCCAGCGCGTCAATACGCGGGAGGATGCGCCGCTGCCCTACTATGTGGGGCAGTTTGATTTCCATGCGGATGCGGGGCTATATTTGCTGCTCTATTTGCAGGAGGAGGAGGACGCTGACTTTGTGCAGGAGATTCTCACGTGGCTCGGGCTGACGGGCATCGGCGGGAAACGCACGAGCGGCTGCGGTAAATTCCACTGCGCAGAGGACTATATCCTGCTCGATAGCGATGGGATCTATGAGGATGACACGGCGCTCTCTGCCCTGCTGACGGATGCAGATGCGCCATGGCAGATGGCACTCTCGCCTGTTTTGCCTGAAGCAGATGCGCTCGCCGCGGTGCAGGCGGGGCAATATCGGCTGCGCCGGGCGGGTGGTTTTATCACGGCACCTGCACATGCGGCAGTAAAGAAGAACAGTATCTATCTCCTCGATGCAGGCTCCTGTTTTAAGGAACGCATCTGCGGCTCTCTCGCGTGCCTTGGCACGCATGACGGGCATGAGGTATGGCGCTACGGGCTTGGGCTGTATGCGGGGGTGACGGCATGAAACATGATGGTCTCATCCGACAGAAATATGAGATAAACTGCATTGCGCCCCTGCATACAGGCTCAGGGGAGAAACTCATGTCGTTTGAGTATCTCTATGACCGAAAGGGGCAGAAGGTTCATTTCCTCGATGCGTCGAAGTGGGTTGCCTTTTTGGCGCAGAAAGGGCTGATGGATGCCTTTGTGGCGTATTTGGAGCAGAGTGGACAGAATGCAAAGAATGCACGCGCCTCGAAAAATCTCTGGGATTGGCTGGTGGGACAGGGGGTCAAAGAGGCGGAGCTGCGTGCACTCGCGCGGCGTACGGCAGGCTGCGTGACGCTGACGGCAAAGGGAGAGCGGAACAAGCTCAATGATATTGTGTGCCAGACGGTGCTTGCAGACGGGAACCCCTATGTGCCGGGCAGCACCATCAAGGGCGCACTGCGCAGCGGTATCCTCTACGATGCCGTGCGGCGCACGCCGGAGCGCTTTCGCGGTGTGTGGAGAAAAATACAGGCAGAAAAAGGATTTTTAGGTGAGCGGCAAAAGAGCTTTCAAAGGCTGATCCTGTCGCTTGAAAAAGAGATCCTGCATACACTTTCCCTGCCGGGGGTTAGGTCAGAGCATGTCCTCAGCAGCGCACTGCGCGGGCTGCGGGTGAGTGATGCCGTCTGCACATCACCTGCAGCAACAGTTGTCCTGCAAAAGGTGGACGCGACGACGAAGGCAAAACGGGACGGGACGCATGTGAGTGAAATTCCGCTGTTTAGAGAGTGTATCGAAGCGGGAACGAGGCTGCGTTTTTCTGTGACAGCAGATCTTGCCATGCTCCAAACGGCAGGAATTTCGTCTCTGGATGAGGTGTTTCATATGCTGCGTTCCTATACGCAGGATGGTTTGCGGCGGCAGGAGGAGGCGTTTCGGGGGATTGACCGAAACTATTATCAGCCGTTGTTCGATGAGGCGCGGACGGCGGATGCCCTGCTCGGGGGCGGGACAGGGTTCCTCACTAAGACACTCATCTATGCACTTGCTGCGCAGGATGATGAGGCACGGGCATTCATCGCCGATTATCTCGACGCGGCGTTTATGAAACGGAATAAGGTCACGAAGAAATTTGAGCCGGCACATCATCATATGCAGCACGACCATAAGCTTGCACCGCGCACAATAAAACGGGCGGTACTGGGACAGGATGACTGGCTTTTGGGGCTTTGTACCATGCGGAGGACGGATGATGCCGCAGCTCTTTGAAGCAGAACTTATTCTGCCGCCGGGAGAGCGCGGTGTACAGTCGATGGGTTCTCTCTTTCACGGGGCGCTCATGGAGCGGCTGCCGGAGGGGCTTGCCGCATTTTTGCATACGCAGAATTTGCGCCCCTACAGTCAGTGTATCTATCAGGTGCGTGACACAGGAAGCATTCTCTGGCGCATCGGCACACTGGATGCGGCAATGGGGCAGGCGGTACAGGATGCGCTCTATGGTGTAGATGAAATCTTTTTGAAGCAGAAGAACTATGCCGTATCGGTGCGTCATGTGCGGTGCGTGCGGCAGTGCTCATACACGGAGATTGCGGATGAATGTTTTCTCGCGACGCAGGCGCCGCGGGGGGCGCGGCTGTCTTTTCTCTCTCCCACCGGTTTTAAGAGGGACGGTGCCTATGTGCTCCTGCCGGATCTTTTGCTCATCGTGCAGAGTCTCCTCGTGCGATGGAACCGTTTCTCCAAGGATGTCCGCATCGAGGAGGAGGGGCTTGCGCAAAAGCTCGCGGCAGCCTGCCGCCTCACGCGCTACGCACTGCACACAGCGCCGTTTTCACTAGAAGGCTATACGATGTACGGGTTCCGTGGACAGATGTCCCTGCATTTTGCAGGGACGGATATGGTGCGCCGCATCCTCGGAACACTCGCTGCATTTGCGCCCTATGCCGGGATTGGGATAAAGACGGCACTTGGGATGGGCGCGGTCGATGTGGATATTTGGAAGGGACATGAATGATGGAAAAGATACTCTTTTCGCCGCTCGGAGATACCGATCCCGTGCGCGGCTGCTATGATGGCGCGATGCTTCATATCCTCAGGCACTATAAGGCGGTGCGCGTGGTTCTTTTTTATACGCAGGATATGGAGGAGAAAGAGCGCCGCGACCATCGGTACACGCGGGCGATTCAGCGCCTTGCCCCGCACTGCGCGATAGAGGAGATCTTTACGGGCATTCGGGACGCACATCTGTATGAGTCCTTCAGCAAGGTTCTGCCGCAGGAGGTGCTGCGCCTGCGGGAGACGTATCCGGAACATACGCTGCTGCTCAATCTCAGCTCCGGGACGCCGCAGATGAAGACGGTGCTTGCAATGCTGGCGGCTGATACCGAGGGCTGTGTCGGAGTACAGGTCTCCTCTCCCACACGGCGCTCCAATCGGCGCAATGAGGCGACGCAGGACGCGGAGGACATCGACGCCCTGCTCGAAAATAATTTTGATGATGAGGAAGGCGCGGAAAATCGCTGCGAGGAGCCGCCGCTCGGGATTTTCCGTTACTATGCGGAGCGCAGCCGCATCCTGTCGCTGACTGCATCCTATGAGTATGCGGCGGCGCTTAAGATTGCCCATCGAAGCGCCCTTGTCCCAATAGAGACGAAACAGCTCCTTCGCCATGCGGCAAAGCGCAGCATGCTCCTCACGGAGGAGGCAAAGGAAAGCCTGCGCGAATACAATGGGAAGAAGCTGTTTCCTTTTGATCGTAAAACGGAGAGCCTTGTTGAATATTTTCTCCTCATGCAGATTGATCAAGAGACGGGGCGCCTCTCGAATCTCATGCTGCGCATGCTCCCGTTCCTCTATGAGTTTTTGCGTGATTATACCAATCAGAACGTCAAGCTGCCTCTCCGTGCGCTTTGCGATAAGCGGTATCTATCACGGGAGAAGCTTGCAGCGCAGGAGCCGGAGCTGCTCGCGTATCTGAACCGGGAACTTGGGGGCTATCGTGATACAGAGCTGTCCTTTTATCTGCTCTATCTTTGCTGTGTATATGCAGGAAAGGTGCAGCGCGTGCATGACGCAGCGCTGCATACAGCGCTGTTGGCGGCGTTGGAGAAAATCACACCTGTGCGAAAGCTGCGCAATGATGTCGCCCATGAGATGACGAACGTGACAGAAACCTTGTTCCATCAGCGGATGAATATGAGCGCCCAGAAGATTGTGAGCGTATGTGCGCATATGCTCGTACTCGTTTATGGAGAGAAACTGCGCACTATCCGCACAGTGTATCGCGACATCAATGAATGGATAGAGAAATCACTTGAAATTCACGCATAAATCAAAAAACAAAAAGGCTGCCGCATGAAGTGGAAAAACTTCGTGCAGCAGCCCTTTTAATAGATTCTTATATGTTTTGATTCCGCGGTGAATTGCCCGCATAGGCAATCTGCGGCGCACATAGGCGGAATGTGAGCGTCTCGCGGTCAACGATGCCGAGAGTTTTGTCGCTGTCATAGAGTTGAAGCAGAAACGCAGCCATCTCGGCACTCGTGTGGTAGGTTCCGAATGCTTTGTCATAGTCGTAGGCGGGGTTGTCGTTGGCGACGGCACCAAACTCGGTCTGTGTGGCGGCAGGTGCGAGCACCTTTGCACGCAGTTTTGCGCCGCGTGCGGAAAGCTCCTGTGCAAGCCCCTCGGTGAAGGCGCTGACGTAGAACTTTGTCGCGCAGTAGGCGACGGCGGTCGGGACGATGGTATAGCCGCCGACCGAGGAGATGTTGATGAGCTGTGCGCCCTCTGTTTCGGAGAAGTCGCGTACAAAGAGGGCGGAGAACATCGTCAGCGCCTCGATATTCAGATGGAGCATTTGACGGGTCTTGGTGAGATCCTGTGCACCGATGTGACCGTAGATGCCAAAGCCTGCATTGTTGACCCATGTCCCGAGGGGAAGCGCTTTGACCTCCTCGTAGACGCGCAGGGCATTTTCGGCAATCGACAGATCAACACTTTTTAAGATGATGTCAATGCTCGGATGCGCCGCGTGAATCTCTGTGCGCAGCTTTTCAAGACGCTCCGTGCGCCGTGCGATGAGGATAAGGCTGTGCCCGCGTGCGGCGAATGCCTTTGCCGCCTCATACCCAATGCCGGAGCTTGCGCCGGTGATGACGGTATATTTGTGTGTGTGCTTCATGGATAAAACTCCTTACGTTGTGTAAGTCTGTAATGCAAAACGGACGCATGACTATATATGGATGGTTTCGATGTGCTCTATATCGACCGTAACCACGGCGGTATCAAATGTGATTTCATACAGGATTAGTGCATCTCCGGCAGAGTCAATAGTTTCGCGATACGCTGGAATCTTTGCCGTGAATGCATCTGCAAGTGCGGAAATGGTACGTGTGCTGCGCGCAGCGATACCACTGGCACGAATGTGTTCGTTTGTTCCATTGTGCGGAATCGTGGTGAAGGAAACGCGGTCATTCAGGGCAAGTTCACGTACCTTGTCGTTATCATAGAAAGTCGCAAAATAGAGACGATGTTCCTCGGGCATATAGCAAAAATTCACGATGCGCACATGCGGTATATCATCCACTGCGGTTGCAAGTGCAATTTCTCTTTGCTCTGCCATCATCCGTAGGAATGCTTTATTCATATCCATTGTCATAGCTCCCTTTTTTGAGTATATTATGTTCGCTCCGTCCGTATGCCGCGGATATAGGCGTACGCAGAGCCGCCCTGTGAGCCGTCTGCCGTGATGCAAAGGTCGGTCTCTGCTGTGCCAAGCTGTGCAAAGGGAATCATGACAAGCTGTTCGTAGCCGATGATGATACGGTCGCTGTCTGTGATCGGCGTACATTCAAGCTCTGTATACGAGAGTGTGCGCCCCGTCTCCGTGTCGCTGCGGTAGGCGAGTGTCCCCCACGCGGGATAGCCGAAAAAGCGCGTCTTGATATAGAGATTTTCGCCGCGAAAGATGACCCCCTCGGCAATCCTGTTCGGGTACTCTGTGGGTGCCGGAATACCGGAAGTTTCCTCTGCAAAGAGGGCGACGGGGACAATGCGCGAGAGTATGGGCGCAGCGGCGGCACTTGTCTGCGCTGTTTGAAAAAGATAGATCAGTGCAAGAAGCAAGCTGAGATAACGAATTTTTTTCTGCATAGGATTCTCCTTACATAAAAAGACAGCTTCACGCTGTCTTTTTATGTTATAATGCTTATATCGTTGCCGTACGGTAGGTGCTCAATCCGAGCCCCTGGATCGGGGGGATTGGCCATGAACGAAACAAACATGACGTCGCTCCTGTTCATCGTTCTAGTTATTGTTTTTGATAAAAAAGTAATCCACCACAGCGACCAAACTTAAGCGAATTACATTCCAAATGAGATGGGGCTGACCGTGTATCATGACAACGCCTTTTCTATGCTTATTATACATCTCACCTCCCGAAATGACAAGTAGGAAGTGAGATGGACCAATCACTCCCACAAAAAATAAACACACCGATGAAATGACCTGCCTCCCAAAGTGAGCTTAAGGGATCTCACTTTGGGGCGGCGCGGCATTTTGCCGGTGTGTTTTGCTTTCCGTTGTTGTTATGATGCCTTTTTCCCACTCAGCACCACTTTGCTAAAGAGGGTGAGGATGCCGAAGAAGACAAAGAGCCCGAGGATTTCAGCGGTATCGGCGAAGTCGCTGCCGACGATGGCGAGCGGACTTTCATCGCCGCCGTTTGAGACAGAGAGGACGATGAGCCCCGCGAGCAGGACACCGACAATCGACTCTCCAACAATCAGCCCGGAGGCAAAGAGTGTGCCGCGCCGGAGCCCCGCCGCCTCTGCCTCAGCACCTGCGGTTTTGCGCAGATGGCGGTTGAGGAAGTAGCCGAGGATGGCGCCGACAACGAGTGGTGTCTGAATGACGGGCGGGAGGTAGATGCCCATACCGACGGCGAGCGGCGGCAGCACGAAGCTCTTTGTCGTGCGCTTGAGCAGTTGATCGATGAGGACGAGGATAACGCCCAGGCCTATGCCGATGTAGATATACTCCCACGCAAGTTTGCTGGAGAAGATGCCCTGTGCAATGGTGGTCATGAGTGTTGCCTGCGGGGCGGAGAGCGCCTGCGCAGGGTCCATGCCCGGGCGCGGCATCGCACCGGGGAAGCCGTATGCCTCATAGAGGAGGTTCAGCACGGGGGCAATGACGAGCGCGCCGACCACACAACCGATGAGGAGTGCCACCTGCTGACGCCACGGCGTTGCACCGACGAGCCAACCAGTCTTTAGATCCTGCATATTGTCATTCGAGATGCAGGCGATTGCGAGGATAATAGAGGTGGTAAAGATGGCTGTCGCTGTCGCAAATTTCTCCCCTCCGGGCATATCAAAGATGCCGAATGAGGAGCATAGGGAGTACATGACGAGCGAGGCGACGATGATGCCGAGGATGCCGATGCCGGAGATCGGACTTGCAGATGTGCCGACAAGCCCCGCCATATAGGCGCAGGCGGCGGCAACAAAGAACCCCATGAGGACGGATACGCCGACGCCGACGACAGTAAAGATGAGCTTTTGGCTCTCGGGGATATTCTCCGGTGAGACGAAGATGTAGAAGATTGCGAGGAGGCCGATGACCGTCACGACGAAGACGAGTGCAATGCTTTTCATCGACATATCAATGTCCATGCGGTGCAGCCCTTTCTCTGCGTCATCCATGCGCGTACCCGCGATGGACTCCTTTACCCCGTCAATGACGGGGCGGGCGAGTGTCATGAGTGTCCAGATGGCAGCGACGCCCATCGCACCTGCGCCGATGAGGCGCACCTTCTGCTGGTAGACCGTGCCCGCGAACTTTTGGAGTGTCATGCCGTCGGGCACCATCTCTGTCATTGTGAAGTAGGGAACAAAACCAGCCCATGCGATGAGGATCCCCACAAGCATAGCGATTCCGCTCGCAATACCGATGAGGTAGCCTGCACCCACGAGCGCCGTTGAGTAGCCGAGCGGGAGCTGTGTCATACCGCGCCCCACATGGAACCACGCAGAAAGAGCGCCACCGAGCACTTGCAGTCCGTTTGTGAGAAAGGCGATGACGCCGGCGACGAAGCTGCCTGTGAGGATCTCACGAATTCCGGAGTCAGACTGCCCGCTTCCTTTTCCTTTTGAGCGGCTGCCGACTTTTAGAATCTCTGCGGCGGCGACCCCTTCGGGATAGGCGAGGTCGCTGTGCACGACCATCGCGCGGCGCAGCGGGATGGTAAAGAGTACGCCGAGACATCCGCCGCATGCAGAAACGACAAGCGTCTGCCAAAACTCAAAGCCCTGCCAGTAGCCGATCATAAGCATGCCCGGGATGATGAAGATGATGGCGGACAGCGTTCCTGCCGCCGACGCCTGCGTCTGCACCATGTTGTTTTCGAGGATGTTTGCGTCCTTTGCCATCTTGAGCACAGCCATCGAGATGACCGCGGCTGGGATTGCCGAGGAGAATGTCAGACCGACTTTCAGACCGAGGTAGACGTTCGACGCGGTAAAAATGACTGTAAGGATTGCGCCGAGCAGCATACCGCGCAAAGTCAGCTCCGGAAGCCGAAGCTCATGCTGCATAAACTCGTTTTCTGCCTGCTTCATGCAATAACCACCTGTCCTTTTTAATAATAGAGTAAGAGATAACAGCAATATTATAACATGGAAAAGCAGAATGTAAAATTAATGATGTGCATGTATACAAAGCGTTTGGGGATCGTTTTACGGCATAACAAAACCGCCAATCGGCTTTCTCGTCACCAACTGGCGGTTATGTGGAAAATACGGGAAGTGATAGGTAACTCTTTTGCATCCAATAGATCCTTGCTTCGTTCCCGAACGCAGCTAGCATACAGAGGGGAACTTTTCTCCAAAATGCTGAACAACAACAATTCTCTTTGACACATATCCGGTGCTTCGCCACGAATCCACTCGTGAAACCATCTTTACGAAACCCGATCGTGTCCCCGTGTCCGCCGTGCGGACTGCCGCAGTCCTTCGCCTCTCGCATCTGCTCAGCGTGACCAACACGCCCGCCCGAGCGTATTGCACGCCCCTATGCACGAGGATCTGCGACGGCCTAATATCCCATTGGAATCCCCTCCCGGTAATGCAGGCAATCCGGCCAGTGTCTCCTTCGTTCAGCAGACGAAGTGAATCCTGCCATATGCCGCCATGAACAACCGTTCGACGGTCAACACTGTGGGAAAACCCAGGAGTTCGCTCATACGCTTACGGGACGCATGAGGGCAGTCTGTCCTGAATCAAACCGCCTGTGAATCTCCTTCACTATCCTTAGTATAGTCAAACTTCTGAAGATTGTCAATACCGAAAAGAGAAAAATGTAGAATTTTTATAGGAACACTGCAGATAAAAAAGGCGGCCGCAGAGGAGCATCCGCAGCCGCCTGATGGAGATTTATTTTGTTACAGCATTTTATCCAGGGATGCATTTACATCATCAAAGCGATATGCTGCATCTGTTCCGCGTTTGAATCCCGGTTGATAATCACCGCCTGCGCGTGAGGCCTTCATGCCGTCACGCAGGCCGTTGATGCGGCCAAGCTCCGCGTCGAAGACTTCCAGAAGTCGCGTTTTCAGCATGGCGTTAGAAATCTGTGCGGCATTCGCACTGCTGCGCGTTTGCTGTATTTTCTGCGAGAGTGCGTCTGCCCGTGCAATCAAGCCGTCAGCGCGCGTGAAGTTTTTGTTCGACGCGAGGTAGGCATTGATGTCCTTTGCCAGTACCGAGATCTGCTGATCGTATTGATTCTTTGCAGCAACGTAGGCGGATATGTCGTTTCCGCTCGGCACGGAACTGCTTTCCATGGCTTTTGCTGAAGTTTCCGCCGGCGTTTCTCTTGCAACCTCGTTGCCGTCCTTGTCATAGTATATGTTCAGTGTCAGTTCGTCATCGTCGTTATATTCGCGGACGATACGATGGTAGACGCGGCCGCCTTCGTTGACGTTAATCGCATCTCCTCCCGTACCAAAGTAGGCATCTTCGGTGTTGCGCCGTTTATCATCGTATTTTCTGCGGCTTTCTGCAGCATTGAGCTTTGATGCAATGACCATATTGTCGTCTTTTCCGTAAAAGCTTATCTTGATGAGGTTGCCGTGGTCGTCATAGCTCATGATGAGTTTTACAACATTGTCGCCGATAATATCGCGGTCGAGCGGAACGGGAGCATCGTCTGTGCCGTATGTGCTGATTTCTGCAACATTTCGCTCTTTTGTATACTTGAGTTTATAGGATGCGATGTTTCCCCATGCCTTAATGCCAAGAGGCTGTTCATCTTTTCCATAGAATGCGATTTTGGATGGCATCATGTTGTCGCCGTCATATGTATACTTTGTGATTGCGCCGGCACTTATGGCCGTGAGTACTCTGTCCGCCTGAAGCTTCGGTGTATTTTTCTCCTTGAGTGATTCGTCTGAGCCAAAGTGGCGGGCTTCGGTCACCCTTCCCTTATCATCCATTTTGTAGGTGGTCTTCGCGATGCCTGTCACGTCCACCATGAGAGAGTCGTCTTTTCCATAGTTGGCTATTTCAATTGGCTTTTTCCCGCTGTCGTATTTGAAGCGTGTCTCATAGTCTTTGTGCGTGGTCGTGACGCGTTCGCCGTTGGTGTTGGCATAGCCGACCTTGATGAGTGCGCCCTTATCGTCATAGGTAAAGAGAAGCTGCGCACATCCAAGGCCTGTACTGAACTGTTCGCCTTGCTTGTTATAGAAATAAGCGACCTTGCTTTTCTTTTTTTCCTCGTCGATCTTATAGCGGATGGCATATGCGCCGTAGTAGCCGGGGGCCGCTGCCATGCGTGCGTTTTTGAAATTGTATTTTATATAGCCGTCTTGATATTCTATCGTGACGGCTGCAAAGTCAAAACCTTGATCGACGGTATCTCTCCATGCGGCGTTGATGGCGTTGCCGCCATACACCGCAGTGATCTTTTCGAGTTTTTTATCGCCGTTGAAATCGACTTTGTAAATCTGTCCTGCAGATGGCGCCTGTGCATCGTCTATCTTGTAGCGTGCCAAAAATTCGCCGTTTGGCTGCATGATTACTTCCTGATAATACCCGGGTTCTTTGAGCGGTTCAAAGCCCGTTGCCATTGAACTGCTGCCGCCGATGCTGACCGGGCCGCCGCAGCCGGTCATGCCAAGGCAGAGCAGGGACAGCACCAGCAGGAACCATCTGTGCATTGTACCATACATTGTCATTCCTCCTCTAACACGATGAGCAGAACATATCACGGCATTTATGCAGCTTGCAGAAATATGTATGCCGCATAGGACGTAAAAGGATTTAGTCCTCGTAGAAGATCAGCCCATTCGCGTGCAGCTGTGTGCGCAGACCGGACATGAAAATCTTTCCGGGATCTGTCTTGATCGAGCGATAGCCGTTTACAAGTTCGATATACAGGCCGCTTTCTCTTGCTTTATCCTGCTGATAATGCCCGAATACATAGCGTATGGTTGGGTATTTTTGATGGAGATAGCGGATCAGAGCGACGTTTGCGGTGAGCTGCTCCTCTGTGAGGTCTTCTGCACCGTTCACGCCGCCCACGTTCTCTATGCCGATGCTGCACCAGTTATAGCCAATGATGTGACGCCCCATTGTCGTCTCGGGCAGGAGACGGAGAATTGTACCATCGCGGTCAACGATGAAGTGGGCGGCATAGTTCATTGTGCCGTCGCTTGCTGCCGGCTGATAAAAATGATGGTAGGCGGATTCCCATGAGTTCCCGGCTGTCCAGTGTACAACAATGGCTTGGGGGGTGATGCTCGTCATCGCCTGTCCGTAGTGCAGCTGTGCATACTCCTGCGTCAGGCGTGCCCGCTCCTCCGACCACATGACAGGCCGGTCGATGATGGCGGGTGTCTCACCGGCATGGACAAAAGAGCATGTCAGCAGAGAGGCCATCTGTATGAAAAGCAGCACTAGAAAATGTTTTCTGGTCATCATCATTCGCTCCTTAATTTTCCGCCGCACAGCGCACCATCCTGCGCAGTGTATCAATCGCCCTGCTCCTGCTGGTGTAGTTTTCTGTCATTCCAATCATGATGAAGTCACGATTCTGCATATAGATGATGCCGCCGTCGTCGTACAGTCTTGTGAGTTCGCCTGTTTTATGCGCAATCGTTGCCTCCGGCAGCGCGGTGGGAAAGCATTCAGTATCGGACTGTTCCTTTAGATATGCCAACATATGCTCATCCAATGCTCTGCTGACACAAGTATGGTGGTACAGCTTCTGAAAAAAATGACCCAGATCCGGGGCTGAGGTATAGTTCTCCCTGCCTGCAAAGACTGCATCCATATCCATCATCTTGCGCTGCAGAACCGTATCGGCATAACCGCCGCGCCGGATATAGTCATTGATGCTCTCCATGCCGAGCAAATCAATGACTATGTTCGTTGCAGTGTTGTCACTCTCCGTAATCATCAAGCGGAGAAGGGTGTCCAAAGACAGTTCGGATCCGTCGGCATAGTGCGTGAGGACACCGGCGCCGCCCACCTTGTCCTGTGCATGCAGTATGATTGTCTGATCCAAGGAAAACTGTCCATCCCGAATTTTTTCCATCGCTGCACCGAGGATAAAGACCTTTATCATACTGGCGGATCGCATCGCGGCAGGTTGATAGATATACGCCGGACGATCTTCTTTGGGGTAGCAGATGTAGATGGAATATCTTGTGCTGTCTGCTTTTGCCAGCGATGCAATGCCTTGCCCGAGCACCTCATTTGATGTCTGCGCCCCGGCATCAGGAGGCGGATGGGGCGGCGGTTCCTCCACTGCTGCCAATGTCATCATGGGAGGTGCAGCTGCTCTTTGACCGCCGAGGAAGATATACAGAATGATCCCTATCAGTAAGGTGCTCAATCCAATCAGAACCGCTTTTCTTATCATATGTACCTCGCATATAGGTAAGTTGAGGAAGAAAAACTTATTTTTCCAATTATTCTTTAATGATTAGAAGATTCCACGAAATCATAGAAAAACCTTCTTTATTTCGGAAAATATATGTGATGAATCTCTGTCATCCATGCCCACATGTGTACAGGCGGCAGGATATTCACGCGACACATCGAATTTTTTGAAGCAGGATTGATTTTAGGAAAGCTTTAGGAGACGAAAATATTGCGCAGTGAATACCTGGATATTGAAAAGAAGATTGCGCGCGGCGCACGTTTGACGCGGGAGGATGGGCTGCGCCTTTTTGCATGTCATGACATCGCATGGATTGGCGCCGTCGCTGACCGTGTGCGGCAGGAGAAATGCGGTGATATTGTATACTACAATGTAAACTGTCATGTGAATCTCACGAATATATGCCTTGCGCACTGCAAGTTCTGCGCGTTCGGGCGGGATGCAGGGGATCAGGGCGCGTACGAGATGAGCGCGGAGGATGCGGTGGCGCACGTCCGCGATGCAGCGCGTGACCCGCATCTGGCGGGACTGCACGTGGTGAGCGGGCTGCATCCGGACTGGACGTTTGACGACTATCTGATGCGTCTTGCGGCACTGCATGAGGCGTTCCCCACGCTCTATCTGAAGGGGTTCACGGGGGTTGAGATCACGCATTTTGCAAAGACGTCGGGGCTTTCGGTGCGCGATGTGCTCCTGCGTCTGCGTGCGGCGGGGCTTCAGTCCATCGCGGGTGGGGGCGCTGAGATCCTAACCGACCGCGTGCGTGATGAACTCTGCCCGAACAAGGCGACGGCGGACGAGTGGCTGACGGCGCACCGCACGGCACATGCGCTCGGCATCAAGACGAATGCGTCCATGCTCTATGGGCACATCGAGACGGTCGAGGAGCGCGTGACGCATATGCTGCGTCTGCGCGATTTGCAGGATGAGACAGGGGGCTTTCAGACGTTCATCCCGTTCCCCTTTCTGCCGTCGCATACGGCGCTTGGGCAGACGGTGAAGCAGACGATGATGTGGGATGATCTGAGGACGATTGCGATTGCGCGGCTCATGCTCGACAATTTCCGCAACATCAAGGCATACTGGGTCATGCTGACCGTGCCTGTGGCGCAGGTCGCGCTCGGGTTCGGCGCGAATGACATTGACGGTACGGTGCACAAGGAGACGATTCTCCATGACGCGGGGGCGAAGAGCCCGCGGGCTCTCTCTGAGGACCACATCATCCGCATCATCCGCGAGATCGGGCGCACGCCCGCCGCGTGCGACTCGAACTTTAACATCATAGAGACGTATTGAGGGGGCTGCGATTCATATAAAATAAAAAAGCGGCATTATACCGCTTTTTGGTTTCGTCCCATATGTTGTGGTGCGCTCACTTTATTCCGCGTTGTCTGTATCTTCTGTCGGGTGCCCGTCTGCATCGAGCAGAATGGAGACATGTGCTTTCTTCCATGGATATTTATAGATGAGTGTGACGTGGTTTTCCAGATCAAAGTGGACGGCTTCGAGTAAACCCGTACCGCTTTCATCGACGCGTTTCAGCCAGCGCCCGTCATCGAGCCGCTCCTTCTGTGTCCGCAGCCAGTCGGGACTGCGTTTGGACAGCCCTGCCTCATTCATTTTGAACACGAGTTTCACGCGCTCGCCCTGTATGGGATAGTGAAAGCTGCAATAGGGGGCATCCTTCTCGTAGTCTTTTGGCTCCGGGTGAAAGAGCTGCATAAAATGCGTGAGCCCCTTCTCATCAAGTGTCATGTAGGAGATGACGCGCTGCTTTGCATACGCATCTTCATCCGCTGTATCATGTTCCCCTGCCTGCAGATCGCGGTCAAAGTCGGGATTGATCCAGTGGTAGGACATCTGCTCGATGGTTGCTCCCTCCTTAATCTCGCGTTCCAGTGTCAAAAATTCATGATCGTCCGGCACGAGGGAAAGCCCTTTCTGCACGGCATCGAGCGCTTCTGCGCGGTCGCTGAAATGCGCGCGGAGTTTTGCGAGCTGCAAATAGCCCCACGGATAGTCCGGTTCCTCCTGCACGCCCTGCTCGGCAGAGCGGAGCGCGTCAGCCAGCCGCCCGCAGTGCATCAGTGCAACGGCATAGCGGTAGTAATATGTGCCGCAGCCGCGCGCATTCTTCTCTGCCGCCGGAAGCCATTGCGTCGTGCGGTAATAGTCCTCATAGGTATCAAGGTTGTTGCATGCGTACGCATACCACAGAGCAATGTCAAGGTCGGCATGTGCTTCCTCGCGTGTGAAATTCCCTTTGATGATGCCGTTTTTGATATACTGCTCCAGATAGGCGAGCATCTTGTAGAAATAGCCCATAGAGCCCTCATCCATTGCCTCCAGTTTTCTCACCGCCGCAGGGGAGAGCAGAGAGGTCTTTGCAGAGGTGTGGCTTTCCTGTTCCGTGCCGTCTTCTTCCTCTGTGCGATCAAAGAGACTGACGGAACTTGCGTCCCGGCGAAAGGAGTGAAACACCGCCCACGGGAGCTTGGTTTTCTGGAAAAAGTGTACCGCCGCATCCAGAACGGCGCGCAGATCCCACGCGAGAAAGTCCAGATAGCCGCAGTCCGTACCCGTCGCGCCGCCAAGGAAGGTCACGGCATCCGCTCCTGCCGCATCCAGTACCGCCTCCATGAGCGCATCGCGAAACGCGAGGGGAGCCTCCGAATCCGCGCGCAGCGCATCCGTCAGCGGATAGGCGAGAAAGCCCGCCGCAATCCCGTCCGCATGGTACATATCCACGAGTGCCGCATCATTTTCCATATAGGCGCTGAGAAGGGCGGGCAGACGCGTATTGCCCGTGCAGACATCGAGCCGCCAGTTCGTATCAGAAATATCCTGCGGCTCGCGTTCGTAGGCGAGATAGGAGTGCGCAAGATAGTCCTCTGCGTCGCTGTCGAGGGAAAGCCCCGCCTCCGAGAGTGCCTTTGGAAGGCAGGTAAGCGTAATCGAAGGCTCTTTCTTTGGCGTATCAATGATCTCAAAATCATGAATGAGACGCATGGCGGCAATCTCGCCGAGTGCCTGATCGACGATCGTGGAGAGCATCCACCATGCGCGATCCTCGTCCTCCTTCAGGAGAGGGAGGAGCTTTTCGCAGTAGAGTGTGAGGGCGATCCACTCTCCCTCCTGTGTGAACCAGACGGCGACATCCTCCATCTCCACGGTGCAGTCCCCCCTGCGCAGGGCAAAGCTGAGGGAGGCGGTGCGCCCGACGCGGATGTCCCAGTGCGCGCGCACGGAGGCGGGAGCGAGGCGTGCGAAATAGACGAGCGGAAAGAGCTTGGCGCGCATACCCTCGGGCGTGAGGATCAGTTCGTATTTCGCGCCGTCCTTTCCCATCTCAAAGGACACGTCGGAGAGGGCGATGCGCAGTACATCGCTGCACCGCTCGATAAGCTCCTCGCCGTGATCCTCTCCCGCGCCCATCAGTGCACGCAGTTCCGCTTCCTCCTGCGCAAAGGCTGCCCACGCCTCCTGCACGCGGATGCGGAACGGGCGTCGGAAGCGCGGCAGGGAAAGTCCGTTGTAACAGTACGCAATCATACTCTTGGTATCCGCATCCGCGGGGAGCGCGGCGAGCGCCGCCTCAAAATGTGGGAGAGCGCGGTCCTCGCGGTCAAGGTAGTAGTAGGCGTAGCCCATGCGGAAATTCCAGAGGTGATCGCCCTTGAAATAGTCCGCATGCGGCGTGAGGAGGGCGATGGCCTTTTCAAAATACGCACGGTCATCGACGCTTGCCGCGTTGTTGTAGGCGCGTGCAAGCTCGCTGTCCAGTTCCGGTGTACGCTCTGCGGCGGGCACTGCATCAATGGCTTCGATGATTTTTTGAAATTCATCATGTGCGTGCCAGATCTGACACTGTTCCAACAAGGTCATAAAAATAGTTCCCTTCCAGAGATGAGGGTGCTCATATGTGTACCCACCGCGCGGACGCTCATTTGCTGCACCGGATTAGTCCCACCAGAAATACCAGATATTTGAGTTCTTAAGGTCGGCGGCGAGTTTGCCGACGGTCATGCTGGGCGCACCTTGCTCGATGATGTCGGCGCAGAACGCGTACTGTTCTGTCGCGAGCTCACGGGCATTTTCCGCTGCGATAGGTGCGGGCACGCTGTATTCGAGCGTATCGTAAGTGAGGACGGCGGGGACGGCGCCGTGCTGCTCGTGCCAGTACTTCGATACCGCCATGAGTGCTATCGTATCGGGGCAGTCGTTCCACCCGCCGAACGGCAGATAGGCGAACACCTCCCACGGATTCTTTACGGGAATCTTGGCGAGAATCATCGGCCGGGTTTTCTGCGTTTCGTAGTCCCAATAGCTGATAAAGTGGTCCGTCTCACGGAACTCCTCCGCATCTTCATTGTCCGGTGCTTCCGCACGGCTTCCTTCAAAGCGCATAGGAAGCCGCTCCGTCAGTATCGCCTTGCCGTCCCCAATGGACTGTGCAAGCACTTTTTTGCGGTACTTTGCCACGGCATCCGCATCGAAGTCGTACTCCTCGAACGCGCCCTTTTCTGCCTCTGCGTTCATCGTCAGAATCTCCCACAGCGTATCGCTCGGCACGATGAGCACGGGTACGAATCCATCGCGGACACCGCGCCGCGCGGCATAGCTGTACGCCGCCACGATCGGATCATCGTCCGTCATCGGCGAAAAATATTCACAGGAACAGTCTGCCCTGCCGCAGTTCAGGTATTGCATGACTGCCACGGCAACGTCATTTGGCGCCTCATGTTCGTACATTTTTGCATTTCCTTTCTTTTCGCCGCCGTTCCGCTTCCACGCATCCCACCGCTGCGTGATGATCGCCGCCATTGCCGCATAGTAGTCCTCATCGAATGGGACGAATAGATATGCCTCGTCGTCGAACTCCTCCGAGAAGTACTGCTCCGCACCAAAGTACGCCAGGGCATGATTGTCGATGTCCGAGGGAAAGGAGGGGGCATCGCCGTCATAGTAATACTGTGCGAATGTCTCTCCCTCCCCGCCAAAGAAACCGCGCATCAGAATCCCGTGCAGCTCGTCCCGGAGAAAGGGACGCAGATCCGTATCTGCCGGATGCTTCCGCACGGCGCGGATGGTCGCCGCGTACTGTTTGCAGAACCAGTCCTCCATTAGTTCGTGCTCGATGCACCAGCGCAGATAGATCGCGAGGTGGTTGTATGCTGTGATCTCGTCCACAGGCAGATTCTTTTCGCGCAGCGTATCGAGGTGCCACTGTGCATTGTCCATCACGAGATCGGTGAAGTCCTCGCCCGCGAGCGCACTGCGCCGCTGCGGATCGACAACGAAGCCAACGTTTCGCTCGCCAAAGATGTTCAGCAGCTCTTTGGCACTGCGGTCGCACTTGTAATTGAGTTCATCCCGGTAGAGCGGGATAATCTGATAGAAATTGACCTCATCGCCGTTCGGGAGGGGGCAGACATCGCCGTCTCTCCCACAGCGCTGCGGACTGACGAGGAGAGCAGCAGTCAACTTGGTGGTCTCGGCATAGGGCACTCTGCTGTCGATCGTGTGTCCCCATGCGAGCCATGTATTGTCCTTGATCGGCAGGCGTGCAAGATCCTTCAGCAGGTGAATCGGCCAGTAATGCACCGCATCATTTTCGTGAATGTTCCAGTCGGGCGGCAGGGCGATCGCGAGTTCGGCACGTTCGAGTTTGCACGCTGCAAGTTCTGCGGGCACGTTCATGCGGTGTGCGCCCATCCCGAGGGTGACGAGCATATAGTAGTTGCGTTCCTCGGTCGGATCGACAATGCAGATGTCCAGGTGGATGTCCGGCGAGACAATCTCATGAAAGACGTTTGCATACGTGCCGAAGTTCGTCTCAATGTAACTTTCGACGGTCTCCAGTTCTTCCTCGGTATAGACCTCTGTGGGCATGGGGGCTTTCTTTTTATATGCAGAGTCATTTCTGCCAATTTTTTTCATCGTGTTCTCCTTTATGACTGAGGAGCAGGCTCTCCATCATCGTTTCCAGAAGGCTTGTCGGTGTGAGGACGAATCCCTCCGCCGTGATTCTTTCGTTGAAGAAATCAACAGCGCGGTCGTGGTCTAAGAAATGATTTAGTGTGAGATACTGTTCGATGTCATCCAGCAGAAAGGCGCTTTGTTTGAGTGCTTCGTCGGCAAACGCATTGGCATAGTGCATGCTTTTCATCATGCGTTTGCATTTCGTCTTTGGGCAGGTATCTTGGAGCGTCTGCCGGAGCAGTGCGGCCATCTGTGCAAAGCCTGTATTCGTGTCGATTCGACCAGATGGGATGATCTGTTCGCGGCAGAGATGCGCGATCAGTGCGCGGCATTTTGTTGCGAGCGCTATGTCGTCGTTTCCGCTCATGGCGCCTCCTTCGGTCAGGTCTGCTGGTGCTGCATGGAGACGATACGGCAGTCGGGGCAAAACTCGATGTAGAGCGTGCCTTCCATATAGTCCGTCAGCGCCTCCCAATGCATCTGCATGAGGTACTTCATCGGTTGCCCACAGTCGGGGCAGGTCGTATATTCCCAGTCCTGCCACCAGAGCGCAAAGCCACCGAGCGTGCAGGTGTCCTCGAAGCGTGCGCCGTAGAACAGAGGAACAGGCGCCTCACCGAGGATGAGATCGTTTTCAAAAATCCTGACAAGCTCCTCTTCGATATACGTGGTATCGCCCGTATCTTCGTAGGAAAGCACCTCGCTGCCACCATCGAGCGTATAGCGGTTCAGTATTGGCTCTGCATATGCAACGCAGTTTGGACAGCAGGTTGCTGTGAGGATGCCGTCGATGCCGAGGAAGTGCAGACGCGCATCCCGTCCGTCGAGGACGAGCATATCCGCCATGCGGCTGCCGCAGTGCGGGCAGTGCTCCTCCCGTGGGCGGGCAATGCGGACGGGCGAGCGGCGGAGCGCCTCCTCCGATGCGGCGTGCACGAGCGTATAGCAGGTGTCGTAGTTCAGCGTGCGGCGCTGCCCCTCGCGGTTGAACGTCCAGCCGCCGCACTGCGCATAGACTGCGGGATCAACGTGCAGATTCCCGCGCCACGGGCGTGGATTGCGTTCGAGTGCGAGGAGTGCCGCAAGGGATTGGTCATCTCCCTGCATACCGAGGCACATCATGAGTGTGTTCGCCTCATGCGCGGCATCCGTTTCCATCAGTGCCGCGATCAGTCCGTCCCGCACATCTGTCGGCGCGTGATAGTAGAGTGCCGAGGGCCAGAAAGAACGCGCCGCGAGTGCCGCGCGCGGAATCTCCGGCGAGATCCTGCCGCGGCAGCAGAGCAGATACCAGAAATCATCGGGAACGTCCTCGATCTGCGCGATGATCTCCTGCTCCTTTTCCGCGGCCTCCTCGGGTGTCCATGCGAGTGCTGCACGGCGGTTCTCCGCTGTCCTGCACCGCCAGCAGAGTCCCTTGTAGCCGAGCTCCGTACCGCATGCGGGGCATTGGTGGGGAAGCGTCATAATCGGCTCCTTTCCGTGCACGGTCTTGGGATGATTCATTTACTTTTATGATAGTATGGATAAATGATGGCTTCAATAGGACTTTTGGGTAAAGTTGGGCAATCTCAAAACACCTGCGGCACTTTCATTACCAATATCCGTAAATTTTCCGTTTCTTCCAAAGGAGTATAAAAGTGAGCGATGCGCCAAGAAAATCAGCGGCGGGGGTCGCCATAAAGACGCCGTCTACACCGAAGATGTGCGGCAGGAGGAGCAGGAACCCGAGCAGGCAGATGAGCGTGTCCCAGACGGAGAGCAGGGCGGAGGTGCGCCCGTCGCCGAGCGCGGTGAAGAATGATGCGCCGTACATGCTGAACCCGAGGAAGAGGAAAGTAATCGCGTGGATGCGGAAGCCGTGTACGGCGAGTTCGTAGACGTGCGTACCCGCAGCGGCGAAGATGCCTGTGATCGGTGCGGCGATGAGGATGCTGACCGCGGTGGTAAAGAAGGAGAACGCGGCGATGAGTGTGAGACTGCGGCGCAGGATTCCACGCAGGGCGTGCGTGTCGCGTTTGCCGTAGTTGAAGC
>ERZ773083.280-NODE-280-length-44976-cov-15.001625_pt1 | contig 44976 bp, 84 predicted proteins | sample MGYA00511465_ERZ773083 | MGnify/ENA primary metagenome ERZ773083 (study PRJEB29015, sample SAMEA2738001) | human oral metagenome | biome: human oral; feature: human-associated habitat; material: dental | place: China | collected 2060 ... | reverse complement strand
TTTGAAGCATATGGTAAAAATCCAAATACTCGGAAGACAGATAATTAAAGTAACATATGTATCAACAAGAGAATTTGAAAATAATCCAAATATGATATGGAATTATGATGTTATGATGCATGGAACATGGGATGGAAATGCAAGAGATAAGATAAATAACAATGGAATAAGTGTTATAGAAGAATATATAAAAAAGGGTAGAGGTGTTCTTACAGGCCATGATTCTATTGGTGATGTTTATGGAACTAAAGTAGGAATGGGTAGAATAAGAAATTATTTTAATATAAAAGTTCGGAAACTATGGAGTTGTATATGGTGATATGGCACATATAAATAATGGTTATGACTTTGAAGCATCATGGGCATTTGGATCTGATAAAGTTAAGATAAATAAAAAAGGATTTTTAACGCAATTTCCATGGAATTTAGGACCTGTTCGGTACAGTGTTAAATATTCCATTTTCACATACAATGGCAAATGTTGCACTTCGGAAATACATGGATGGAATTTATAGATACTGAAAAATATGAATTTGATTCAGGATGGCAAAAAGAGGTTAATTTTGATAAACTACCAAAAACACCAGAATATAATTATAAGTATTATCTAACAACATGGAATAATACAGCAATGATACAAACAGGAAATAGTAATGGAGAATCAACAGAAGATGAAAGAAAAGTACTTGCAAATACATTATTTTACTTAAAACAATTAACAAAAAAGACAGAAGTATTAGATAATTCAGCAAGAGATATAGCAGATCCCAATAAGGTAAATAATGTTAACCTCATAATGAATAAAGATGGAACTAGTACAATTAAATTTAATAGACCAGAAGATAATCGGAAGTACATATGAATATTATGTAAAAGGACTAGATGGATCAAGAGAGTTTACAAGTGATATAAAGAGTGCAACAATAACAACAGGTGTAAAGAAGTATAAGTATGCAGTAAATACTAATTTAAATAAGCTTGATAAAAATTCAGCAGAATGGAGAGAAGCAGATTCTATCCGGAGAAATAGAAAAGATAAATGTAGGTGACATAGGATATAACAGGGTATTACATATAGTAACAGTAGATGGTGCCCGGAAATGAATCAGAAGAACATATACAGCAAATAGAACCACAATTACAAAATTTAGATATTACAAAAGAGATATTAAACCCTAAGAATGAATATAAGGTGGGGGAAGAAGTAAAATATAGCCTTAAATTTAAAATAAGGGAAAATGAATATAATAGTAAGAGTTTGCAAAATGTAAAAATAGAAGATGTATTTGATGAAAACTATTTAGACTATATTGGGATAAATGGAATAAATGATAATAATATAACAGTAAGTAAAGAAAATGGAAGATTAAAGATAAAACTAAAAGATGATATATTAAATTATGGTGAAACTAAAGAAATAAGATATAGTATGGCTGTTAAAGAAAATGCTAACCGGAAAAGATGTACATAATACAGCTAATATATCAGGAGAAGAAATATATTTTGAAAATAATATAAGACATAGTGCAAATACTAGTAAAACAATAAAAGTAAATGATCCTAAGATAGATATACAAAAAAGTGTAGATAAATTAGAATATAAGGTTCGGTGATGTTGTAACATATACTGTAAAGATAAAAAGTTTAGTTCCAGGTACAACTATAAACAATGTAAATATAAAAGAGATGATACCAAAAGGATTAGACTTAAAAGAAGACTCTGGAAAGATAAGTATTAATGGTACAGAAATAGCAAATGGTCTTGTTAAATCAAATGAAAATGGTAAAACAAGTGTATCTGCAGGCCTTACAAGAATAAACCGGAAATGATGAAATAATACTTACATATAAATATGTTGTAAAAGATGATTTTGAAAGTATAACTCCTAAACTTACAACAAACCTTACAGGAGATAATATTGAAGAAAAACAAATACCTAGTGATATATATATAAATAGTCCAAAATTAAAGATAGATAAAACATTTGAAAGTAACTATAAGGGTGAAGAAGAAAGACTAAAATATAATATAGGTATAACAAATGAAAGAGAAAATAGTATAGCTAAAAAAGTAACATTATTAGAAAAAACTACAAATGGAAGACTTGATAAAGATAGTATAAAAGTAAAAGATGGAAATGGTATAGATATACCTAAAGAAAATTATGATATTGTAGAAGAAAATGGTAAAATAACACTTAAATTTAAAGATGATATATATATTTTAGGTAAAAATAGTGATAAAGAAAAAGTGTTAAATAAGAATAATATAGGATTAAATAGTAAAAAGGTATATGATAAGATAAATATTACATATGATGTAATAAAAGATAAGGGTAAAGATAGTATAGATACAACTATTATAAATAGTAATGATAATATAATAGATGAAAATCGGAAATGATAATACAGGTATTGCAAATAAGGTTGTTACAAACCTCCTTTCAAAAGAAGATTGGGTAATAGAAGAAGAAGAGTTTAAGAAAAAAACTAAACTAGATATATCAAAAGAATCTTTAAAACAAAATGTAAAAGATGGAGACACTAATACATATACTTTAAATATATTAAATGTTGAAAAAAACCCTGCAAGAATAGTAAAAGTAGAAGAAGAATTACAAGGAAATGCTAAGATAAAAAAAGACTCTGTAAGAATATTAAACTCTAAAGGTCAAGATGTAACAAATGATAAAAATATAGTACTGAAAAAAGATATTACAGATAAGAAAATAACAGCTATTATAGATAATATACTAAAAGATGAAAAATATAAGGTGGTATATGATGTAATATATGATTCTTCTGAAACAGAAAATAATGTTAAAACAATTTCTAAGGTAAGAGGTTTAAATACAGAAGAAAAACAAATAGAAGATACAACAAATGTAAATGGTACTATAAAAGATACTAGTTTAGAAATATCTAAAAAATCAGATAAAAAAGAAGTTAAAGCAGGTGATATTAATACATATACTGTAACAGTAAAAAATACAGGTTCTTATGATGCAAGAGATACTGTAGTAGAAGATGTATTATATGGAGATGCTAAATATATTAAAGATACTATTAAAGTAATAGATAAAGATAATAATATAATAGATAAAAGTAAATATAGTATAGAATGGATAGATAAGAAAACTGAAAAAGATGAAAATAGGTTTAAGATAAAATTCCCTATTATAGAAAAAGGTAAAGATATAATAGTTACATATAATGTACAATATGCAGACTTAGAAGAAACTCAAGAAATAAAAAATATAATAAGAGCAAAAGGTACAAATACAAACCTAGCAGAACCTAAAGAAAAAGATGGCGTAAAGGTTATATCTAAAGGTGTAATTAAAGAAACAAATGTAGATATAACAAAAAAGGCAGAAAAGCAAGAAATGCCTGCAGGTAAGAAAAATAAGTATACTATAACTATAAGAAATACTGGAGATTATAGTGCTAGAAATGTACATATAGAAGAAAATATAGAAGGAAATGCAAATATTGTTAAAACAAGTGTTAAGGTAATAAATAGTAAGGGTGAAGATATTACTAAAACATTAAAAAAAGAAGATCTAATTGTAAAAGATAATAATATAATAGTAAATATACCAAATATCTCTAGTAAGGAAAAATATAAGATTATATATGATGTTAAATATGATAACTCAGAAAAAGATAATATAGTAAAAACTATTACAAAAGTAAAAGGAAGTAATACAAAAGAAGAAGAAAAGATAAGTAATTATAATATAAAAGGTACAGTAAAAGAAACAAATATAGAAGTAAAGAAAACTGTAGATAAAAATATAATAGAAGCAGGAGATAAGAATAAGTATAAGATAACAGTAAAAAATATAGGTTCTTATGATGCAAGAAATATAACTATAGAAGATATATTAAAAGGAAATGCAAAATATATTAAAGATACTATAAAAGTATCAGATAAGAATATAAAAGTAGAAATACAAAAAAATATTAAATTTAATATACCATTATTAGAAAAAGGAAAAGAAATAGAAATAACATATGATGTAGAATATGGTAGCAGCGAAAAAGATAATATAGTAACAAATGATGTTGAAGTAAAGGGAAGTAATGTAAAGAAAAATACAAGTACTGCAAAAGTAGAAGTATTAGGAGTAAAAGAAAACATAGTAGAAAAAGAAATATTACCAAAGATACTTCCAAAAGCAGGGAAAAGACAAAGAAGACAAATAGCAATATATACAATAATAGCCTTAGTATTAATAGTACCAATACTAATTATAAGGAGAGAATATATACAAGCAAAGAAAAGACAAATGAGTAGAAAAAATAGAAGAAGATAAAGATAATATATAAGTTTAGATATAGGTAGATATTAAAGTCTTGAAAAAAAATAAAAAATATATTAATATATAAAAAGTTAAAGAACAAATATTATGAAGAAAGGGAGAAAGAAACATGCCAACAATACAAGCAGGAGATTTAAAAAATGGTACAACTTTTGAATATGATGGAAATGTATTTAGAGTAACAGAATTTCAACATGTTAAACCAGGAAAAGGGCCAGCATTTTTTAGAACAAAATTAAGAAATGTAATGACAAAAGCTCTTATAGAAAAAACATTTAATCCAGCAGAAAAAGTAGAAACAGTAGAAATAGAACAAAAAGAAATGCAATATCTATACACAGATGGAGACTTATACTACTTGATGGATAATAATACATATGAACAAATGGGACTTACAAAAGAACAAATGGGAGATGCTTTAGAATTTATACAAGAAAATATGAATGTAACTATAGTATTATATAAAGGTAAAGTTATAGAAGTTTTACCACCAACATTTGTTGAATTAGTTGTTGAATATACAGAACCAGGATTTAGTGGAAATACTGCAACAACATCAGGAAAACCAGCAAGAATGGAAAATGGTCTTGAAATATCTGTACCATTATTTATAGAAATAGGTGAAAAATTAAAGATAGATACAAGAACAAAGAAATATGTTGAAAGAGTTAAAAATTAAGGATATAAGATAACAAAAAAGGAAGTAGAAATTATTCTACTTCCTTTTAAAATTAGATATTACATTCTTTTATTTTTTATGGATTTGATTCCACCTGAATATCTAATAATATATGTCGAAAAATCACCTGTTTTTTTAACTAGATCCGGGATTTGATCTTCGTTTACAATAAACTCAACTTGACAGCCCTTGTTTGTTGTAATCTTATGTATTCCCCAACCAGTATCTGAGGTTTCAGAATTCTTCTTGAAATCACCAATATATACTGTGATTTTTACATTATTATTAAATGTGATCTCTCAATTTCATCCCCTATATTTCCATATCGGTTGCTTACAGCAACCAAATAATGGTTATTAAGGTTATAAATACCAAAATTCATTGGTTTTGCACCTTTTTTTAAAAAACTAAATTGAGGAGAAGAAGAATCAGTAATATAACGACCATCCATATAACATATGAATGAGTTATCGATCCCCCTTTTTTTTAGGGATTCAAAGTTCCATTCTTTCCCAAAGGATTGAATAGAAGTTAATGCAAGAACTGTTCCCACAAGTAATCCAATTTTTTTCAACCGACTAAATTTCATAATAATACCTTCCTTTTCTATTGTTTAGTATATTTTAGTGTTATAAATAACAAATATACTTTAATGATTTATATTATTATTATTATAACACAAAACTTTACATAATTCAAGAATGAAGGGTTTAGTAAGTATTGCATAATGTAAGTTTGTCAAACATATGAGACAACTCTTGTGTTAAAAGGCTTTATAGTTGTAAGAAAAAGAGACTAATTAATAAATTAAATAGTCTCTTTTTAAATTATTTTATATTCGGATTGTGTATTTCTACAATCTTACCCTTATAAACTGAATCTAGATTCTTCTCTTTCATATTAGATTTTCTAAAAGATTCATAATCAACTATAAATTCGAATATACATTCGTTTGTTTTTTTTCTCCATCCCCATAATGCAGGATTTGAAGACAAATTATTGTAATATGATTTATCTCCGATTATTCCAGCAATTTTTGCTCTTACTTTTGTTTTGGTATCAAAGGTGATATCTATCGTATCTCCAATATTTCCGAATTCTGGTTGTACTGTTATTAGATAATAACCAGAATGTAGAATTCCATAATTACCTATTATAATGCTAGAATCTTTTTTTAAATTCAAATCGTCATAAAATACAGTACATCTTGTATCAGAATGTACCCAATCATCTTTGGGATAATACCAGTATTTAGAATGCCCTAAAGTTGTTACAGTTAGTAGTAAGATCATTAGTAATTTTTTCATAAAAATCATTCCCTTCATTAGTGTACCTTAATATAAGCACACTTTTAAAATATATTATAATAATATTATACCACAAGCTTTACATAATTAAAAGACGATAATTATTATTTTTAATATATATGGAAAAAATTAAGAGTTTAATCATCATCTTTCTTATTCTTAAGTATAAGAGTAGAGGCACGCTTTAGAGTATTGTTTCCGAAGAATGTTGTTAATACTGTCTATAGCATTATCTATGTTTCCTTTTTTAGTATTTCTTTTTATTATATTGTTGTTTTCTTGTTTTTGCTTTTCTTCAGCAATGTCAAAAAGATTAAGTTGTTCTGCATTTTCTGCTTTATCTAGGCTATTAAATTTAACCATTAAATATCTGATAGGAAGATTGCTTTTTTTTCTAAGTATATAATATAGTTCTTTTACTATATTATATATATCAATAGTAGAATCTGTATAGGAAATAGCTTTTTGTTTTGAAAGGTCTGTAAAATTATTTAATCTAATTGTTATTCCTATAGAATTTGTTTTAAGTTTTTCTTTTCTAAGTCTTTTAGTAAGATTTTCTGTAATAATTAGAAGATGTGTTAAAATTTCGTCTTTTTTAGTTAAATCTTTTTCAAATGTATGTCCGGTGTGATATTGATTTAAGTTCATCTTCTTTATCTGTAACAGGAGAGGTATCATTCCCGAAGAGCATATTGTTTTAATTTTGGACCGTAGTATTCCGAAGAAGTTTGTATAAAAGTTTGTCATCAGTTTCAGTAAGTTTACATATTGTTGTTATATTATGTTTTTTTAATTTTTCTTCAGTTTTTTTGCCAACAAGAAATAGTTTTGATATATCTAAAGGATATAGTTTTTCTTTTAATTCATCATGGAAGATGGGAATAATTTTATTTGGTTTTACAAGGTCTGATGCAGTTTTAGCTATTATTTTGGAATTACTTATACCGTATATTAATAGTAAAACCTAAGGTATTTTTTACATCATTTTGTAAAGTTTGAGCATATATAATACTATTTTTCTTTAGTTCTTCTATAGTATTACCTTTAATAATACCTGTAACTTCGATATATCCTTCATCAATACTAGCTTTTTGTACACAATATGAATATTTAGAAAGAAGTTTAAAAAAATCATTTGACCTCTTTTTATACATATTATAGTCAGGGTTATATATTTTTATTGCAGGACATTTTCTTAATGCAGTATATGTTGTTTCACCGTGAATGTACATCAAACTTCTTAGTTTTAGTACTTTTAGCAAGAACAACACCGATGACGTTTATTATCTGTTCTAGAGATTATACTATATGTATCTCTAATATCTACGGTATGCCCTTTTTCTAAAAGATCAACAGCAGTCCAAGATAGGAATGCATTATTTACATCAATGTGAAATATTATTCTATCTGTTATATTAAATGTATTCATATTTCAATTAAAATCCTTTCTAAATTACTATGATTATATTGATATATATTATATAATACTTTATGGTATAATAGTAGGAAGAAAGAATAATAATATGATTTATGATTATATATAATTATATTTGTTACATTGTTTATTACATTTTAAGAAATTACAAGTTTAGGAAGGACATATATGATTAATTACTTAAATATTCAAAATATTGGTATAATTGAAGATATAACAGTAGAGTTTTTTGAAGGGTTTAATGTACTTACAGGTGAGACAGGTGCAGGTAAAACACTTATAATAGACTCTCTAATATTTATAGGTGGTCGGTAAGTTTGATAAAGATAAAATATCAAATGGTAAAGATTTTGCAAAAGTAAATATTTCTTTAGACATTGATGGTGAAGAATATGTAGTATCAAGAAAAGTTACAAAACAAGGCAAAAACTTATGTACTATAAATGGTGAGATGGTATCAAAAAAAGAATTACAAGAATTTATGTTAGATAAGATTGATGTACATCGGACAAAAAGAAAATCAGAATATTTTGGATATTTCAAAACAAAGGAATATGCTTGATAGATATATACATAAATATATAGAAGGTATTAGACGGAGAATATTATGACATATACAAAAAATATGTGAATATTTATGAAAAATATGAAAGTTTAAAATTAGAAGGTGGGAGTGATTTAAGAGAAATATCATTATTAAAGTATCAAGTTAAAGAAATAGAGGAAGCAGGAATATCTGAAGAAGAAGAAAAAAATATAGAAGAAGAATATATAAAGATTTCTAATTATGAAAAGATTGCAGAAAATATAGCAAAAGCTAAAATAAATATAGCAGATACAATTGAAAGTTTAGCTCTTGCAATGGAAAATGTTGAAGAACTTAATAATTATAGTGATGATTTAAAAGAAGAATTTGAGATAATTAAAAATTCATATTATGAACTTGAAGAGGTTGCAATTACAATATCAAAAATGGGTGATGGAGAATATGATGAAAAAAGGCTAAGAAAATTAGAGAGTAGAATAGATGAATATGTAACTTTAAAAAGAAAATATGGTAAGACAGTTAATGATATATTTAAATTCTTAGCAGAAACAAAAGAAAGACTTGATGAAATAGAACATAAAGATGAAAACTTAGAAGAACTTTCAAAAGAAAAACAAAAGTTAGAACAAGAATTAGATATTTTAGCAGAGAGAATGTTTCAGCTTAGGAAAAAAGCAGGTAAAGATATTTCAGATAAGATAAATGAAGGACTAAAAGACTTAGAAATGAAAAATGCAGAATTTAGTATTTTAGTTGAAAAAAGAGATAAGTTTACAAAAGAAGGTAAAGACTATATTGAATTTATGATAAGAACAAACAATGGAGAAGAACAAAAAGAACTTAAAAAAATCGCATCTGGTGGTGAGATGAGTAGAATAATGTTAAGTATTAAAAATATACTTCGGAGAAGCAGATAATACAAATATATTAGTATTTGATGAAATAGATACAGGTATAAGCCGGAATAGTAGGGAAAAAAGTAGGAAGGAAAATGCTTGAAATTGCAAAAAAACATCAAGTATTATGTGTGACACATCTTCCTACAATAGCGGCACTTCGGAGATCATAATTATTATATATCTAAAAAGGATGAAGAAGGAAGAACAAAGACAAGCTTAATAAAATTAAATGAAGATGAAACAATAAGAGAAATTGCAAGAATAATAGGAGGGGACATTACAGAATATTCTATAATGAATGCAAAAGAATTAAGAAATGAAAAGAAGGCTGTTTAAATATTATAAATATGTAAAAATAATTGACTTATATGTTAAAAATATAGTATAAAGTATAGTATAATGTGATGATTGTTTATGAGGGGGAAGAAATGGAACAAGCTAAGTCAAAGACATTGAAAATTATAACAACAAATACAAATTTTATAGGCCGTGTTGCATCAACAATAAGAAATATATTAGTTCCAACCAAAATAGGAATGAACTCTTTCCTTATATCTATGAAAAGAAGGGCATATATTAAGTCAGAAAAAATATTGGAAAAAGTAAAAGAAGCTCCTTCTAAATCTCAAAGAGAAGAGGCAGAAAGAAAATATAATATAGCATATGAAGAATATCTAGAAGCTATAGATAAATATATAATGGATTCTATATATGCAAAGGTAAGAACAGATAGAGCAACAAAAGTAGAAAAGAGAGCTTTAGCAGATTATTATAAGATTAATACAAATAAGTCAGAACAATATGAAGAATATAAGAATAAAAAACAATTGTTTTTATTATCATTAGATTATAAGGTCCTTAAAGCATCTGGGAAGAAAATAGATGAAAAATATGAAGAATTATATGCAGTAAAGGAAACTAAGATATATAGAAATCTTTTAAAAAATTATTCAGTAAGACTTGCAGATAACAGACTTATAAGTAATGAAAAGAAAAATGGAATATATATGGAAATATTTAGAAGTTTAGCAGAATATGTAAAAGAAATATTACCATTAGAAATGAAACATTCAAAAATAAATAAATATAGTAAGATTCAATCAGAAATAGATAGATATAATTCATATTTAGGAAAATTAGATGAAAAAGACAATTTAGAAAGAACAATTATCCTTTTAAATATAAGTAGAACACTTTTTACACATAGTCTTCCAATGCCAGTTATAGAAGAATGTTTTCGGAAAATTATTAAGAGATACAAGAAATCTTTTAATGAATACAACAAATGCTAAAAAAGAAAAAGTGTTTTCAATGATAAAAACAATAATAGTAGAATTACATCAAAATGTTTTAGGAACTAAGATATATTGGGAAAATAAGGAAGAAAAGAAGATTCAAACAGAGTTTTGGAAAAAATATCAAGAAGCTACAACAGATGCTGAAAGAGATATAGAAATTGCAATAAAAGAAATAAAAGTATTAACAAAAGATAAGAAGATAAAAGAAAGAAAGTTAAGAGCATTTTATTTTAATAAATTAAAAGAATTAGGTCTTAATCCAATATTTGGATATGCAAAAACTAAAGTTAATGGTATGCGTTATACAAGATATGTTGAAGCAGTATAAGTAAATACAAAGATATTATATATATAAAAAAGAAAGTATAATTTAATTTATACTTTCTTTTCTTTATATTTTTAAATCATTATCTTTATTTATGATATTTATATTATTTATTTTTTATACTATTTATTTATCAAAGAAATCATCATCAAGTCTAGATTTTTCAATATTTTCTTCAAGCTCATCTTTAGTATCTAAAGAATTAATTTCTTGTTTTTTTCTTGCTTTAAAATCATTATCTTTAGAGTTTTCAATAGATTTATTCATTCTATCTGAAAAGTTAGTTATTAATTCTTGCTTTTGTTTTGCATCTTGATTTCTATAATCAATAGTTTTTTCTTTATGATGTTTTGAAGTTATCTTATTATTTTCTACTTCAAGAGAAGATTCATCTAAATATTTATTCATCATAATAAGCTTATAAATGTCTTGAGCTTTTTGTTCATCAGAATATGAATTTGGGTCATATTCAAGATTTTGTTCTTTATTTAAGATTTCACCTCTAAGTTCTGCTATTTTTTTAATTGTATAAGAGTTATTAGAATTTAAGATTGCATCAAAATTATCATTCATATTATTATGGCTTAATTTATTATTTAAAATTACCCTATCTTCTTTTGTTCCATCTGTTGAATTTATATATGTATTATATTTAAAATTGATATCATCAATATTGTTAATATCTTTAAGTCCTAATTTATCCTTATTTTCATTATTAATAATAGTTTTAAGTTTCTTATTTAAATCATTATCAAGCAGATTGAAAATAAGTTTTTCATTTTTTAATATTGTTTCAATACTTTTATTATATCTTAATACATTTCTTTTATCAGATGATGTGTTTATACCTTCTTGGAATTCAGGAAGTGCAACAATTAATTGACGATATGAATCAATATTTTCAGGAGTGGCATTTTCAAGCATTTTATATATCATATAATTTGATGATTTTACTCTTGAATAATTGCTTATAAGGTAGACAGGATCATTTTTTACTGAAGTTTCCATATATTTATTAAAGTTTGAAATTTCATTATTACTTTTACTTATTACATGGTTTGCTCCAAAAGCTAATGCTATAAGTCCGAGAAGTTATTGCAATACTTCTAATAAGTTTTGAAGTATTTGGAGTTGATTTAAATTTTTTATTATTATTTTTTGGCTTTTTATATGTTTTTTTAACATTATCATTAGTTTTCCTATAATTATCATTTACAAAGTTTGGTAAATCAAGATTTTTTTTATTTATATTTTCTTTATAACTTCCGAATACCATGTTTTTTAATATTATATTCTTTTTCATTTTGATGGAATGATATAATTTTTGAAGAATGTTCTTGTATATCTTTTATAGCATCAGAAATATCTGTATAGAATATAGAAGTTTCTGAATTATTTATATTATCCATTAAATTATTTGCATAATTATTAATTATTAAATTATCAAAATTTGATAATATAATTTTTTTTTCATAAGAATTATATCCCATAGTTTCAAAAATATTATTAAAAAGAATATCATTACTGTTATTATCCATTGTTTTCTCCTATTTTAAATTTTTATTTTATTATTTGCATTAATAATTAAATTTAAATATATATACATAAAATAATCAATAATTAATACAAAAAATAAGGAAAATGTAAAATATATAAAATGATTAATATTATATTTTTTAATTATATCTAATAATATTAGATGTAATAATCATATATAAAGTTTGACAATATGTTCTAAAAAAATATATAGTATAATTGTTAAGAATATTAGTAAGAAAAAAGGAGAAAAATATGGAGCAAAATAAAGATAATAAAGATAATAAAAGATGGATTATGATGGCAATAACAACTGTTATGATAATATTAATTGGATCATTAGGGGCTAATTATATAGTTAATCAACAACAAAAAGAAAAGAAAGCAAGAATAGATAAAACAATAACACAAGAAAAAGATAAAGAAAACAAGAAGTAAATAAATAGGCAATATTATTTATAAAGAATATAAATGATAATAATGAATAAATTAGGTTATAATTTTACAGATTATTAATATTGTAGAATATATAACCTATTTTTATGTGTTTTTTATTGTAGTTTACTAGAAAAATGTGATAAAATAAATACAAATGTATAATTGTATATAATATATAATATGTACATTAGGAAAGGATTAATAGATAATATGGGGATTTTTGGAAGTAGAGATAAAAGACGTAAAATTGAAGAAGATGAAGAAGATCTATTAAGAAGAAAAGAAAAAAGAAGACAAAGAATAGAAAAAAGAATTGAAGAAAAAAAATTAAGGGAAGAGCTTGTTCAAAATACAATGTATCCAGAAACAAAAGTAACAAAGAAAAGCTTTTCAGGAAATAAGAAAGATCCTTTTGAGGAGGAAAGAATCATAGATAGGAATAATGAAAGAAAGAAAAAAAGAGGAGAAAAGGTAAAATTTAAAGATTTATCAACAGGAAAGAAATTTTTAAGAATATTTAAATGGTTTATGATTACAATGATAACACTGCGGAGTTTTAGCACTTGCAGCAGGAACTATTGTTATATATTACTTCTTAAATGAAAAAAGTGATATAGATGAAAAAGATCTTTTAGTAGCAAAACAAAATTCAGAAGTTTATGATAGAGATGGAAATCATTTAGCAACACTTGCTGTTGATGAAAAAAGAAAGATAATTTCACTTTCAGATATGTCTAAATATATACCAGAGGCATATATATCAATGGAAGATGAAAGATTTTATAGTCATATGGGATTTGACTTACAAAGAACAGCATCTGCAATGTTTACATATATAACACGTAGAGGTAAATCATCATATGGTGCAAGTACAATAACACAACAGCTTATAAAAAATATAACAAAAGATGATGAAAGAGACTGGAAGAGAAAAGTACGTGAAATAACTAGAGCGATAAATGTTGAAAAGAAATTAAGTAAATCACAAATATTAGAATTATATCTAAACCTTATATATATGGGTGGACAAAATATACATGGTATAGCACTTCGGAAGTGATTACTATTTTTCAAAATCACCTAAAGATATAACATTAGAAGAAGCAGCATTTATGGCAGGTATTAATAATCAGCCAGGGGCATATGATCCATTTTTAGAAAAAAAAGAAGGTGAAACAGATGAAGCTTTTGCAAAGAGAAAAGAAGATAAAATGCAAAAGATTAAAAATAGGACAATAGTTGCACTTCAAAAAATGAAACAATTAGGTAAAATAACAGAAGATGAATTTAATAAGGCTAAAGAAAAAGTAAATAATGGATTAGACTTCAAAAAAGGACAAACAGGTAATAATACACAAAGATATTCACATATTGTAGATGGTGCTATAAATGAAGTTATAGATAGGATTGCAGCAGAAAAAGATATAAAGAAAGAAGCAGCAGAAATTATATTATATAATGGCGGTTATAAGATATATACAACACAAAATACTTCATATCAAGGAAAACTAGAAGAAGAAATGAAAAAAGATAAATATGTCTTAAAATCTAGGAAAAATGAAGGAAAAACAGCACAAGCAGCAGCAGTTATAACAGATCATAAAACAGGTGAAATAGTAGCAGCAGTTGGAGGACTTGGTGATCAAACAACAATGACAAGAGGTGATTGGAATAGGGTTACAAGAACTAAGAGACAAAATGGATCATCAATGAAACCACTTACTGTAGTATCTGCAGGATTAGAAACAGGAAAATTAACAGCAGGTTCTGTATATAATGATGCACCAATTCAAAATATGGGTTATAAGAATTATACAGGTTCATATAAGGGATATATGACAGTAAGAGAAGCAATAAGAGTATCACAAAATTTACCAATGATTAGAGCATTAAGAGAAGTCGGAGTTGATAAAGCATATGAATTTGGTAAGAAATTAGGGCTTCCGTTAGTAGAATCAGATAAAAACGAAGCAGCATTAGCACTTCGGAGGACTTACAGAAGGTATAACAGTTAAAGATGCAGCAGGAGCATATGGTACAATTGCAAACGATGGAGAACATGTAGAACCAACATTTGTATTAAAAGTACTTTCTGCAGATGGTGAAGAAGTCTTAAAGAAAGAAAAAACAAAAACAAGAGTAATGAGTGAACAAAATGCATATATTATGAAAAATATATTACAAGAACCTATAAAAACAGGTACAGCAGCATATGCAAATGTTCCAGGATGGGATTTAGCAGCAAAAACAGGTACAACAAATGATGATTATGATAGATGGCTATGTGGATTTACAAATAAATATACAATGGCAGTATGGTATGGTTATGATCAAGTAGAAGAAGTTAAGTTTAGAGGAGCAAACCCTTCAGGACAAATATTCTCAGCAGTTATGAAAGAAATTCATAAAGATTTAGAAAAAGAAAAATTTAAGGAACCAAAAGGAATTGTAAGGGCAAATATATGTAAAGATTCTGGAAAACTTCCAACAGATCTTTGTTCAAGAGATCCAAGAGGAGGAAGAGTATATTCAGAAATATTTGCTGAAGGAACAGTTCCAAAAGATAAGTGTAGTACACATATAAGTGTTGAAGTATGTAAAGTAAGTGGACTTTTAGCATCTGAATTTTGTGCACCTGAAGATAAAGAAAGACGTGTATTTATAAAACAAGATGCATCAGGAACAGAAGATGGTAAATATAGAGCACCAACAGCAGTGTGTACACAATGTAAAAACAAAAAAGATGAAAATGCTAGAAAAGTTAAAGAACATGCAGAAAGTGTTACAAGTGCTATAAATTCTGCAAATGTGGGAACAACAAATGTTTCTGATATTTCAAAATTAGAAGCAATAATATCTAGATATAATGCACTTACACAAGAAGAAAAAGATGCAGTAGATGGTGGAGCAAAAGCTAAGATAGATACAATTAAAGCTAAAATAACAGAGCTTAAGAAGAAAAAAGAAGATGATGATAAAGCAAAAGCTAAAACAGTATCAGATCTTTTAGCAACTCTTCCAGCAGCAAGTACAATGACAGCATCAAATGCTGATACAATAAAAACTTCTAAGATAGCACCTGCAAGAGCAAAATATAATGAATTAACTAAAGATCAAAAAGATAAGGTCACAAATTATAATAAGCTTACAGAATTAGAAGAAAAATATAAGCAAGTTAAAGGTTCAACACCTCCAACATCACCATCACCTTAGAATATTTATTAAATATTAAAAAATATTAAAGTGATAATAGGTAGATATAACAGAAATTATAATTAGAAATAGTTAGATAAAAAATAGTAAGATAGCTGAATAATAGATGATAGAAAGGAAATATTAAGATGGATATTAAAATATATAATACATTAACTAAGAAAAAAGAAATTTTAAAAACTTTAAAAAAAGGTGAATGTAGTATATATAGTTGTGGGCCTACTGTATATAGTTATGCACATATCGGAAATTTTAGATATTTCCTTTTTGTTGATTTATTACGAAGAGTTTTAAAAAATATATTAGGATTAAAATTAAAACATGTTATGAATATAACAGATGTAGGACATTTGGTTTCAGATGAAGACTATGGCGAAGATAAGATGATGAAAGCAGCTAAAAAAGAAAATAAGTCACCATGGGAAATAGCAAAATTTTATGAAAATGCATTTTTAGAAGATGCTAAAAAATTAAATATTGATATGCCTGAAATGATAGTAAGAGCAACAGACAATATTAAAGAAATGGAAGAATATGTAAAGAAGATTATAGAAAATGGATTTGCATATGAAACAGAAGATACAATATATTTTGATACATCTAAATTAGATAAATATGGAATATTATCAAATATAAATATTGAACAACAAAAAGAAGGTGCGAGAGTAGAACAAGATATAAATAAGAAAAATAAAACTGATTTTGCAATATGGATAAAAGCACCTAAAGAACATATAATGAAATGGGATAGCTTTTTTCGGACCATCATATCCAGGATGGCATTTAGAATGTAGTACAATGAGTAAAAAGTATTTAGGCGAAGAGTTTGATATACATACAGGAGGAACAGATCATATATCAATACATCATGAAAATGAAATAGCACAAAGTAAGGGAGAATGTGGTAAAATTCCTGCTAGATATTGGATACATTCAGAGTTTTTACAAGTAGATGGTGGTAAGATGAGTAAAAGTCTTCGGAAACACATATACAATAAGAGATCTGGAAAAAAAAGGATATAATGCATTCGATTTTAAATTTTTAACATTTTCAATGAATTATAATACAAAAATGAATTTTACTTTTGAAAGTTTAAAAACAAGTAGAAAATCTGTTATAAATTTAAGAAAATTATATTTAGAACATTTAAATGGTAAAAATCATAAAGATTGTGAAAATGGTAAAAATGATGATATAGATATGACTATAGAAGAATGTATAAACGAGTTTGAAAAATCAGTTTTAGATAATTTAAATATGGCAAAAGCAATTTCATATGTATGGAGACTTGCAAAATATGAGGTAAAAGATGAAAGAATTGCTAAAGCTATGTTAAAATTAGATGAAATTATGGGAATAGATTTAATAAATAGTGATAAATATTTAAATGAAATTAAAGAAAAAGAAGAAAATATTAATATTAATGATAAAAAATATATAGAAGCACAAAAGCTTTTAGAAGAAAGAAAAAATGCAAAAGAAAATAAAGAATATGATAAGGCAGATATACTAAGAGATAAGATTTCAAACTTAGGATTTGTTGTTATTGATGAAAAACAAGGAAGTAGAATTGAAAGGAAAGAAAATTGATTACAGAAGAATTAAAAAAAGAATATAAGGAATTTTTAGTAAAATCTAAAAGATGTAATTTTCAACAATCTATAGAATGGGGAGAAGTAAAAAAAGAATGGAAGAAAGACTTAGCTATTGTAAGAAATAAAGATGGAAAAATAATAATGGCAATACTTTTACTTATAAGAGAAATTAAATTTTTCGGATCATTTATATATGTATCAAGAGGACCGATATATGATGATTTAAATGAAGAAGACTTTAAAAAATTAAATGAAGAGATAAAAAGAATTGCAAAAGAGAATAATGCAATTGCAGTACTTTTAGAACCAGATGTTTTAGTAAATGACGAAAAATTTAGGAAGATTGCAAAAGATAATGGATATATCATAAAAGATAATATAAAAGGGTTTTCAGAACAAATAAACCCAAGATTTGTATTTAGATTAAATATAAAAGATAAAACAGAAGAAGAATTAATGAAGGAATTCCATTCTAAAACAAGATATAATATACGTTATGCAGAAAAAAAAGGAGTAGAAGTTTTTGAAGGGACAAGAGAAGATTTAAAAACTTTCCAAAATATAATGGTTGAAACAGGAGAAAGAGATAATTTTGGAATAAGACCACTTGAATATTTTGAAAGAATGTATGATTGTTTAGGAAAAGAACATTTTAAACTTCTAATGGCAAGACATGAAGGAACAGTAATTGCAGGGATATTGCTTGTAATGTATGGAAATAAAGTGTGGTATGCATATGGAGCAAGTTCAAATACTAAGAGAAATCTTATGCCAAATTATAAACTTCAATGGGAAGGAATAAAATATGCTAAAAGTATAGGTGCAGAGATTTATGATTTTAGAGGAGTACCTGGAGTATTAGAAAATGAAAAAGATCATCCAGAATATGGATTATATAGATTTAAAAAAGGTTTCAATGCAACATTTACAGAATTTATAGGACAAGTACTTTTAGAAGTAAGACCATTTAAATATAGAGTTTTTAAAATAGCACAAAAAGTCAGAAGAAGACTAGGATTTATATATATAAAGATGGGATATTTATTTAAGAAAAAATAGAAAAATGTTAATTTAAGATAAAGAGAAAAAATCAGAAAAGATAAGAATAACGGATAAAAAAATAAAGACAAAAAATGAAAAAGAAAAAATAAAAGAAAGAGGAGTATATGAAAAAATATTTAAGGAAAATTTTAAATATATTGTTTATAAGAAATGAAGCTATAGAATATATAGAAAAAGATACAAAAAAGAATGCTAAAAAGACATATAAGATATTAAAAAATATATGTATATTAATAACAGCATTAATATTTGCATATACTCTTATATATGTTAGATTAGAAGGGATTGTAAATGCTTTTGAAAATAGTAAAGATTTAGAGTTTAGTATATCAAAAGATGGTATAGACTTTGGGTCTGATGAAGATAAGGGAGCAATAAAAGAATATGTATTAAGTAATGATTTAGATATAATTACAATAAATGATAAAGATTTAGAAAAAGATAATGAAGAACAACATAAAAAAATATATGATACAGGAAAAAATAAACTTGTTATAACAAAAGAAAAAATATATATTTATGAAAATTGGAATTTAAGCAAAACTTTAGATATAAAGGAAGAATTAAATCGGAGAAAATTTATTAGATATGGTAATTTATAAAAGTGATATCATAAATTTTTATAAATCACATAATTTAAAAGCATATATTTTTGTTTTAGTATTTTTAGTAGCATTTTTAACAATATTATTTATGGTATTTATTTTAACACTATTTGCAAAAGCAATAGGATTTACAGTTATTGCATTATTAAATACATTTAAAGTTTTAGATATTGATGGTAAAATTGCATATAATATATATATATATTCAGTAATACCTGCATATTTGATATGGAATATATTTATGATATATAGTATAAATTTTGGAGTTAATAAAAATTTAGAAACTTTAAATCGGAAATATATATTATAATATACGGCAGAGTATTACCTATCTTAGTTTATGGTATATATTTAATAACATTTAGTTTAAAATATAAATATAAAAAAGTTGAAGAGGGAAATAAAGATGAGTCAAAATAGACAAAAAAATAAGAAAAATGAAAATGAACAAAAAGATAAGAATAAAAAAGAAAAAAATGTCTTTAAAGATATAATAATATCAATAATAGTTTTTATAATATCAGGTCTTTTAATAATATTTGCATATCTAGTTATAACAGGACAAACAGCAATTATAGATAAAATGTTTTCTAAAATATTTAAAGAAGAAAAAAGCTATAGTTATACAGATTATATAACAGATTTGAATAATGATAATATATCTATTGTTGATATAACATCAGGATCAGATAGGGCATCAGTTGTATTAAAATCTGATGAACAAAAAAAGGTTGAAAAAGAAATAAAAGAAAAGATTGAAAAAAATCGGAGAATTTAAAAATTTAAGTAAAGAAGAAAAAATAAGTAAAATAAGAGAAGAAATATTAAAAAATAGAGAACAAAGAAAAGAAGAATTAAAGAAATTAAAAGAAACTAATCCTTCAGAATATGAAAAAAAGGTTGCAGATGCAAAAGAAAGAACAAGAAAACTTAATATACCAACATTAAATTCATTTTCAGAATTTATGCAAAATAAGATTGCAGAAGGTAAAAATGTAGAATTTGTTATAAAAGAAATACCAATGTTTACAGTTGTAATGTCAAGAATAGTATCACTTTTACCTACAATAATGTTTATGATATTAATATATCTAACACTTAAGATGTATGGTACAGGGAAGAGTCGGACAAGTTTATGATGATGAAGTAAAACCTATAAATGTTAAGTTTGATGATATTGCAGGACTTGATGAAGAAAGAGAACAATTGATGGAAATTGTAGATTTCTTAAAAAATCCAAATAAATATGAAAAAATGGGAGCAAAAATTCCAAAAGGTATATTATTATATGGAAATCCAGGAACTGGTAAAACACTTATTGCAAAAGCGATTGCAGGAGAAGCAGATGTACCGTTTATATCTATGAGTGGTTCAGAATTTATAGAAATGTTTGCAGGATTACGGAGCACATAGAGTAAGAAAACTATTTGAAAGAGCAAGGAAAGTTTCACCTTCAATTATATTTATAGATGAAATTGATGCAATAGGTGCAAGAAGAACTGGAAATGGTAATGAAAGTGAAAATAATCAAACTTTAAATCAATTACTTGTTGAAATGGATGGATTTAATACAGATAATAAGGTTATAGTATTAGCTGCAACAAATAGACCAGAAATTTTAGATAAAGCACTTCTAAGACCAGGTAGATTTGATAGACAAATAACAATACCAGCACCAGATGTAAGAGGAAGAGAAGAAATATTAATTTTACATGCTAGAAATAAGAAAATGGCAGATGATGTTAGATTTAAAGATATTGCACAAGAAACTGCAGGATTTACAGGAGCAGAACTTGCAAATATATTAAATGAAGCAGCAATAATTGCAACAAAGAATAGACAAGATATGATTAGAATGCAAGATATTGAAGAAGCTATAAGAAAAGTAACAATTGGTTTAGAAAAACAAAATAGAATAATATCAGACCATGAAAAAAATATAACAGCATATCATGAAGCAGGACATGCAATTGTAAGTTTCTTACTTCCAACACAAGATGATGTAAAAGAAGTAACAATAGTGCCAAGAGGAAGTGCCCGGACGGTTATACAATGTATAAACAAAAAGAAGATAAATCATATATTTCAAAACTAGAATTAGAAGAAAGTATGATAGCATTAATGGGTGGTAGAGCAGCAGAAGATATAATTATAGGTGATGTAACAACAGGCGCAAGTAATGATATAGAAAGAGCAACAAAGATTGCAAGAAATATGATTATATTTTATGGTATGAGTGAAAAAATAGGGCCAATATCATTATCAGTAGATAATTTAGAAGAAATTAAGATATATGGTAATGATATAACAGCAGAAATTGGTAAAGAAGTTAGAGAAAAAGTAGAAAAAGCATTTATGAAGGCAAAAGAAATATTAAATGATAATATTGATGTTTTACATGAACTTGCACAAACACTTTTAAGTAAAGAAAAAATTAATGAAAAAGAATTTAGAAGTATAATAGATAAATATGTTTCAAGACCAGAAAAAGAACCATATAAGAGTGAAATTTTAAGAAAAGAAAATGATAAATTATTAAATGAAATGGAAAATCAAGAAAAGATAGATCAAAATAATAAATAATATAAATTAACAATAAGATATTATTGACTTTATCTTTAGCTACAAAGGAGAAAAAATGGATATAATTGATGGAATATTTGAAAAATATGGTATTAAAAAGGTAGCAACTACAATTATAATAATATCTGCAATAAGTTTAATTATAATTGCAGTATTAATATTTAAAACAATAGCAGATTCAAATGAATTTCAAAGAAAAGAAAGAATAAGACAACAAAATACACAAGAAAATGAAATACCAGCATTTGAAGAATTTAATAAGAAATTAAATGATAGATTTCGGAGGGGCTATTAATTAGTAAAGATTTATGAAAGAAAAAGAAGAAAAAAAGATAATATATATATCAAGTATGGGAGGTCATTTAAAAGAATTATTAGCATTAAAAAAGTCAATGAAACAGTTTAAAAGTTATATTATAACTGAAAAGACAGATGCTACTAGTTTTTTAAAAGATCTAGAAAAGGGAAAGAACAAGGAAAGTGAAGATTTCTTTGAAAAAGTATATTATTTACCATATGGTACTAAAAAAGATATATTTAAATATTTATTTATATTTACAGCTATGATTATAAAAAGTATATATTTTCTTATAAAAATACGCCCAAAAGCAATTGTAACAACAGGAACACATACAGCTGTTCCTATCTGTTATATTGGAAAATTATTCGGATGTAAGATTATATATATAGAAACATTTGCAAATATAACGACAAAAACACTTGCAGGGAGGATATTATATCCGATAGCAGATAAGTTTATAGTACAATGGGATTCAATGAAAAAATTATATCCAAAAGCTGAGTATTATGGAGGAATATTTTAATGATATTTGTAAGTTTAGGTACTCAAGATAAGTCTTTTAATAGAATTATAGATTATGTATTAAGATTAAAAGAAGAACTACGGAGAGCTTAATCATGTACAGATTGTTTTTCAAATAGGACAAACAAAGCTTTCAGAAGATGAGAAAAGTAAGATAGATAAAATAAATGAAAAACAAGTAAAGTTAGAAGTAAAAGATAAAGAAAAAGATAAAAATAAAAATAAAAATGATATAACAGTTTTTAATATGATAAAACCAAATGTGATGGAAGAATATATAACTATGTCAAATATTGTTGTAACACATGCAGGTGTAGGAACAATAATGGAATGTATTAATAAAAATAAAGAAATTATTGTTTTGCCAAGAAAAGAAGAATATGGAGAACATGTTAATAATCATCAAGAAGAGATAGCATATGAAATGGAAAAAAAAGGATTATTAAAAAAAGTTGATACATATGAACAATTAAAAAATAGTGTTATAGAAATAATAAAAAATAATGAAGGAAAAATTAAAAAAAATTATATTTCAAATAATGAAAAATTTAATGATATGCTTATAAATTATTTGAAAAATATTTAAAATTAGAAATAGGGGAAGAATATGTGGAGTGATGTAATAATTACATTTATGATAGCATTTATAGTTTCATATATATGTGTTCCTATAAGTATGAAAATAGCAAAAAAAGTAGGAGCAATAGATTTACCAAATGAAGCAAGAAAAAAACATAAAATAGCAATGCCAAGACTTGGGCGGAATAGCTATAATAATAGGTTTTTTAGTAGCACTTATATATGTAATTGCAACTAAAGTACTAGTAGAAGGAAATCATGAATTATTTACAGGAAATTTAAAAATATTATTAACAATAAGTTTATCAATGTCATTAATAGCATTAATGGGATTTTTAGATGATGTATATAATTTAAAATCATATATTAAACTTGCATTTCAAGCAATGGCTGCTATTATAGTAATAATAGGTGGAATAAGAATAGAAGAAATAACATTACCATTTTTACAAAATAGTGTGGTATTTAATACTACTTTCAGTTATATATTAACATTTTTTTGGATAATTGGAGTTACAAATGCTATAAATTTAATAGATGGTCTTGATCGGACTTTCATCAGGTATAGTTCTTATATCATCATTATCACTTATAGTAATATTTATACTTAATGGATCACCTATAATTTCTATATTTTTAATAACTGCACTTGCAGGTGGTACAGCTGGATTTTTACCATTTAATAAGTTTCCAGCAAAAACATTTGTAGGTGATGTTGGAGCACAGTTTATGGGATTTATGATAGCTGTGATTGCAATTGTAGGTGTTGCTAAAACATATACATTAGTTGTATTAATAGCACCAATAGTTATACTTGCAATACCAATATTTGATACATTGTTTGCTATAATAAGAAGAATTATAAAAAACAAATCATTTAAAGGTGTGTTTATGGCAGATGCAGGACATATACATAATAGACTTCTTCGGAACAGGACTTACTGCAAAACAAACAGTAAACTTATTATATATAATAACTACACTTTGTCGGTCTTTTAGCAATAATATTAATAGATGGTGGTATGAAAAAAGCTCTTCGGATACCTTATAATAACTATAATATTTGTAATTATAGGAAGAGAAGATATATTTAAAAAGGAAAATGATTCAGAAAATTAATAAATATATGAATATATTTAATATATAATAATATGTAATATTTAAAAATAATTGAAATAATAAAAATAGTAAGTAAAAAAATAATAAAATAATAGAATTATCAAATTAAAAAGGGAGAATAGTATGGGAAAAGATGAAAAAGATAGTGGATTTAATATTGTTAAAAAGTCAGAAAAAAAATCATATTCATTAAGTATTATTCTTCCTGTTTTTAATGTTGAAAAATATTTAGAAAGGTGTATAAAAAGTATATTAGAAGGCACATATAATGATCTAGAACTTATAATTGTAAATGATGGAAGTAAAGATAATTCAGATGATATAATAAGAAGATATATAGAAAAATATAATAACATAACATATATAATAAAAGAAAATGGTGGGCTTTCACATGCAAGAAATGTAGGATATATGTGTACAAAAGGAGAATATATTGCATTTTTTGATTCTGATGATTATATAGAAAAAGATATGTATAAAAAGCTTATGGGAAAGGTAGAAAAATATAAATATGATATTGTTGTATCAGATCTATATATGGAATATGAAGAAACAAGAAGAAAAGTATATGTAAATTCAAATATATCAGAAGAATATAGAAATCTTACTGATAGTAAAGAGGATATTGAAATAAGAAAAGAAATAATGGAAAAAATATATATTGCAGTACATAATAAGATATATAGGAAAGAATTGTTAGATTTTGTATTTAAAGATTTTACACCTTTTATAAACAATATGTATTATGAAGACATTGTATATACATATAGCTTAATACCAAATATAACTAGTATATCATTTGTAAAAGAACCATTATATAATTATGTACAAAGAAAGAGTTCAATATCAAATAATTATGATAAGAAATTATATGATATTATAACATCTGTAGAAATATTAGTTAAAAATGCAATAAAAAATAATATATTTGAAGAATATAAGGATATACTAGAATATATAGGAATAAGATATTTGTATGGAACATTTATGAAAAGAATTGCTAAAACTAAGGATAAAAAGAAATATTTAGAAGGATATAATATTGTATTAGAAGAAGATAAAAAATTATATAAAAAATATGGTATTTTAGGAAAAAATAAAAAATATAATCTATTTATAAATAATAATGAAAAGAAACAAAAGAAAAGTATTAATAAAAAAATTGATTCTTATAATATTAATAATAAGGATAATTTAAAGGGAAAATTAAGACTAAGATTAAAGAATTTTATATTAAAAAATATGGATAATAAGATATTTGCACAAATATTATACTTATTAGAAAAAGATACTGAAAATTAAAGGAATAAAATAGTGGAAAGTGAAGGAAAAAAAGAAAATAAAAAAAGTAAAAAAGAAATATCAGAACTTGAGATAATAGAAAGAGATTTGATTACAAAATTTAGAAAAGATATATATAGACCTTTTTGCAAGGCACTAGATAAATATGAAATATTAAAAGATGGAGATAAAATAGCAATATGTATATCTGGAGGGAAAGATTCTTTTTTACTTGCAAAATGTATGCAAGAAATTCAAAGACATGGAAATAAAAAAATAGAACTTGAATATATTTGTATGAATCCAGGATTTTTAGATGAAGTGGTAGAAGTTATAAAAAATACTGGAAAAAGACTTGGAATAGATATTAAATTTGTAAAAACAAATATATTTAAAATTGCAGGTATGCAAACAAAAGGAGCATGTTACTTATGTGCAAAAATGAGAAGAGGTGCACTTTATGAAGCAGCAGAAAATCTTCGGATGTAATAAGATAGCACTTCGGACATCATTTTACAGATGTAACAACAACAATCCTTATGAATATATTATATGGAAGTGAATTTAAAACAATGCTTCCAAAATTAAAAAGTGATAATTTTAAAGGTTTAGAACTTATAAGACCACTATATTTAGTAGAAGAAGGTATTATAGAAAAATGGAGAGATACATATGGTTTAGAGTTTATACATTGTGCATGTCCAATATCAGATTATAAGATAGCAAGACATGATGAAAATCTATCAAAAAGGGATGAGGTAAAAAAACTTATAAAAAGCTTAAAAAAGACAAATAAAAATGTAGAACTTAGAATATTTAAATCAGCAGAAAATGTTAATTTAGATGCAATTATTGAATGGAAAAAAGATGGTAAAAAATATAACTATTTAGATGAATATTAGAAAATATTATTAGAAATATTAGTTTAAGATAAGTTAAGATAAGAAGGATAAATAAATTGAAAGAAATAAGGAAAGAAAAAAAAGTATTAACATTTGTAATATGTGCATATAATGAAGAAAAAAATTTACATAGATTATTTGAAAATTTGATAAATCAAGAAAATCAAAATTTTAATATTATATTTGTAAATGATGGAAGTACAGATAATACACTTCAAATAGCTAAAGAATATATGATAAAAAATGAAAATTGTATAGTAATATCTAAAAAGAATACAGGACTTTCAGATTCTAGAAATATGGGGACAAAATATGTTAAAACACCATATTTTATGTATTTAGATGCAGATGATTTCTTAGATAGAGATACAGTTGATATCATAATAAGTAAGATAAAATCATCAGAAAAAGAATTAGATATATTAAAAATAAATGTTAAATCAGTATCAGAAGAAGAAGTTATTGTATCTAGGAATAAAAGTGTTGAGCTTCAAGAAGTAAAAGGAACAGAGGCAATAATTGCATTAGGATTTATAGATAAACTATATATGCTTCCAACAGTATATGTATTTAGAACAGAATATTTTAGAAGTAATAATTTCTCATTTGAATATGGAAGATATCATGAAGATTATGGACTTATACCATTTACAATACTTCTTGCAAATAATGTAACAACAACAGAAGAAACATTATATAATTATGTTTTATCTAAAAATAGTATAACAAGAATAAAAGATAATAAAAAAGCAATAAAAAAAGCAGAAGATACATTATATTTCTATAAACAAAGTATGCTTGCAATAGATGAATTGAGAAAAAATGATACTTCTAAAAGAATAACAAAAGAAGTATATAAGAAATTTAAAAGATTATATACAATAGGACTTATAGAAAAAATGAAAGAAATGTATATTATATTACAAACAGAAAAAGATGAAAATATAAGGAAAGAAATACAAGAATTTTTTGAAAACATAAAAAAAGAAAAGATATATAAAAATATTTCAGGAATAGAAGTAAAAGATATTATAAAGAGAAAATTATTAAAATATAATATGATGCTATATTTAAAAAAAGCAGTAGAAAAAGATAAAGAAAGTAAAGAATAGATAAGTTGCAGATATAATAAAAAAAGGTAATAGGAAATAATATATAATATATGAGGAACAAAAGATGAAAGATTATGTGATAAAAGATATAAAGAAAGATAATAAAAATGATATTAAAGATATTGGGATAGTGAAAAATATGATGGCACAAGTATTGGAAAAGTCATATTCGCCATATAGTAAATTTAAAGTAGGAGCAATATTATATACAAAAGATGATAAAATATATACAGGTGTAAATATAGAAAATATGGGTATACAATCAATTTGTGCAGAAAGATGTGCATTTTCAAAAGCAATATCAAGTGGGACAAGAAAAAATGAATATTCACATATAATAATTTGTGGAATAAATGAAAAAGGAAAAATAGAAGATATAACACCATGCCGGATATTGTAGACAATTTATGTCAGAATTTGTAGATAAAGATTTTAAAATATATGTATTATTAGAAGATAAAATAAAATGTTATAAAATAGAAGAACTTTTACCATATGGATTTAAATTATAATATAGATTTAGATTTAACTTTAAAGTTAGTATTAAAATAAATATTATAATGAATTATAAGATAAAAGAATTAGGATTAGGAATATTATACTTTAAGAGAGGTAAACTTATGGAAAAAGAAATAAAAAAAGAAAAATATAATAATACAATAAGTGGAAAAGAAAAGATTTGTTTTGATAATGAAAAATATCTAAAAATTGAAAAGCAAAAAATATTAGAAAGGAAAAAATTATTTCCAGGGAAATTATATATTGAAGTTGGAGGGAAGTTATTAGAAGATAATCATGCATCAAGAGTACTTCCAGGATTCAGAAAAGATAATAAAATCAGGATATTTGAAACATTAAAAGATGATATTGAAGTAATAATAACAATAGCAGCAAAAAATATTGTGGATTTAAGGAAAATTCAGGATAAAGGAATTACATATGCAGATGAAACAATATATATAGCAAAAGTGTTAGAAGAAAAAGGAATAAAAATATCTGGAATAGTTATAAGTAGATATTATGAAGATATAATGATAGATAATTATATAAACAAATTAAAAGATTTAGGATATAAAGTATATAAACATTATAATATTGAAGGATATCCATTAGATATAGAAAATGTAGTAAGTGAAAATGGACTTCGGTAAAAATGAATATATAGAAACAAATAAAGATATTGTATTATCAATAGCGGCAGGTCCAGGAAGTCGGAAAGATGTCTACATGTTTATCACAAATATATAATGATTCAAATAGACGGAATATTATCAGGATTTGCAAAATTAGAACTTTTTCCAATTTGGAATTTAGCAAAAGATAGTTTTGTAAATTTAGCATATGAAGCAGCAACTGTAAATATTGATGATAAAGTAATAGAAGATACATTTTATAAGGAAAAATATGGTATAACTGCAACAAGTTATAATAGAGATATGCAACTTTTCCCAATACTTAATAATATATTAAAAAAAATATATAATACAGAAATATATAATAGTCCAACAGATATGGGAGTAAATTTTGCAAAAGAAGCAATTATAGATAAAGAATTTGCAGAATATAGTCGGAAAAAGAGAGATAATAAGAAGATATTTAAAAGAAAAATATGAACATATATATAATGGTGAGAATAAAGAAAATTATTTAAAAATAGAAAAAATAATGAATGAATATAATATAAAGATAGAAGATGATCTTATGATAAAAGCTATAAATATGGAAAAAGAAAAAACAGGATATGAAATAGCTGGGATTGAATTAAAAGATGGAAAAGTTATAACAGGAAAAGAAAAAGAAGATATAACAAAAACAGCAGGAGTTATATTAAATATATTAAAAATAGGAACAGATATATTAGAACAAGAATATTTAATACCAAAAGAATATATAAAAAAGGTATTTGAATTAAAAGAAAAAATATCAGAAGAAAAATATGTTGATATAACAGAATGTTTAATAATATTAACAATACTTTCAAATAAGAGTGGGAAAATACAAAAAATATTAGGGAATTTAGAAAAAATGAAAGATTTGAGATATTATAGTACAAGTATAATACCAGAAAAAGAAAGAGTGTTTTTAAAGAGTTTAAATATTGATATACTATATAATATATAGAAAGGGGAATTTATGAAAAATGGGATAGAAGAAAAAAATATATATTCAAATAAAAAGGAAAGATGTTATATATTAGCAAAAAATTTAATATATATATATATAATATTATGTCCAATTTTTGATATGATGAGCTATATATATAGAAATTATATTATAAAAGATCGGACAAATATCATCATTTAATCCAGTAACAATATTAAGACCTATAATACCATTAATAGTACTTGCTATAATATTTTTTAAAGTAAGTTTAGCAGAAAAAATTCAAGTATTATTTTTGGGGATACTTAATATAGGATATGTATTTGTACATAGTATGATATTTTTGGGATATAAGACACATTTTGGAGATAGAGTATTATTAGATGAAATAAGAATAGTTATGAATTATATATTTGCAATTATAAATTTATATATAATATTTAAATTATTTTTTAGAAGAAATACAGATAAACTTAAAATATCAATAGCAATTATGACAGGAATATATATATTAAGTATATTTATACCAATAATTTTTAATATAGCACCAAATACATATCAAGAAGGTATAGGTCAAAAAGGATTTTTTGAAACTGGGAATAGCCTTTCTATAATATTATTACTTTCTGTAGGATTATTACTTACTACAATAAAATTAAAAGGAAGATATATATATTTAATAATAACAATTCTTACATCACTATATTTACTGTTTATAATGGGATCAAGAACAGGATTTTATCGGAGTAATATTACATATGGTAGTATATATATTAGCAAATATATATTCATATATAATTAATAAGACAAAGGAAAATACACTTACAAGAAGAGAAAGAGAAAGATATAAGATATATAATGGAGATTCTCGGAGATATATATACAATAATAGGTAAAGCAAATAATAGTGTAATAGCTAAAATAGTAACAGGTGTTGTAGTATTTTTAGTAGGAATAGGTATAATTATATATATATCATTAAATGGTATTAGTGTATTAAATAGAAGAGCAGAATTAAAAAGACAAGAACAACAATTAATTGCAGAAAGAAAAAATGAAAAACTTCCATTAGGTCCAAAAGAAATTGTTAATATATATATGGATATTAAAGGAAATGGAGGAACACCAAAATTAACAGAAAAAGAAATAGAAGAAAGATATCCAAATCTTACACCATTAGATAGAGATAATATAATAGAATTTGTAGAAAAAATACAAAATGATAAATTTAGTGCTAATGATTTAAGAGAAATGCAAGAAACATATGCAAAAATAGAATGGAAAAATGATAAAAATATAATACATAAACTTTTTCGGAAATACTAATTTGAAAAAAGCAGGAGAACTTATTTTAGAAAGAGAATTAGTAGCATTTGTATATAATTTTCGGAATAATAGGAACAATAATGTATTTACTTCCATATATCCTTATATTCCTATATGCAGTAATATTTGGAATATTTAATTATAAGAAAATAAATGCAGATTATATAATGTATACATATCTTTTAGGACTTACATTATCAATATCATATTTTATGGGAGCAGTATTTTTCAGTACAACAGCTACTACTATAATATCTGTACTAATAATTATACTCGTAAATAAATTTGATGGTATAAGAAATGGAAGAGATTATTCATATTCAGCTGTTACAAATAATGAAAATGAAAATAGGAAAGAAGTAGAAATTCTTGATGTCACACTTATAAAAGAAAAGAATAAAGAAAAAAGATATAAAGAAAGAAAGGTAGATGAAAGAAAAAAGAAAAAAATAATTTTTGGTATAACAAGTCTATCAATAGGTGGTGCAGAAAGAGTATTAGTAGATATAGTAAAAGAATTACAAAGTGTTTATGATATAACAGTGTTTACAATATATGGTAATGGAGAATTTGAAAAAGAATTAAAAGGAACAAATATAAATTTAAAAACAATATTTAAAAATCAAAGAGAAAGTTATGGATTTTTAACTAAAAAGATAATAACAATTATATATAGGATTTTTTCTAATATTATATATGAATTACATATAAAGAATATTTATGATATAGAAGTAGCATTTTTAGAAGGACCAATAACAAGACTTTTTGCAAATGATTCAAATGCAAATAAAATAGCATGGGTACATACAAATATGTCATTATATTATGAAACAACTAGATACAGTAATCAAAAAAAGAAGATAGACGAAAAAATATATAATAAGTATAATAATATAATATTTGTAAGTAGAGATAGTAAAGAAAACTTTATAAAAATGTTTCCAAATAATAAGATTAGAAAAAGAGTAATATATAATTTTATAGATCAAAAAAGAATAGAAAGAAAATCAAGAGAATTAGAACCATATGGAATAGAACCTAATATACCAAGTATTATAGTTGTTGCAAGACTGACAAAAGCAAAAGGTTTAGATAGATTAATAGAAGTACATAGAAGACTTATAAAAGATAGAATAATACATAATATATATATAATAGGTGAAGGGGAAGAAAGAAAAAATCTAGAAGAAAAGATAAAAGAATATGGAATTAAAAAATCTTTTATACTACTAGGAAAAAGAGAAAACCCATATCCATATATATTAAAAGCAAAATATTTCGGATTATTTTCATATGCAGAAGGATATCGGACTTGTATTAGATGAAGCAAAAATACTTAACAAGACAATACTTCTTACAAACACAGCGGCAAGAGAAGCGGCAGAAGGATATAATAAAGCATATATATTTGAAAATAGTGAAGAACGGAATATACCAAGGTATAAAAATGGTAATATTAAACAAATATAAGAAAAATATTAGAAATAATAAAGCAGAACAAATTAGATATAGAGAAAAAAATATAAATAAGATATATAATATTATAGAATTATTTGATGAAAAATAAGGGGAAAAAATGGAAAGAGGAAGAAAACCATTTATATCAATATTGACAGCAACATATAATAGAGCAGAATACTTAAAAAGAGCATATTTAAGTATTCTAGCTAATTCTAAATTTGGAGAAAAGATAGAATGGCTTATAATGGATGATGGATCAACAGATAATACAAGAGAAGTTGTAGAAAAAATGGTAGGAAATGAAAATTTAAGTATAAATTATTATTATCAAAAAAATATGGGAAAAATGGCAGCAATAAACCATCTTACAAGTATTGCAACAGGTGAATATATGATGGATTTAGATTCTGATGATATGTTATCAGAAAATGCAATTGATATAATAAGAAGTAATGTTTTTGAAGTACCACTTACATATCGGATTTGTGTTTTTAAAAGCTTATCCTGACCGGAAGGCTAATGGGAGAAAAATTTAAAAATACAGAATATAATAGAACAATGTTTGAAGTTTCATTTAAAGAATGTATAGATGGAGAAAAATGTATAGTATTTATCTCAAGTGTTAGAAAAGAATATGAACATAGATTAGAAGGAGATGAAAAGTTTGTTACAGAGGCAAGACTATATCATGAAATGGATAAAACAAATACTGTATTTGTTTTTAATGAAGTAGTACAACTTTGTGAATATCAAGAAGACCGGATATTCTAAAAATATAAACAAGATGCTATATAGTTATCCAAAAGGATATTATATGTATTTTAAAGAATTACTTGAATTTGATTTTAGACAAGTATCTATGAAAAAAAGAATGTATATATTAAAACATTACATATTATACTCATACCTAACAGGTAATGGATTAGATTTAAGTAAAGTATATAATTTTATGAATAAAGTACTTTTAGTATTATTTTATTTGCCAGGGATTATAAAAACAAAGTTGATGCTTAAAAATAATAAGGAAATAGCAGATATATATTATTCAAACAAAGATAATTTAGGAGCCAAAGATAGTAATAAAAATAGGAATATAAAAGATTATATATCTGATACAATATCTAAATCTTCTAAATATATAGTAGATAATGAAACAGAAGAAAATATAAAAGATATGAATAATTTAGGAATAAATATATCAAATGTAGATAATGTGTTTACAACAAATACAAATTTAGGTATAGAAGTAGTAGATAAAAATAAGGATTATAATAGAAATGATTTAAATGTAGATATATATGAACAAAATGAAAACTATCAAAATATATATAATGAAGAAAAAAGAAAAGAAGTAAGTAGAAGTCAAAAGTTAAAAGATAAGTTAGACGAACTTATAAACAGAAGTAAAAGAAAAAAAGATTAAAATATAAATATAAAAGAGTGGAATATGAAATTAATTGATAAAATAAGAAGAATGTTTGAAAAAAAAGTACAAGTATTTTTATATCATCATATATTAACAAAAGAAGAACAAAAAAGACAAAATATAACAGATGAATCAATGTGTACAAATATAGATATATTTAAAAAACAATGTTTAGACTATAAAAATAAAGGATATACATTTTTAAAAATAGAAGATATATATAATATACAAAAAGAAAATAAGAAGTTTCCTAAAAAAGCAATGTGTATAACATTTGATGACCGGATATACAGATATAGAAGAAAATGTTTTAGAATTTTTTAAAGAAAATGAGATTGTAGGAAGTATATTTGTAAATACAGACACTATAGGAAAACATGGATTTATGGATATGAAATCATTAAAAAAAATAGATCCATATATATCTGTATATTCACATGGAAAAAAACATATTAATTATGGAAGAGAATATTTAAATAATAATATATCTAAAGAAACAATATTAGAATATGCAAAACAGCCCATAGATTATTTATCAGAAAACATATCAAAAAGACCATATATATTTTGTTATCCATATGGAGGTATGACACTAGAAATAGATGAATATTTAAGAAAAAATGGAATATATACTGTACATACAGATAATTTAGTAAATATGGAAAAAGACCTATTAAAAGAAAATAGATGTCATAGAGAATATATGTTAAACCAATGTTATTTTAAAACATATATTAAAAAGATATATAGGGCATTTAGATATTATGGGTATACAGATAAGATATAAGATATAAGATATAAGATACTTGCCACTATTTTAAAGAAGTGAGGGGAAGTATGGAAGAAGAAATAAGATTCTATTTTAAAGAAGAAGAATATGAAAATCTTTTGAATAAAATGAAAAATATAGGAAATACAGAAGGATTAAAATATGAAGGATGTTATCTAGAACTAACAGTTCAGTATGACCATCCAGCAGAAGAAAACACTTTCTATAGTAAAGAAATTGATGGAAGATTTAGATTAAGGTCTTCTATAAACATTGAAACTAATGAAGAAAAAAGTAAAATATCATGGAAAAGAAGATTACCAGATAATAAGGAAAAAGATATAAATATTGAAGAAGAAATAGAAGTAGAATTAAAAGAAGGACAATTAGAAAATCTACAATTATTACTAGAAACAATTGTAAGAATGAAAAGGGTTGAATCATATCAAAGATATAGAAATGTATTTTGTAATGATGAAGTAGAAATAGTTGTAGATAAGTATCCATTTGGAATTGCTCTTGAAATAGAAAATAAGAGTAAGACAAAAAATGCTGAAGAAGTAATAAAAAAATGGTTAAATATATTAAACTTAAACATACAAGAATCATTTAAATTATCATGGGATGACAAATATACATCACTATGTAAAGCACAAGGAATAGAACCTGTAAAAGATGTTATATTTGATGATAGTATAACAATGCCTAAGGTATTGGGAAAAAATAAAATTATGAATGAAATATATAAATATTATAAAAATACGAAAAATGCATTACCACATGAAAATATAAAGAAATTTTTGGAAATAGATATTCTACCAGGAAATGCAATTGAGTTAGGTTGTGGAGCAGGTAGAGATACAATATGTTTAATAAAAAATGGGTGGAATGTGCTTGCTATAGATAGGGAAGATACAAAGGGGTTAATTGAAGAAAAACTAAATGAAAATGAACTAGAAAAATTAAGATTTTCTCTACAAAATTTTGAAAACATAAAATTAGAGAAAAATAATTTAATAGTTTCTAACTATAGTATCCCTTTTTGTGGTAAGAAATATTTTAAAGAGTTTTGGAACAAAATTGAAGAAAGTATAGAAAAAGGACGGATATTTTGTTGGCAACTTTTTTGGAATAAAAGATCCATGGATAAAAACAAAACCTAAAATGGTGTTTTTATCAAAAACAGAAGTGTTAGAATTATTTAAAAATTTTGATATAATCAATTTTAAAGAAAAAGAAGAAGATAAAAAAACAGCATTAGGTGTAAAAAAACACTGGCATATATATGATGTAATAGCAAAAAAGAAATTATAATATTAATATAATTAATTGAGACTATTTCTGATAAAATCAGAAATAGTTTTTGCATTATATTTTTATATTATTATTGTATGGATAAAAAACTAAAAGAAAAGGTATTCAAATTAATACTTTGAGTAATGTCTTGATGTAAAGTTAAAATACATTACAAGTGTTGACAAATGATTATTTTTAGTGTAAAGTTAAATAGACTTACATTAGGAGAGAATATGGAAGAAAAAATAATATATTATGGTACACTATTAGAACTGTATGGAGAACTCCTTACAGATAAACAATATTCAGCAATAGATAAGTACTATAATATGGATTTATCATTATCAGAAATCGCACAAGAAGATAAGATAACAAGACAAGCTGTTAGGGACAATATAAAAAAGGCAGAAGAAAAATTAGAATATTTTGAAAGTAAATTGAAATTGTATAAAAACTTTAAAAAAGAAGACAATATAGTTTCAAAAGTAGAAAAAAACATAATTAATCTAACTGCTAAAATAACTACTCTTTCTATTGATAAGTATGAAAAAGGAAAATTAGATAATACATTAAAAGAAATAATTAAAAATGTAGATTCATTAAAGAAAATTTAAGTTAAGGAGAAAATATGGCTTTTGAAGGACTTTCATCAAGATTACAAAATATTATAAGGAAGATAAAGGGAAGTGCTAGAATAACTGAAAAAGACCTTAAAGAAATGACAAGAGAAATAAAGCTTACATTATTAGAAGCTGATGTTAACTTTATGGTTGTTAAAAAGTTTATAAAAAACATAGAAGAAAAAGCACTAGGTGAAGAAGTTTTAAAATCACTAACACCAGGACAACAAGTAGTAAAAATAGTTAAAGATGAATTAACTAAAATACTTCGGAGCAGAAAATAGTGAGATAAAATTTGTAAATAGTCCAACAGAACCTACAATAATAATGTTAATGGGGCTTCAAGGTGCAGGTAAAACAACACTTGCAGGAAAACTTGCAAACCACTTTAGAAAAAAAGGTAAAAAACCATTGCTTGTAGCATGTGATGTATATAGACCAGCAGCTATAAAACAATTAGAAGTTGTAGGAAAAAGTCTAAGCATACCAGTATATTCAAGAGAAGATACAAAAGATGTACTTAGAATTGCAAAAGAAGCAATAACAAAAGCAAAATCAAGTATTAATGATCTTGTTATCCTAGATACAGCAGGTAGACTTCAAATAGATGAAGAACTGATGAATGAGCTTAAAAAGATAAAAGATAATATCAATATTACAGAAAGTCTTTTAGTAGTTGACTCAATGTCAGGACAAGATGCAGCAAATGTTGCAAAAAGCTTCTCAGAAAAACTTGATATAGATGGTATCATTATTACAAAACTAGATGCAGATACAAGAGGTGGTGCAGCACTTTCTGTTAAAGAAATAACTCGGAAAACCAATTAAGTTTGCATCAGTTGGGGAAAAACTTTCAGATATTGAAGAATTTCATCCAGATAGAATGGCATCAAGAATTTTAGGAATGGGTGATGTTTTATCAATAATTGAAAAAGCAGAACTAGAATTTTCTGAAGAAGAATCTAGAGAATTAGAAGAAAAAATAAGAAAAGAAAATTATGACTTAAATGATTATCTAAAACAAATGAAAAAAATTAAAAAAATGGGTTCATTATCATCACTACTTAAGATGATACCAGGAATGGGAAATCTAAAAAATTTAAATGTAGATGATAAGGAAATTGTTAAGATTGAAGCCATAATACAGTCAATGACTGAAAAAGAAAGGCAAAATCACAAAATATTAAATGGTTCTAGAAGAAAAAGAATTGCTATGGGTAGTGGAACTTCAGTGGAACAAGTTAATAAGTTTATAAAATCATTTGACTTATTTAAAAAAGTCATGAAAGATATTAAAAATCCAAAAGATTTAAATAAGATAATGTCAAAACTTAAATCAGGTGGATATGGAAAAATTTAAAGGAGGAAAAAATGGTTAAAATAAGACTAAAAAGAATGGGAAAGAAAAGAAAACCATTTTATCATGTTGTAGTGGCAGATGCTAGAACAGCTAGAGATGGAAAGATAATAGACAAAGTAGGAACATATGATCCAATGACAACACCATCTACTATAAATATTGATTTAGAAAAAGTAACTACATGGATAAAAAATGGAGCAAAACCTACAGAAACAGCTAAGAAGTTAATAGATATAGCAGAAAAAGCAGGGAAATAGTGTTTAGGAAAAGATAGGGTGTAATATGGAAAAAACTGTTGAATTATTAAAAGCACTTGTAAAAGCAATAACAGGTGAAGAATCAAAAGTAATAGAATCGATTTCTGAAGAAAAGATGGAATTAGTTGTAATTGTATCAGAAGAAAATATGCCAAGAGTAATTGGCAGAAACCGGAAGGGTTGCGCAAAATATTAGAAATTTAGTGAGATTCTTAAAAGATACAAATAAACAAGTATATATCCGTTTTGAAACAGAAGAAGAATATAATGAAAAGGCAAAATAATTGATATATGAAAATATATTTAAAAGATGATTTACAAAAATTAAGACAGCAAGAAGATAGTAAATATATTGTAATAGGTAAGATTGATAAAAAACACCGGAAATTATGAAGAATACAAAGTTAGTATATATAGTGATGACATATATAGTATAGAAGAATATAATGATATATATGTTAAAGAAAAAAATATGTATATTAAAATTAATTTGGAAATAACGGGTAGTTTAAAAAATAGGATAATTGCAGATATATATTTTCAAGATGACATATATGATGATATAATTCTTCAAGGAAAAGAAATATATATTCAAAGAAAAGATTTAAAAAAACTAGAAGATGGAGAATATTATATATTAGATCTCTTAGAATGTAATGTATATAAAGAAAAAGAGTTAATAGGAAAAGTTACAGATATACTTAATAATAATATAACAGAAACACTAGAAGTTGATCGGAAGAGAAACATTAGGAAAAAGATTATTAATTCCAATAATTGATGAATATATAGAGAAGATAGATATTAAGAATAAGAAAATATATGTTCAGAAAGAAAATATAGAAAAAATTATAGAATTAGGATATTAGGGCACAAAATGAAGTTTATAGTATTAACACTTTTTAAAGAAATGTTTGAATGTTTAAATACAAGTATTTTAAAAAGAGGAATAGATAAAAAGTTAATAGAATTAGAACTAATAGATATTAGAGATTTTAGTAAAAATAAGCATAAAAAAGTTGATGATATGCCATATGGAGGAGGTGCTCGGAATGGTCATAAGACCTGATGTGGTATATGATGCATATAATTCTATAGATAAAGAGACCCTAAAAAATTCTAAAATAATATATTTAACACCTAAAGGAAAAGTACTTACACAAGAAAAAGTAAAAAACTTATCAAAAGAAAAAAATATAATACTTTTATGTGGTCATTATGAAGGAATAGATCAAAGAGTACTTGATAAATTAGAAGTAGAAGAAATATCAGTAGGTGACTATATATTGACAGGCGGAGAAATTCCAGCAATGATAGTTATTGATGCTGTTTCAAGAAATGTTGAAGGGGTGATTTCTAAAGATTCTTTAGAAGAAGAAAGCTTTTCAAATGATAATCGGAATGTTAGAATACCCACAATATACAAGACCAGAAATATTTGAACAAATGAAAGTACCAGATGTATTATTATCTCGGAAATCATAAGAAAATAAGAGAATATAGAGAAAAAGAGTCTTTAAAAATTACTTTAGAAAGAAGACCAGATTTAATAAAAAATAAAAATATAAAGAAGGAGGCCTTAAATGGACAAAATTAAAGCAATAGAACATGAACAAATGAAAAATGTAGTTCCAAAATTATCAGTAGGTAATACTGTTAGAGTACATGTAAGGATTACAGAAGGTAATAAATCAAGAATCCAAGTATTTGAAGGAACAATAATAAAAATACAAAATGGTGGATTAAACCAAACATTTACAGTAAGAAGAATATCTTATGGTGTAGGTGTTGAAAAAACATTCTTAATACATTCACAAAATGTAGAAAAAGTAGAATTAGTAAGAGTAGGAAAAGCAAGAAGAGCAAAACTTACATACTTAAGAGATAGATTAGGTAAAAAAGCTAAGACTAAAGAAGTTGTAGGTGCTAGAATAGTTGATGAAGAAATAACTATAAAAGAAGAAAAAGTTGTAGTTCCAGAAACAGCAGAAGAAGAAGTAGTTGAAATAGTAACAGAAGAAGTTGTAGAAGAAGGAGGAGAAGTAAATGAATAAGACATATACTCCAAAAGGGAAAGAAATAGAAAAAAAATGGTATATAATTGATGCTAAGGATAAAGTATTAGGAAGAGTAGCAACAGAAGCAGCAACATTACTTCGTGGAAAACACAAACCTAACTTTATGTTTAACATAGATACAGGAGATCATGTTATAATTATAAACTGTAAAGATATAGTTTTAACAGGGAATAAATTAAACCAAAAAATGTATAGAAGACATTCAGGATACATTGGTGGTATGAAAGAAAAAACAGCTAAACAAATGATGGAACAAACACCAGAAAAAGCAATGTATTTAGCAATAAAAGGTATGCTTCCACATACAAAATTAGGAGCAGCACAACTTAAAAAATTAAGAGTATATGCAGATGAAAATCATATGCAAACAGCTCAAAAACCAGAAGTTTGGGAGGTTAAATAATAAAAATGGCAAAACAAGAAAATAAGGTGTTCTTAGGAACAGGTAGAAGAAAAAAATCAATTGCTAGAGTAAGATTAATGGCAGGAACAGGTAAAATAACTGTAAATGGAAAAGATATAACAGAATATTTTGGAACAGAAACATTAATAGTTATAGCAAAACAAGCTTTAGAAGCAATAAATAAAACAGAAAACTATGATGTAATAGTTAAAGTTATAGGTGGAGGATTCTCAGGACAAGCAGGAGCTATAAGACATGGTATAGCAAGAGCTTTAATAGAAGCAGATGAAGAAGAATATAGACCAACATTAAAAGCAGCAGGATACTTAACACGTGATTCTCGTATGAAAGAAAGAAAAAAATACGGTCTTAAAAAAGCTAGAAAAGCTCCACAATTTAGTAAGAGATAAAAACAAATATATAAAAATTATAATTATATCTATAATTGTAGAAATACCTTTAAGAAGAATAATCTTTTTAGAGGTATTTTTATTATATTAGTAATATAATTTAATAAAAAAGCTTAAGTTTACATAAATATCAAAATGTACTATAATATAATTATTGAATAAATAAGATATAAAATTAAATTTAATTTTTTAGGAGGATAATATGAAAATAAAAAACATAGTAATTTTAATTTTATATAAAATATTTAGATTTATTTAACACATAATTTACATAATTTGTTGTTGCAAGATTATGAAATAGATGGTATAATATTAATGTACAGAAATTTTCTATACATAAAACTTAAATAAGATTTATGAAGGATGTGATTTACAATGATTAAAAAGAATTTATTAAGAGGAATGGTAATTCTTGGTGTTCTGAGTGTTTCAGCAGGGTTATCTGCTAATTACATTGATGATGCGGCAGAGCTTATCGTAAATGAGGAATTGACTGAAAGAGATCTTATAAAAGATTTCAGCAGTAAGGAGATAGCAGAAATAAGAGGGAGAGTAAAAGAATTAAAACTCAAGAACTTAAGAGCTCAAAAGAAGGATGAAGAAGAAAAAGAAAGAAATAAACGATTAGAAGAGCTTAGAAGAAAACAAGAAGGGAAAAATGCAATAATTCTTGATGACATAGAAAGAAAGGTGAATAACCGATTTTCTAAACTTGAAAGCAGAATTTCAGATCTTGAAAGAAATAAAAATAAAGCAGCTCAAAGTAAGAACACTAGCAACAAGGTAACTACTTCAGTCTCTAAGAAGGTTTCGAAGAAAGAAGCGATTGATCTAATTTTAAGAGGAAAACTGGGAGATGGCCCAGAAAGAATTGAAAAATTGAAGAAATTAGGCTTCAATGATTCAGAAGTCAAAGAAATCCAAAAGAGTGTCACAAAAATAATAAATGAAGATCAAATTAAAACAGATTTGTAATTAAATTTAATTTGACTTATTTATTTTATTCTAATGACCTATAATAAAAAAGAAGGGGATAATTTATCCTCTTCTTTTTTTAATGTATTATATTTCATTTTCATATAGTTCTTCATCATTACTTCTAGAGAAGTTAAACCTTAAGTCTATAAGTAATTTAATTTTTGAGAAGAATGTTTTTATAAAGCTTTGTGAATATATTTTAGGAAGATTTAATATATCCTTTCTAGCTTTAAGAGCAAATGAATAATTACCATATGCTTCTATAAGTGCAAGCTTATTATTTAATTCAATATTTATTTTATCTTTAAATTGTTCAAATGAATAGTCACCTTCATAGTTAATTATATAATTTTCAAAATTAGATATAAGTGTTTTCATATTAACTATATCTTGAACTGTTTCTATTTTATCTAGTTCATTTGCAAAAGCAGATGTATATATTATTTTTTGTACATCTAAAACTGTTTCTCTAAGTTTATTCTTTAAATTTGTAATATTATTTAAAACAGATATTTTTTTACTTTCTGCTTGATTATGTGTGTGTATAGTAGAATATACATCAGAAAGTTTTTCTTGTAATTGAACAATATATGTAAGTTTTTCTTCTATATAGTTATAATTCTCTTCAGATGTTATAGTTTTAAAAGTTTTTTCAAATAAGTCTGTACTAAATAATGTACTAAAAAATAATGGATAAGTACCTGTAAAGAAACACATTTGCCTTATAATAGCTGTTTCAATAGGGTAATAATTACTACTTGGAGTAGTAAGTTCTAGTTCATAATATTTAACATGATCTGGAACTTCTTTTACAATGGTACTTGCTATATATTGTACAGAAGCCTCATTTAAACCTAGTCCTTTTTCAGGTCTAAATAGTTTAGAAGGTTTAAAAAGTCCCATTCTAATAAGAAAATTATCTTCTGTAAGTTCTGCTTGGAAGAAATGGAGTATTTCATGTATAACAGAACTATCTAAATTAGTTATGTTTAAATCATTTGAAAAATATATTGAATTTGTTGTATAGTCATATTTTCCCATAGAAAGATCATCAAAATCTGCTAAATACATATTACTTTTTCCAAGAGAATTAAATAACATTTCTTTAGATATTTTAAATTCAGAAACTACAGGATAGATTAGGTCAACTGCTTTTTTTGAAATAGTATGTCTATCTTTTGCACTAATTTCAGTAATATTTGATATACCATGTAGTTTATGGTTAAATTTCTTACTCATATTATTCCTTTCATAAATTATAATTATATATATTTAATATATCAGATATATTATGTTTTATATATTATTTTTATAAAAAGTATTAAAAAAGTAATACAAAAAACATTATAATATTAAGTTATGTAGCTTTTTTGTAATAGATATGGAAAATACATATTAATATATATATGATTTAATTGTAAATATTGTACTTTTTAAGTATATTAAAAAAATATATATTAAGGAGAAATATATGAAAAGGATATCTAAAATAGGTATAACTATTATTTTAATATTATCAGTTATAATAAGTTATGGAAGTGTGATTATAAGTATGGCTGCAGAGTCAGAACTTACACTAACACCAAAACCAGAAACAAATAATATACATTTAAAATGGACAGGACCACAAAATAGTTCATATAAGGTATATCAAAAAAAGCCTGGTTCAAGTACTTTTGAAACAATAGGACTTACAGATTTTAGCAATAATGCAACAGATGAAGAAGTAAAGGTACTTAATGTGTATCCACATTCTAAAAATATAGGGAAATTATGGGAAGGTTCATCAGCATTTCAAACATTACCTATGGTAAATGTAACATATCTAGATGGACATACAGAAACAATAGAAAAATCTGCATTATTAAAAGTATGGATGGAAGGCCGGAACAGCGAATGAAGGTGGTAATATAACAAACTTTCAAGCATATGGTAAAAATCCAGTGACAGGTAGGCAAATAATAAAAGTTACAAGTGTTAAACAAAAAGATTTTGAAGCTAATCCTAATATGATATGGGATTATGATGTAATGATGTATGGAACTTGGGATAGTAATGCATTTAACTTATTATCAGATAATGCTATTAATATAATATCTGATTATATTTCAAAAGGTAAAGGTGTACTTACAGGACATGATACAATAGGAGCAGGAATTGGTTGGAATGGTATGTCAAAGATTGCATCTAAATTTAATATTGCAATAGGAGTTTGGGGAAATAGTCAGCATCTTGGATATGATTATAATTACCAATGGTTTGTTGGATCAGATAAAATTAAAATATCAAAGAAAGGATTTTTGACACAATTTCCATGGAATTTAGGACCTGTTCGGAACAGTATTAAATATTCCATATACACATACAGCTTCTAATGCAGCAAAAGGAAATACGTGGATGGAATTTGAAAATCCAAATGTTATTGATGTATTGGAAAATGGTATAAGGAAAGATGAAACGGTATTACCTCAAGGGGCAAACTATAGATATTATCTAACAACATGGAATAATACAGCAATGATACAAACAGGACACAGTAATGGCAATTCTACAGAAGATGAAAGAAAAGTACTTGCAAATACATTATTCTATTTAAAACAATTAACAAAAAAGACAGAAGTATTAGATAATTCAGCAAGAGATATAGCAGATCCAAATAAAGTAGAAGGTATATCTACAATAGTAAATGAAAATAATAATACAACAGTTAAGTTTAGGAAACCAGAAGATAATCGGAAGTACATATGAATATTATGTAAAAGGACTAGATGGAGATAGAGAGTTTACAAGTGATACAAAGAGTGCAACAATAACAACAGGAG